>CBJMI02800__coassemble_544_pt1 | contig 31128 bp, 25 predicted proteins | sample CBJMI02800__metabat2_low_PE_003 | metagenome-assembled genome bin CBJMI02800
CGTGTTTCACGTCCAGCCGTAGATCAGCGCACCCACACATGCGGCAGGAGAGCCCGAAATACCCAAGGGAGTGTGAAAGTCCTGTTCATCCCGTAACGAATCGAGCAACGGGATAACGAAGGATCCCTCCCGCATTGACGCATTCGCCCGGTGGCGTTTGACTCCCTCCCCTGCCGCAGTGTTGCGGCGCAGTACAGGAGGCACCACCGATCATGATCAGACCCATGCGCGTCGCGGCCACGGGCACGGCCGCCGTGTCGCTCGCACTCGCCCTCACGGCCTGCGGTCAGACCGTCGCGACCCAGACACCGGCGGCCGGCGGAGACGGCGGCGAGGGTATCGGTCTGCTGCTACCGGAGAGCACCTCCTCCACCCGGTACGACACGTTCGACAAGCCGCTGATCGAGAAGACGGTGGCGGGCCTCTGCTCGAAGTGCACGGTGAGCTACGCCAACGCGGGCGGCGACGCGAACGCCCAGAAGAAGCAGTTCGACGACCTGGTCGCCAAGGGCGTGAAGGTCATCCTGCTGGACCCGGTCGACGCCAAGCTCACCGCCCCGTGGGTGGACGCCGCCAACGCCAAGGGCGTGAAGGTCGTCGCCTACGACCGGCTGGCCCAGGGCAAGGTCGCGGCGTACGTCTCCTTCGACAACCAGCGGACCGGCCAACTCCAGGGCCAGTCCCTGCTCGACGCCCTCGGGCCGAAGGCCTCCTCGGCCAACGTCGTGATGATCGACGGCGCCGAGTCCGACCCCAACGCGGCGCAGTTCAAGACGGGCGCGCACCTGGCGCTGGACGGCAAGGTCAAGATCGCCTACGAGCAGTCCGGCGAGTGGAAGCCGGAGGTGGCCACGGCGAAGACGAACGAAGCCATCCAGAGCCTCGGGAAGAACGGCATCCAGGCCGTCTACGCCGCGAACGACGGGATGGCCGCCGCCGTCATCGACGCCCTGAAGGCCGCGGGCATCAAGAACGTGCCGGTGGGCGGCCAGGACGCCTCCATCGACGCGATCCGCCGGGTGCTCACGGGCGAGCAGGCGTACACCATCTACAAGCCGTACAAGCCCGAGACGGACGCGGCGGGCACCATCGCCGTCCAGTTGGCCGAGGGCATGGACATCAGCACCACCGCGACCTCGTCCACGGACAGCGGTGGGCTGCACATCCCCTCGCTGCTCCTCACCCCGATCGTGGTGACCAAGTCGAGGGTGGAGGCCACCGTCGTCGCCGGCGGGCTCTACAAGGCGTCGGACATCTGCACCCAGCCGTACGAGGAGGCCTGCGCGGAGGCCGGCGTCAAGTAGCCGGGACCGTCCGGAACCCGGCGGGGGCGCGGCCGCACCGACCCGGTGCGGCCGCGCCCTCGCCGTCGAGGATCAGGCGCTCGCGGTGTAGTCGTAGAACCCGCGGCCGGACTTGCGGCCCAGCAGGCCGGCGTCGACCATCCGGGACAGCAGCGGCGGAGCGGCGTACAGCGGCTCCTTGTACTCGTCGTACATCGACTCGGCGATCGACACGATGGTGTCCAGGCCGATCAGGTCGCACAGCCGCAGCGGGCCCATCGGGTGGGCGCAGCCGGCCTCCATGCCCTTGTCGATGTCGGAGGCGGTGGCCACGCCCGACTCGAACATCCGGACCGCGGAGAGCAGGTAGGGCACGAGCAGCGCGTTCACCACGAAGCCGGCCCGGTCGCGGGCGCGGATCGGCTCCTTGGCGAGCACCTGGGAGGCGAAGGCCTCGACCCGCTCGGTGGTGACGGCCGACGTGGTCAGGGTCGGGATGACCTCGACCAGCTTCTGCACCGGCGCCGGGTTGAAGAAGTGCAGGCCGATGACCTGCTCCGGGCGGGAGGTGGCGGCGGCCAGCTTCACGATCGGGATCGAGGAGGTGTTGGAGGCCAGGATCGCGTCGCGGCGCTCGATCACCCGGTCCAGGGTCTCGAAGATCTTGACCTTGACGTCCTCGCGCTCGGCGACCGCCTCGACCACCAGGTCGCGGTCGGCGAAGTCGGACAGCTCGACGGTGAAGGACAGCCGGGACAGCGCCTCGTCCCGCTGCTCCGGGGTCAGCTTGCCGCGCTTGACCGCCGTCTCCAGCGAGTTGGTCAGCCGGGTGCGCCCGAACTCCAGCGCCTCACCGCTGGCCTCCGACACCATGACGTCCAGCCCGGCCCGGGCGAAGACCTCGGCGATGCCCGACCCCATCAGTCCGCAGCCGACTACTCCGACGCGCGCGATGTCACTCACTCAGTTGCCCTTCGGTGGTGCTGGGGATCGCCCAGCGAACTGGTGGCCCAGCGAGCTGCTGGTCAACGGGTCGGTGTACCGGAATGGGTGCACCGGTCACCGCCCCGACGACGTTACTACTCCGTACCGGCGAGTAGGTCACCCCCTCCCCGGCGCAGTGCCAGCGCGTTTCCCGGCGCGACGCCGGTCCGACGGGTCCTCCGAACGGGTGAGGCCGCGCCGCCCGCGCGTGTGCCCGGGGCCGCCGCCGCCCGGTGCCCGACAGAATGCCGCAGACGGGGGCCGGGGACGGGAAGGGAGCACACGGTGCCGATGGGATCGCTCACGGGGCAGGTCGCCCTGATCACCGGGGCCGGCCGGGGCATCGGCCGGGAGATCGCCATCGGGCTGGCCGCCGAGGGCATGGCCGTCGGCCTGGCCGGCCGCACCCACGACACGCTGACCGCCACCCTCAAGGAGTGCGTCAAGCACGGCTCCCGGGGTGTCGCCGTCACCGCCGACGTCTGCCGCCCCGGCGCGGTGCGCGAGGCCGTCCGGCTGATCGAGCGCGACCTCGGCCCGATCGACCTGCTGGTCAACAACGCCGGCCTGGTCGACCGGGAGGAGGTGCCGCTCTGGGAGACCGACCCCAACCAGTGGTGGCAGGTGGTCGAGACCAACCTGCGCGGCCCCTACAACCTGCTGCGCTGCGTCCTGCCCGGCATGGTCACCCGCCGCAGCGGCCGGGTGGTCAACCTCAGCTCCGGCTTCGCCCTGCGCCCGGACGGCAACTACACCGCGTACGCGACCTCCAAGGGCGCGCTGCTCCAGCTCTCCGACAACATGGCGGACTCGCTGGCCCGGCACCACGTCGTGGTCCTCGACATCAGCCCCGGCGCGGTGCCCACCGACATGACCGCCGGGATGCCGATGTTCCGGGACATGAAGGCCTGGGCCTCCATCCCGTACATGGTCGCGGTCACCGTGGACGCGGCCCGCGGCCGCTTCGACGCGCTGCACGGGCGGTTCATCCACGCCGGGCGCGACGACCTGGAGGAGCTGGTCGAGCGGGCCGAGGAGATCCGGACGGCGGACGCCCGGACCCTGCGGCTGCGCCCGTACAAGGACGACGACCCGATGGCCTGAGTGGGCCGCCCGACCCGACCCGGCCCGGCCCGGCCGCTCAGGCCGTCGGGTACCAGGCCGTCGGGTCGGTCCGCTCAGGCGCACAGCTGGCTGGCGGTGACCGCCTTGAGCCCCGCCTTGCCCAGCCCGTCCAGGATCGCCGGAAGCGCGTCGATGGTGCACTGGTGGCCCATGTGCAGGGCCACCACCGAGCCGCCGCGCACCGCGCTCAGCACCCGGCGCTGCAGCTCGGCGGCGGTCGGGTCGGTGTAGTCGCGCGGGTCGACGTCGAAGGACAGCACGTGCTCGTAGCCGACGGCCTTGGCCTGCTGGGCGACCATCGAGGTGGCGTACTGCGCGGCGGAGGGGCGGAACCAGCGGCCGATCGAGCCGGTCAGCGCCTTCAGCCGGTCGGCGCACTGGGCGATCTCGGCGCGGGCCTGATCCGGGCTCATCGAGGAGATGTCGAGGTGGTTCTGGGTGTGGTTGCCCAGCTCGTGGCCGGCGTCCAGGATCCGCCGGACCATCTGCGGCTGCTGGTCCAGCCAGCTGCCGACCACCATCACGGTCAGCCTGGCGCCGTGCTGCTCGGCCGTCTCCAGCAGGGCGGTGGCGAGCTTCGGGTCGCCGCTGCCGTGGCAGGTGAGAGCCACGTTCTTGGCGGTCCGCGGGCCGTGCACCACCTCGTACGGGGTGCCGGCCGCCAGCGGCGGCAGCACGGGCGGGGTCGGCGGGGCGGAGGTCTGGGGGGCCGCAGGGGTCCCCGTGGCGGTGGGCGCCGGGCCGGTCGGGGAGGGGGAGGCGGGCTCCTCCCCGCCCTTCCAGGCCGGGTCGGTGGTGTGCTGGGGATCGTCGACACTGCCGGGGTGCGCGGCGAGCGCCGCCCCGGGCTCGGCGCGGCGGGGCGTGTCGCTGCCGCAGGACGTCAGGAGCCCGGCGGAGGCGGACAGGGCGGCCAGCTTGGCGGCGGTGCGCAGTACGGTGCGGCGGTCGGCAGTCATCGGCAGCCAGCATAGAGATGACGGCACCGCCCGGCGATTCGGTGCCGCCGTCCGAACCAGCTTTGACGTGCACACACTCTTTTCTCGGGTGTTGCGTAAACCTGAACTCCCGCTGTTTCCACGGGGTGTCCTTGGATACGATCACCGCGCACCACGTGTTACGGGGCAGTAGGCACATTCCGGCATTGCGCATTGGGGGCGGAACAGGATGCACGAGGACACCGCGGCCACCGCGGCCACCGACCGGGACAGCCGCACCGGCTGGGAGTGGGCCAGAGCCGACGACTGGCAGCCGCCGAGCGAACTCGACACCGGCGTCCCGCACACCGCCCGGATGTACGACTACTACCTGGGCGGCAAGGACAACTTCGAGGCGGACCGCAAGGCCGCCCAGGCCGCGATAGCCGCCTACCCGGCGCTGCCGCTGCTGGCCCGCACCAACCGGCAGTTCCTCGGCCGGGCCGTCGAGTTCGCGGCGGGCCGGGGGATCCGCCAGTTCATCGACATCGGCACCGGGATCCCCGCCGTGGGCTCCACCAGCGAGGTCGCCCAGCGGGTCGCCCCGGACGCCCGGGTCGTGTACGTGGACAACGACCCGATCGTCGCGACCCACGCCCGCGCCCTGCTGGCCGGCCACCCGGCCGGACACACCTCGGTCATCGAGGCCGACCTGCGCGACCCGGAGGCGATCCTCGGCCACCCCGCGCTGGCCGCCGCCGTCGATCTCTCCCGGCCCGTCGCGCTGATGCTCGTCGCCGTCCTGCACTTCATCCGCGACGAGGACGGCGCCGAGCGGATCGTCCGCACCCTGCGCGACGCGCTCGCTCCCGGCAGCGCCCTGATCCTCTCCCACGGCAGCCCCGACTTCGCCTCCCGCGAGAGTGCCGCCGAGGGCACCCGGATCTACCGGAGCGCCAGCGCCCCGCTGGTGCTGCGGCCCCGGGCGGGAGTCGAACCCTTCTTCGGCGACTTCGAGTTCGTCGGCCCCGGGCTCGTCCAGCTGCCGCTCTGGCGCCCGACCGCGGGGCACGTCCGCACCACCGAGCTGCCGGAGGGCTGGCAGGACGTCTCCGCGTACGCGGGCGTCGCGGTCAAGGCGTGACGGCGTGAAGGCGTGCGGCCGGGCAGGCGTGAAGCCCGTGACGGCGTGAGGCCGTGACGGCCTCGGAAGCGTGAGCACGGCCCGTCCCGGCGCCCCCTCCGGCGCCGGGACCGGCCGATCGCAGACCGCGGCCGGGCACTGACAACCCCTCACCCGAGCGGATGCCGTGCGGCATGACCACCGCACTGCCGCCGCTCCCGCCCCTGCCGACCGGACCTGGTGGTCGACCGGCTCGCCGAGGCCACCGGCCGGGAACGCTGGGAGGCCTTCCTCGCCCTGGACGACCTGCTCACCACGATCGGCGAGGACTCCCCCGGCGGCTCGCGCTGCAGGCCGCCCATCCGGTGCGTACCGGGCGAAATTGACGCGACGGCGCCCGGCGGACGGTGCTAGCTTCCGCGCCATGGAACCCCTCAGCGACCCAGAGATCCGCGCGTCCTTCGTCAACTGCTCCAAGGGCGAGGCCCGTCGGCTCAACCTGCCCCGAGGTTTGGCCGAACTGCCTTGGGAGAGCCTGGACTTCCTCGGCTGGCGGGACCAGGGCGCGCCCGACCGGGCATACCTGGTGGCGCCGTACGGGGGCGAGCTGGTCGGAGTGACGCTGCGCTCGCCGATGGTCCGGCGCAGCCTGACCAAGACCAACGTGTGCTCGCTGTGCATCACCGCGCACGCCGGGTCGGGCGTCGCCCTGCTGGCCGCCCGCCGGGCCGGGGCCGCCGGGCGCGAGGGCAACACCGTGGGCACGTACATCTGCGCAGACCTGGCCTGTTCGCTCTACGTCCGCGGGCTGAAGAAGTCCACCCTGGTCACCCGGCCCGACGAGTCGATGCCGCTGGAGGACCAGATCGCCCGTACGGTGCTCAACCTCGACGCCTTCCTGGCCCGGGTGCTCACCGACACGGTGGCGGCGTAGCGCGGCGGCCGGTCACCGCCGGCGCAGCTGGTCCAGGTCGCGGCGCTCCCGCTTGGTCGGGCGGCCCGCGCCGCGGTCCCGCTCGAAGACCGGTGCCGTGAGCTCGCGCGGCGGTCGCGGCGGGCTGTTGTCGATCAGGCACTCCGCCGCGACCGGCGCACCGACCCGCTTGCGGATCAGCTTCCGCACCTCGACGACCCGTTCGTAGCCCTCCTCGCGGACCCGGACCTCGTCCCCGGGCTTGAGCGTCTGGGCGGGCTTGGCCCGCTCGCCGTTCACCCGTACGTGGCCGGCCTTGCAGGCGGCCGCGGCCAGCGAGCGCGTCTTGGCCAGGCGGACGGACCAGATCCAGACGTCCACCCGCACGCTTCCCTCGTGTTCAGCCATCCCCGGAGCCTATCCAAGCCGCGTCCGGTGTCGGGGCCCGGCCACCGCGGGCCCCAGCCGCTGCCTGCCGAGCCACCGCGGGCCCGGCCACCGCGGTCTAAGCCGCCGCGGGCGCCTCCTGGACGGCCCAGCCGTTGCCGTCCGGGTCGTTGAAGAACACGAAGTTGTTCCAGGTCTCGCCGTGTCCGTCCACTCGCGTCCCCGCCACGAAGTGCTGGACCGGGCTGACCTCGACGCCGCGCGCCGCCAGTTCCGCGTGCGCCTTCTCTATGTCGGCCACCACCAGCTGGAGCCCCTTCACCGAGCCGGGCGCCGCGTCGATCACCCCGGTGCCCACCACGATGGAGCAGTGCGAACCCGGGGGAGTCAGCTGGACCACCCGGATCCCGTCACGCAGCCGGGTGTCGTGGTCCACCGTGAAGCCGGCCTGCTCCTCGTAGAAGAGCTTGGCGCGGTCCACGTCCGCCACCGGGACCACCACGACTTCGAGTTTCCAGTCCATGGCCCTCACCCCTCTCGGTCGGGCACTTCCAGTATCTGCCCGAACCCTTCCCGGGTGGCCTTCGGATAGCCTGAGAACACGATGAATCCGCAGACCGCCGAACCCGCGTCGGCCACCTCGTTCGCCACGCCCTGGGGCGCCCTCGACCTCACCCGCTTCCCGGCGGACCCGCGCGAGCGGCTGCGGGCCTGGGACGCCGCCGACGAGTACCTGCTGCGCCACCTCGCCGGCGAGGCCGACAGCGCCGACGGCGTCGCCACCGAGCTGGCCGGCCGCCGGATCGCCGTCCTCGGCGACCGCTGGGGCGCGCTCACCACCGCGCTGGCGCCGTACGGGCCGGTCCAGATCACCGACTCCCACCTCGGCCGGCAGGCCACCCGGGAGAACCTGGCCCGGGCCGGCGCCGCCGTCGACGAGGCCCGGCTGCTCACCACCCGGGACACCCCGCCGGAGCGGATCGACGTCCTGCTGGTGCGCGTCCCCAAGAGCCTGGCCCTGCTGGAGGACCAGTTGCACCGGCTCGCCCCGGCGATCCACCCCGGCACCGTCGTGGTCGGCACCGGCATGGTGACCGAGATCCACACCTCCACCCTGCAGCTGTTCGAGAAGGTCCTCGGCCCTACCCGCACCTCGCTGGCCGTCCGCAAGGCCCGGCTGATCTTCTGCACCCCCGACCCGGCGCTCGACCCCGGCCCCAGCCCGTGGCCGCACCGCTACGCGCTGCCGCCGGACATCGGGCCCGCCGCCGGCCGTACCGTGGTCAACCACGCCGGCACCTTCTGCGCCGAGCGGCTCGACATCGGCACCCGCTTCTTCCTGGCCCACCTGCCCACCCCCGCCGCCGGGGCCCGGGTGGTCGACCTCGGCTGCGGCAACGGCGTGGTCGGTACGGCCGCCGCGCTGGCCGGGCCGGGTGCCGAGCTGGTGTTCGTGGACGAGTCCCACCAGGCGGTGGCCTCCGCCGAGGAGACCTTCCGCACCAACCTGGGCCCGGACGCCCCGGCCGAGTTCCGCACCGCCGACGCGCTCGACCCGGCGGTGTTCGCCGCCGGCTCGGTGGACCTGGTGCTCAACAACCCGCCGTTCCACTCCCACCAGGCCACCACCGACGCCACCGCCTGGCGGATGTTCACCGGTGCCCGGCGGGCGCTGCGGCCCGGTGGCGAACTCTGGGTGGTCGGCAACCGGCACCTCGGGTACCACGTGAAGCTGCGCAAGCTGTTCGGCAACTGCCAACTCGTCGCCGGGAACCCCAAGTTCGTGGTGCTGCGCGCGGTCAAGCGGTAACCCGCAGCGGGGCGCCGCCGCCACCCTGGGCACGTCCACGACCACCACTTCGATCCCGGCAACCGTCGCGCCCGTCCGCACTCCGTCCAGTCTTGCATGGATTTTCCCTCCAGCGTATATTCATGCCACGACGAAGGAGGAACGCCATGGCATTGCAAGTCGCCGTCGCCGGCGCGAGCGGATACGCGGGCGGCGAGGTGCTGCGTCTGCTGCTCGGCCACCCCGAGGTGGAGATCGGGGCGCTGACCGGCGGCTCCAACGCGGGCAGCAGACTGGGCGCGCTGCAGCCGCACCTGGTCCCGCTGGCCGACCGCGTCCTCCAGCCCACCACCCCCGAGGTGCTCGCCGACCACGACGTGGTGTTCCTGGCGCTGCCGCACGGCCAGTCCGCCGCCGTCGCCGAGGCCCTCGGCCAGAACGTCCTGGTGGTCGACTGCGGCGCCGACTTCCGGCTCCGGGCCGCCGCCGACTGGGAGCAGTTCTACGGCACCGCCCACGCCGGCACCTGGCCCTACGGCCTGCCCGAACTCCCCGGCCATCGCGCCGTGTTGAAGGGCACCAACCGGATCGCCGTGCCCGGCTGCTACCCGACGGCCGTCTCCCTGGCGCTCTTCCCGGCGTACGCGTCCCGGCTCGCCGAGCCGGAGGCCGTGGTGGTCGCCGCGTCCGGCACCTCCGGCGCCGGCAAGGCCGCCAAGCCGCACCTGCTCGGCAGCGAGGTCATGGGCAGCGTCAGCCCGTACGGCGTCGGCGGCGTGCACCGGCACACCCCGGAGATGGTGCAGAACCTCACCCCGGTCGCCGGGGAGCCGGTGACGGTCTCCTTCACACCCACCCTCGTCCCGATGCCGCGCGGCATCCTCGCCACCTGCTCCGCCAAGGCGAAGCCGGGTGTGAGCGCCGAGAGCCTGCGCGCCGCCTACGCCGAGGCGTACGAGGACGAGCCCTTCGTCCACCTGCTGCCCCAGGGGCAGTGGCCGCAGACCAGCAGCGTCTACGGCGCCAACACCGCCCTGGTCCAGGTCGCCCTGGACGCCGCCGCCGGGCGGATCATCGCGATCAGCGCGATCGACAACCTCGTCAAGGGCACCGCGGGCGGCGCGGTGCAGAGCATGAACATCGCCCTCGGCCTGCCCGAGGAGCTGGGCCTTCCGCTGAACGGAGTCGCACCGTGACCACCCAGAACACCGGCGTGACCGCCGCCAAGGGCTTCCGCGCCGCCGGCGTGACCGCGGGCATCAAGGCCTCCGGCACCCCGGACCTCGCCCTGGTGGTCAACGACGGCCCCTCGCTCGCCGCGGCCGGCGTCTTCACCGCCAACCGGGTCAAGGCCGCGCCCGTGCTCTGGTCCCAGCAGGTCCTGAAGGGCGGCCGGGTCTCCGCCGTCGTCCTCAACTCCGGTGGCGCCAACGCCTGCACCGGCCCGGCCGGCTTCCAGGACACCCACGCCACCGCGGAGCACGTCGCCGCGGAGCTGGAGCTCAACGCCGGCGAGGTCGCCGTCGCCTCCACCGGCCTGATCGGCGTCCGGCTGCCGATGGACGTCCTGCTGCCCGGCGTCACCCTGGCCGCCGGGCAGCTCAGCGAGACCGGCGGCGAGGCCGCCGCGATCGCCATCAAGACCACCGACACCGTGCACAAGAGCGCCCGGTTCACCAGCCCGGCCGGCTGGACGGTCGGCGGCATGGCCAAGGGCGCGGGCATGCTCGCCCCGAGCCTGGCCACCATGCTGGTCGTGCTCACCACCGACGCCGACCTGGACGCCGCCGACCTGGACGCGGCGCTGCGCGGCGCCACCCGCACCACCTTCGACCGGATCGACTCCGACGGCTGCATGTCGACCAACGACACCGTGCTGCTGCTCGCCTCCGGCGCCAGCGGCACCACCCCGGACCGGGCCGAGTTCGCCGAGGCCGTCCGCACCGTCAGCGCCGACCTGGCCCGCCAGCTGATCGGCGACGCCGAGGGCGCCAGCAAGGACATCCGGATCGACGTCACCGGCGCCGCCACCGAGGACGAGGCCGTCGAGGTCGCCCGCACCATCAGCCGCAACAACCTGCTCAAGTGCGCCATCCACGGCGAGGACCCCAACTGGGGCCGGGTGCTGTCCGCGATCGGCACCACCAGCGCCGCCTTCGACCCCGACCGCCTCGACGTCGCCATCAACGGCGTCTGGGTCTGCAAGGACGGCGGCGTGGGCGAGAACCGTGATCTGGTGGACATGAAGGCCCGCGACGTCGTCATCACCGCGAACCTCAACGCCGGTACGGCCGGCGCCTCGCTGTGGACCAACGACCTCACGGCCGACTACGTCCACGAGAACAGCGCCTACTCCAGCTGATCCGCCGAGCGTCGATCCGCCGCGACCCGATCCGCCGCGACCCGATCCGCCGGGCCGATCCACCGCGAGCTGATCCGTCGAGCCACCCACCCGCTGATCCGCGACATCCTCCCCCAGCCTTCGGCCGGGGGGACCCCCATCGACGAGGGAATCCCGTGCAGATCGCACCCAAGGGCGAACAGGCCCGCAACAACACCGCGTTGCCCAAGGCCATGACGCTGATCGAGGCGCTGCCCTGGCTGGAGCGCTTCCACGGCAAGACCATCGTGATCAAGTTCGGCGGCAACGCCATGGTCGACGAGAGCCTCAAGGCGGCCTTCGCCCAGGACGTCGTCTTCCTCCGCTACGCCGGGCTGCACCCCGTCGTGGTGCACGGCGGCGGCCCGCAGATCAGCGCCCAGCTGGACAGGCTCGGCCTGGAGTCCAACTTCACCAACGGCCTGCGCGTCACCACCCCCGAGACCATGGACGTGGTCCGGATGGTGCTGGCCGGTCAGGTCCAGCGCGAGCTGGTCGGCCTGCTCAACGAGCACGGCCCGTTCGCCGTCGGCATGACCGGCGAGGACGCCCACACCATGACGGCCGTCAAGCGCTACGCGGTGGTCGACGGCGAACAGGTCGACATCGGCCTGGTCGGCGACATCGTCAACATCGAGGCCGGCGCCGTGAAGGCGCTGATCGCCGACGGCCGGATCCCGGTCATCTCCTCGATCGCCCGCGGCGCCGACGGCCACGTCTACAACATCAACGCCGACACCGCGGCCGCCGCCCTGGCGGTCGCCCTCGGCGCCGAGATGCTGGTGGTGCTGACCGACGTCGAGGGCCTGTACAAGGACTGGCCGAACTCCGACGACGTGATCAGCCAGCTCAACGCCACTGAACTGGAGACGCTGCTGCCCGGTCTGGCCAGCGGCATGCTCCCCAAGATGGAGGGCTGCCTGCGCGCCGTCCGCTCCGGCGTGGGCACCGCCCGCGTGCTGGACGGCCGGGTGCAGCACAGCCTGCTGCTGGAGATCTTCACCGACGAGGGCATCGGCACGATGGTCGTGCCGGACGACGAACCGACCGTGACCGGGGGACTGGCATGACGCACAACGAGCAGCTCACCGACCGGTGGCAGCACAGCTTCACCGACAACTACGGCACCCCCCGGATCCCGCTGGTGCGCGGCGAGGGCGCCAAGCTCTGGGACGCGGACGGCAAGGAGTACACCGACCTGCTCGGCGGCATCGCCGTCAACGCCCTCGGCACCGCCCACCCGGCGGTCGTCGAGGCCGTCAGCAAGCAGGTCGCCACCCTCGGCCACGTCTCCAACCTCTTCATGGCCGAGCCGACCATCGCCCTCGCCGAGCGGCTGCTGAAGCTGGACGGACGCGAGGGCGGCCGGGTGTTCTTCTGCAACTCCGGCGCCGAGGCCAACGAGGCCGCCTTCAAGATCAGCCGGCGCACCGGCCGCACCCACCTGGTCGCCCTCCAGGGCGGCTTCCACGGCCGGACGATGGGCGCCCTCGCGCTCACCGGCCAGCCCGCCAAGCAGGACCCCTTCCGCCCGCTGCCCGGCGACGTCACCCACGTCCCGTTCGGTGACGTCGAGGCGCTGCGCGCCGCCGTCACCACGGAGACCGCCGCCGTCTTCCTGGAGCCGGTCCAGGGCGAGAACGGCGCGATCCCGCTGCCCGAGGGCTACCTCGAGGCAGCCCGCGCGATCACCCGGGGCACCGGCACCCTGCTGGTCCTGGACGAGATCCAGACCGGCATCGGCCGTACCGGGTACTGGTTCGCCCACCAGGCCTTCGAGGGCGTCGAGCCCGACGTCGTCACCCTGGCCAAGGCACTCGGCGGCGGACTGCCGATGGGCGCGGTGCTGGCCTTCGGCGAGGCCGCGGAGCTGCTCACCCCGGGCCAGCACGGCACCACCTTCGGCGGCAACCCGGTGGCCGCCGCGGCCGGACTCGCGGTGCTGGACACCATCGAGTCCGAGGGCCTGCTGGAGCACGTCCGCAAGATCGGCGACCGGCTGCGGCACGGCGTCGAGGCGATCGGCGACCCGCTGGTCTCGCACGTGCGCGGGGCCGGACTGCTGCTCGGCATCGTGCTCACGCGGCCGGTCTCCGCCCTGGTCCAGGCCGCCGCCCAGCAGGCGGGCTTCCTGGTCAACGCCGCCGTCCCGGACGCCGTACGGCTGGCTCCGCCGCTGGTGCTCACCGAGCAGGAGGCGGACGCCTTCCTCGCCGCGCTGCCGGGCATCCTCCGGACGGTGCGCGAGAGCGCCCCGGCCGATGCGAGTTGACCGTCGTCCGGGAGAATAATCACATGACCGATTCCCGCTCCGGCCCGTCCGCCGCCGGCCCGACGCCGCAGGTCCCGCAGACCCGCACCGCGCGCCACCGGCGGATCGTGGACCTGCTCACCCGCCAGCCCGTGCGTTCGCAGAGTCAGCTCGCGAAGCTGCTCGCCGACGACGGACTCGTGGTCACCCAGGCCACCCTCTCCCGGGACCTGGACGAGCTGGGCGCGGTCAAGATCCGCAACCGGGACGGCGCGCTGATCTACGCCGTCCCGGCCGAGGGCGGCGACCGCACGCCGCGCGCGCCGATGGGGGAGTCGGCCAGCGAGGGCCGGATGGCCCGGCTGGCCGGCGAGCTCATGGTCTCCGCCACCGCCTCCGGCAACCTGGTCGTGCTGCGCACCCCGCCGGGGGCCGCGCAGTTCCTCGCCTCGGCCATCGACCAGGCCGAGGTGTTCGAGATCATCGGTACCATCGCGGGCGACGACACCGTGCTGCTGATCAGCCGCGACGCCGCCGGCGGCCAGGCGCTGGCCGACCACCTCATGCAACTCGCCCAGGCCAAGGCCCAGTAGCACCTGCCCGACCCCGAACCCCTGCCGCGGAGCCCCGCGGCAGGGGTTTTGTGTTTCATACGGCGTCATGCATACTTATGCCACCCACTGTACAAGTGTAAGGAGCCACCGCGATGACCGCCCAGCAGTCCTCCGACGTCCGCCTCTGGGGCGCGCGCTTCGCCGACGGCCCGTCCGAGGCGCTGGCCAGGCTCTCGGCCTCCGTCCACTTCGACTGGCGCCTCGCCCCGTACGACATCGCCGGCTCCAAGGCCCACGCCCGGGTGCTGCACCGGGCCGGCCTGCTCTCCGACGAGGAGCTGTCCGGCATGCTGGCCGGACTCGACCAGCTGCTCACCGACGTCCAGTCGGGGGCCTTCGTCGGCACCGTCGCCGACGAGGACGTCCACACCGCCCTGGAGCGCGGCCTGCTGGAGCGCCTCGGCGTCGACCTCGGCGGCAAGCTGCGGGCCGGGCGCTCGCGCAACGACCAGATCGCCACCCTGTTCCGGATGTACCTGCGGGACCACGCCAGGACCATCGGCGGCCTGCTGCTCGACCTCCAGCACGCCCTGGTCGGCCTCGCCGAGGCGCACCCGGACACCGCCATGCCGGGCCGCACCCACCTCCAGCACGCCCAGCCGGTGCTCTTCGCCCACCACGTCCTCGCGCACGTGCAGGCCCTCGGCCGGGACGCCGAGCGGCTGCGCCAGTGGGACGCCCGCACCGCCGTCTCCCCGTACGGCTCCGGCGCGCTGGCCGGTTCCTCGCTCGGTCTCGACCCGGAGGCCGTCGCCGCCGACCTCGGCTTCGAGGGCGGCTCGGTCGGCAACTCCATCGACGGCACCGCCTCGCGCGACTTCGTCGCCGAATTCGCCTTCGTCACCGCGATGATCGGCGTCAACCTCTCCCGGATCGCGGAGGAGGTGATCATCTGGAACACCAAGGAGTTCGGCTTCATCACCCTGCACGACGCCTTCTCCACCGGCTCCTCGATCATGCCGCAGAAGAAGAACCCGGACATCGCCGAGCTCGCCCGCGGCAAGTCCGGCCGGCTGATCGGCAACCTGACCGGCCTGCTGGCCACCCTCAAGGCGCTGCCGCTCGCCTACAACCGGGACCTCCAGGAGGACAAGGAGCCGGTCTTCGACTCCTGCGACACGCTGGAGGTGCTGCTGCCCGCCTTCACCGGGATGATGGCCACCCTCACCGTGCACCGGGAGCGGCTGGAGGAGCTGGCCCCGGCCGGCTTCTCGCTCGCCACCGACATCGCCGAGTGGCTGGTCAAGCAGGGCGTGCCGTTCCGGGTCGCGCACGAGGTCGCCGGGGCCTGCGTCAAGGTCTGCGAGGCCGAGGGCATCGAGCTGGGGGACCTGACGGACGAGCAGTTCGCCTCGATCTCCGAGCACCTGACCCCCGAGGTCCGCTCGGTGCTCAGCGTGCACGGCGCCATCGCCGCCCGCAACGGGCGCGGCGGCACCGCCCCCTCGGCCGTCGCGGTCCAGCTCGCCGAGGTGAAGGCGGACCTGGCGCGGCAGCAGGAGTGGGTCGCCCAGGGCTGACCCCTGGAGCGGCGGGGGAGGGGCGCGGCGGGCCGACCGGCGCGCCCCTCCCGCGTGCGTGCCCCGGCCCGGGCGTAACCGGCCCCGCCCGGGCCCGTCATGCACGGTGTGTGCACCCCCCTTCCGCCCGTCCCCTCCGCCGAGGACGTCTACCTCGCCGAACACCGCCGCCGCGTGGTCCGCGAGACCGTCGCCGCCCTGCCCGGCCGCTGCCCCCAGCTGATCGCCGCCCTCGCCGAGGACCCGCCACCGACGTACCGCGAACTCTCCGAGCGCCTCGGCATGCCGCGCGGCTCCATCGGTCCCACCCGCTCCCGCTGCCTGGCCTGCCTGCGCCTCCTCCTCCACGCCGAGCGCTACCCGTGACCGCACCCCGCCCGACTCGCGCTGCGTGACCACCTGACCCGGGTGCCCCCACCTCCCGCACCCCCTCCGGCCCCGCCGCGTCCCGCCCCCACTGCGGCGTGACCCTTGCCACGTCTGCCCCTCCGAAGGTTGAGGGAACCTGACACCCGGGTAGCACGCTGGCGAACGTCACTCTTGACGGTGGCGCACACGCTCGGATACTGAGCGTGAGCGCGCCACCCTCTGCGCGCCGGGCACGATGACTGGGGAGGCCCCTCCACATGGGCATGAGCGTGATCATCTCGGCCGCTGCGGCCGAGGACGCGGAGCAGATCCTCAAGCTCCAGTACCTGGGCTACCAGCCCGAGGCGGAGCTGTACGGCGACTGGGCGATCGAGCCCCTGACCCAGAGCCTGGAGAGCCTCCGCACCGAACTGACCGAGCAGCACGTCCTCGTCGCCCGCCTGGGCGACGAGGTGGTGGGCGTCGTCCGCGGCCACGTCGACGCCGAGGGCATCGGCCGGATAGGGCGTCTGGTGGTCCACCCCCGGATGCAGCGGCACGGCCTGGGCGGCAGGCTCCTGGAGGCGTTGGAGCGCAGGATGGCCGAGGACAGTCGCCCGGTGACGGCCTACCGGCTGTTCACCGGCCACCGCAGCCTCGGCAACCTGCGGCTGTACGCCCGCCAGGGCTACCGGCAGACCTCGGTCGAGCAGGTCAGCAGCCGGCTGAGCTTCGTGCACCTGGAGAAGCCGGTCGCGACCGAGCTCGCCGCGACGGCCTGAGCCCCACCCGCCCGGGCCCCACCCGCCCGGGCCCCACCCGCCCGGCCTCACCCGCCTGAGCCCCGCCCGTCCCCGGGCATCCCTCGACGCCGCCACCATCCGGACGCCCCGGTGGCGGCGTCGAGGCACATCTCCGCAGGTCGGAACGGCCGGTGTCCGCAATGCGGACATTAGCCGTCACACAGTTGGGCGCAATTCGGGTCATCTGTTTTACTGGCTCACATGACTGCGACGACGAACTGGACCCCCACCGGCACGCTGCCGGCAGGTGAGCGTGCCATGTGCCGTCGAATGTGTCACTGCTGAGGGCCACCGCCCCCGGGCACCCCGTCGAGGGTGCCTCCCCCTCGCGCCCCGAAGCGAGAATCCGGCGCCGCTCCCGCCCGTGCGAGCGCGCCGTCCTCCCGGAAAGCCTCCCCTCCGGCGTGCCCGCCCAGCGGCGGCCGTCGATGACTCGTCAGGGCCGCGCCGTCGTGCGGCCCGGCCGGCCTGCGGCCACGATCAAAGGGGTGGCAGCTCCGGATCCCCTTGGTGAGGCGTCGTAGCACACCGCCGATCGAACGCAGGTCGGCCGGTGGACTCCGCCGCCCACCCCCGACCCACGGAAGCAGCTGTGATCACCACCACGGACCTGACCAAGGTCTACCGTTCCCGAGGCCGCGAGGTGACCGCCCTCGCCGGTGTCGACCTGCACGTCCGCCCGGGCGAGGTCTACGGAGTCGTCGGCACCAGCGGCGCCGGCAAGTCCACCCTCATCCGCTGCGTGAACATGCTGGAGCGCCCGACCTCCGGCACGGTCACCGTGGACGGGGTCGAGCTCACCGCCCTGTCCGGCGGCGAGAACCGGGCCGGCAAGGACCTGCGCGAGGCGCGCCGCCGGATCGGCATGGTCTTCCAGCACTTCAACCTGCTCTCCTCCCGCACGGTGCAGCAGAACGTCGAGCTGCCGCTGGAGATCATCGGCCTGGACCGCACCCAGCGCCGCCGCAAGGCCGCCGAACTGTTGGACCTGGTCGGCCTCGGCGACAAGGCCCGCAGCTACCCCAACCAGCTCTCCGGCGGCCAGAAGCAGCGGGTGGGCATCGCCCGCGCCCTGGCCGGCGACCCCAAGGTGCTGCTCTCCGACGAGGCCACCTCGGCGCTCGACCCGGAGACCACCCGCTCGATCCTCAAGCTGCTGCGCGACCTCAACCAGCAGCTGGGCCTGACGGTCCTGCTGATCACCCACGAGATGGACGTCATCAAGTCCGTCTGCGACTCCGCCGCCCTGATGCGCGGCGGCCGGGTGGTGGAGTCCGGTGAGCTGACCGACCTGCTGGCCGAGCCCGGCTCGGAGCTGGCCCGGGAGCTGTTCCCGCTCAGCGAGTTCGGCACCGGCCATCCCGGCACCACCGTCCTGGAGATCACCTTCCAGGGCGACACCCCGGCGCAGCCCTTCGTCTCCCAGCTGGCCCGGACCTACCAGATTGACATCAACATCCTGGGTGCCGCGGTGGAGACCATCGCGGGCCGGATGGTCGGCCGGATGAGGGTGGAGCTGCCCGGCGGTCACCAGGACAACGTGGTGCCGATCGGCTACCTGCGCGAGCAGGGCCTGCAGGTGGACGTGATCGGCACGGCGAACGGAGCGGCGGCATGAGTGGCCTGAGCTGGGACCAGATGCAGGAGCTGATGTGGCCCGCCACCCAGGAGACCTTCCAGATGGTCGGGGTCGCGACGGTCTGCATTGTCCTGGTCGGACTCCCCATCGGCGTGCTGCTGGTGCTCACCTCCAAGGGCGGGGCGCTGCAGAACCAGCCGGTGAACAAGGTGCTGGGCGCGGTCGTGAACCTCGCCCGCTCGCTGCCGTTCATCATCCTGATGATCGCGCTGATCTCCTTCACCCGGTGGCTGACCGGCAACTCCCTCGGCTGGCAGGCCGCGACCGTGCCGCTGACCGTCGGTGCGATCCCCTTCTTCGCCCGGCTGGTCGAGACCTCCGTGCGTGAGGTCGACCGCGGTCTGATCGAGGCGGTCCAGGCGATGGGCGGCAGCACCTGGACGCTGGTGCGCAAGACGCTCGTCCCCGAGGCGCTGCCCGGCATCGTGGCCTCCGTCACCACCACGGTCATCGCGCTGATCGGCTACTCCGCGATGGCCGGCACGGTCGGCGGCGGCGGCCTGGGCGACCTCGCCTACCGGTACGGCTACCTGCGCTTCGAGACCGCCTTCATGTGGATCATCGTGGCCGAGATCGCGATCATCGTCACCGTGATCCAGCTGGCCGGCGACCTCGCCGTGCGCCGGCTGGCCAACCGGGGACGCGGCGGCGGACGCACCCGCCTGCTCCGCCCGCGCGCCTCCGCCCCGGCCCCCGACGAGGACCTCGTCGCCTCCTAGACCTCCCTCGTCCGACCTCCGGACGCGGCTCCCCGTATCACGCAGAAAGGCACTTTTCGTGCGCAACGTTCTGAAGTTCACCAGTGTCCTCGCCACCGCCGGCCTCGCCCTGTCGCTGGCCGCCTGCGGCAGCTCGGGTTCGTCCTCCTCGGACCCGAACGCGCCGCTGAAGGTCGTCGCCAGCCCGACCCCGCACGGGCAGGTCCTGAAGTTCGTCAACGACAACCTCGCGGCCAAGGCGGGCCTCAAGCTCGACATCAAGGAGGTCACCGACTACGTGACCCCCAACACGGCGGTGCAGGACGGTTCGGCCGACGCCAACTACTTCCAGCACGTCCCGTACCTGGATGACTTCAACAAGAAGAACGGCACGGACATCGTCTCGGTCGAGACCGTCCACCTGGAGCCGCTGGGCGTCTACTCCAAGAAGGTCAAGTCGATCAACGACCTGCCGTCCGGCGCCACCGTCGGCCTGCCGAACGACGCCACCAACGAGGGCCGCGCGCTCAAGCTGCTCGCCGACAACAAGCTCATCACCCTCAAGGAGGGCGCCGGCACCGCCGCCACCCCGGCGGACGTGACGGGCAACCCGAAGAACTTCAAGTGGAAGGAGCTGGAGGCCGCCCAGCTGCCCCGCTCCATCGCCGACCTCGACGCCGCCGTGATCAACGGCAACTACGCGCTCGACTCCGGCCTGAAGCCCGCCACCGACGCCCTGGTGCTGGAGAAGGCCGAGGGCAACCCGTACGCCAACATCCTCGCCGTCAAGAAGGGCAAGGAGAACGACCCGCGGGTGAAGAAGCTGGCCGAGCTGCTGCACTCCGACGAGGTCAAGAAGTACATCAACGACACGTTCCAGGGTTCGGTCATCCCTGCGTTCTGATCGTCGTACGTCATATCGCGTGGCGCCCGACCGGGCCCCCGCCGCACCTCGGCGGGGGCCCGGTCGGGCAGTATGCACCAGGGACACCACGGCGGACCGGGTTCTGACGTACCGTCGTGCGACCGGCGCACCGCGTGATACCCGGGGTGCGCCGGAGGCGTACGGTGTTGTGTTCACGACCCGGCGAGGAGAGACGGCATGGCAGCGAGCTTCCCCGAGACCGCCATCAGCACCGAACGGCTGCTGCTGCGTCCCCTTGTGGAGGACGACGCCCCGGGCCTGGCCACCATGATGGCCGACGACCTCGTCCTGGCCTGGACGGACCTGCCCCACCCCTTCACCGAGGGCTACGCGGCGGAGCTCGCCCGCACCCTCGCCCCCGCCCACCGCGCCGCCGGGCGCGGCATCGTCCTCGCCGTCACCGAGCACCTCACCCAGCGCCTGGTCGGCCTGGTCGAACTGCGCAACACCGACTGGCGGCTGCGCAGCACCGAGATCTCCTACGTCACCGCCACCTGGGCGCGCGGCGAGGGCTACGCCCCCGAGGCCGTCCTCGGCGTCGCCCAGTGGCTGTTCGAGGACCGCGGCTTCCTGCGCCTGGAGATGCGCACCGCCGCCGGGAACACCGCCGCCCAGCAGGTCGCCCAGAAGATCGGCGGCATCAGCGAGGGCGTGCTGCGCAGCGCCTGGATAGTGCGCGGCGAGTCCGGCGAGGTCGTCGAGGAGAGCCGGAGCGACCTGATCCTGTGGAGCCTGCTCCCGGAGGACCTGGAGTCGCCCGAACTGCACCGCGACGGCTGGCACGGCGACCACCGCTACGTGCTGCGGGACTGAGCCGCCGTCCGGCCACCCGCCCGGCGCGGACATCTGTGCGAGATGTCGGCCTCCGGGCGGTCGTACCCGGTAGCCTCTCCACCGGTGTCGCACAGTGGGCGCCGCATCGAGTCGAGGGAGAACGGCCGCAGATGGCTGACCGGATCACGGTCATCGGGTGGGACGGTACGCCGCTGACCGAGGCGGCCGGTGCGGCCCTCGCCGCAGCGACCCTGGTGGCCGGAGCGCCCTACCAACTGGACGCCCTTCCGGTACCGGAGGACGCCGAGCGGATCACCCTCGGCAACATCGGCCAGGCCGCCCGCACGATCGCCGAGCACCGCGGTGCCGCCGTCGTGGTCGCCGAGGGAGACCCGGGCTTCTTCGGCGTGGTGCGCACCCTGCGCCGCCCCGAGTACGGCCTCGAACTCGAAGTACTCCCCGCCGTCTCCTCCGTCGCCACCGCCTTCGCCCGGGCCGGGATGCCCTGGGAGGACGCCCAGGTGGTCAGCGCCCACGGCGGCCGGCTGCGCCGCGCGGCCAACATCTGCCGGGCCCACCCCAAGGTCGCGGTGCTCACCGCCCCGGGCGCCGGCCCGAGCGAACTCGCCCTGCTGCTGCGCGGGGTGCACCGGACCTTCGTGGTCTGCGAGGCCCTCGGCACCCCGGAGGAGGACGTCACCGTCCTGACCTCCGACCGTATCGCCGACCACGTCTGGCGCGACCCCAACGTGGTGCTGGTGATCGGCGGCGGAGCCCAGGTGGGGGCGGTCGGCGAGGCGGCCGGATGGCTGGCCGGGCGCCCGGTGGGCTACCCCGGCGCGGAACGCGGCTGGGCGCTCCCCGGTGACGCCTACGCGGGCGCCGGGCGCACGGAGGACGAGCCGGGCGCATCGGAGGCGCTGCCCGCGCACGTGCGCGCCCTGGTGCTGGCCCGTCTGGGTGCACGTCCGGGGGACCTGGTCTGGTCGGTCGGCGCGGGCAGCGGCGCCCTCGCGGTGGAGGCGGCCCGGTTCGGCGCCGCGGTGGTCGCGGTCGAGGCCTCCCGCTCGGCCTGTGCCCGGATCACCGTCAACGCCCGCCGGTACGGGGTCGAGGTGGAGACCGTGTACGGGCAGGGCCCCGAAGTGCTGGGCGGACTGCCCGAGCCGGACACGGCGGTCGTGGAGGCCGGCGGACTCGAGGTGGTTCGGGCCGTGCTGGCCCGCAGGCCGGAGCGCTTCGTCGCGCTGGCCCGCACCTTCGCCGAGGCGGAGGAGATCCACCGGGCCATCGCCGGGGCGGGCTACCGGGCGGAGGGCGCGTTGCTGCAGTCCACCCCGCTGCGGGCGGCCGAGGAGGGCGGCGCACTGGCGCTCGGGGCGGGCGCGGGCGGTGCCCTGCTGCTCTGGGGTGAGCAGATCGTGTGAAGGCCTCGGGTGCGCCGGGGCCGGTGGGCGGTCCTGGCGGTGATCCAGGTCGCATCCGGACACCGATTCGAGAGGTCACCGCGCCGGGCCGGTAGTGTGGCGTCCCAGGCGGCTGCAGCCGTCGGCAACCTGCCCGATTCGGTCGGTTTGTCACCTTTTTGACGTGGTGCAACCCGGTTCCGCTCGGAGTGTGGGCAATTCGACGGGCCGCGTGCCGGACCTGGAGAATGTCGTAGGGTCCGGTGCGGTCGTGCCGGTTGCTCCGGGTTGTCGTTGTTTCAGATGGTGCACCGTCCTCGCGGGCGGTGCCCGGGCCGGGGTGCCGCAGCGCGCCGGAAGGACTTGGGCCGCAGCGCCACGGCGCGGCGGCCGCGTGTGGTTGAGGGGCGGGTCGGTGCAGGTCCGGCCCGTGCGGATGGGCGCTGCGGTCGGTGATCGCGTCGCCAAGGGGCGCGGCAGCGGCCTGGAAGGAGCTTTGACAATGACCGATGGCGGCCACGTCCCGGGCGAGGGACTGCCGGAGCACCTGCACGCCGGGCCCGACCCGCTCGGCGGACCGGAGGGCGTCGCGGGCGTTGCACCCCTGCAGGGCGTCGCGACCGACGGCGGCGTGATCCCCAACCCGGCGGCGCCGACCGGTGCGATGCCCGGTGCGGTGCCCGGTGCGATGCCCCCCGGCGCGGGCGTGATCCCGCCGCAGGGCCAGTCGAACTTCACCGTCCCCGGAGTGCCGCCCCAGGCCGTCCCGGGCGAGGGCTGGGCCGTCGATCAGGGCGCGGCGCGCCCCGCCTTCCACTTCGTCGACCAGCCGGACGGGCTCGACGACGAGGACGACGTCCTGCTGATGCCCGGTCCGCAGGGCTCCTGGGGCGCCGAGCAGGCGCCGTTCGCGCCGCAGGAGGGCACCCCGGTCGAGCCGTCCTGGCCGCCGGTGGACCCGCCGGTGCTCGGCGGCGAGCACCTGCCGCAGCAGCACCTCCAGGCGCAGCCGCACGTCCAGCAGCCGATGACGCAGGCTCAGCCGCCCCGCCGGCCGCTGCACGCCGGCCCGCCGATCCCGGACCCCTCGCTGATGACCGGTCAGGTGCCGGTCCGTTCGCTGGCCGACCGCGGCCCGTCGCAGGGCGGCACGCCGGCGCACGGCATCCCGGTCGTCGGCCGCCCGCCGATGGGCGAGGCCGCCGGGCCGGTCCCGGGCACCGTGCCGCAGGCCGCCCCGACGGCGCCCGTCGCGCAGGTGGCCCCGGTGGCCGCCACGGTCGAGGGCGGGCTGGAGGCGCACCAGGTGCCGCAGGGTCAGGGCTACCAGCAGGTGCCGCTGGCCGGGCAGCCGGTCGAGGGCCTGATGGGCGTCGAGACGGTCGGGGCGATCGAGGTGGTCGAGGTCGTCGAGCTGCCGGAGGCCGTCCAGGCCGTGCCGGTCGCCGAGGCCGCGCAGGCCGCGCCGGCGCCCGAGGTCGTGCCGGCTCCCGAGGCCGCCCAGGTCACCCAGGCCGTCGTGGTCGAGCCGGTCCCGGCGGAGGCCGCCGCCCAGCCGGTCGCCGAGCAGGGCGCCGGGGCGGTCGCGGTGGAGAGTGCCGCGGTCGAGACCGTGGTCGTCGACACCGCCGCCGTGGAGACGGCCGTGGCCGAGGGCGTCGCCGTCGAGGGCGCTGCCGAGGCCCTCGCCGCGGAGGGCGTCGCGGATGTAGTCGCAGAAGGTGTCGCGCCCGCCGAGCAGCCCGAGGGCGCCGCTCCGGCCGGTCAGCCGCGCCGGATCTCCGCCTTCCTCGCCGCGCCGACCCCGCACGGCCTGCCCAAGGTCGAGGCCGCCCAGCAGGCCCCGGCGGCCGGGGAGACGGCGCAGGAGCAGCAGCCCGCCCCCATAGCGCCCGCCGACGCGCCGCAGGCCACCGAGCAGGCCCCGGAGGCCGAGGCGGTCCAGGCGGCGGAGCTGACCGGGTCGGCCGAGCAGGTCGTCGAGGCCGTGGAGGCCGTCGAAGCGGCCCAGGCCGTCGTGGTCGAGGCGGTGGCCGAAACCGCCGCCGGTACCGGTGAGATGCCCTCCGGGCAGGCCGTCGCCGAGACCGCCGGTCAGGAGACGGTCGCCACTGAGCCGATCGTCGCCGAGCCGATCGTCGCCGAGCAGGCCGTCGCCGAGCAGGCCGTCGTCGCCGAGCCGGTCGCCGTCGAGGGTGAGCAGGTGCAGCCGGAGGCCGTAGCGGCCGAGCAGCCCGCCGAGGCCCCGGCCGGGCCGGTCGCGGAGCAGGCCGTCGAAGCCGTTGTGGACCAGCCCGTCGAGCAGCCCGTGGAGGCCGGTGCCGACGCCGGTGCCGAGGCCGCGCAGCCCGTCGAGGCCGCCGCCCCGGAGGCCGAGCCGCAGCCGACGGCCGAGGCCCTCGCACAGCACGCCGAGACCGCCGAGCAGTCTTCCGGGGCCACGGCCGCCGGGGCGCCCGCCGTCGAGGAGCCGCAGGCCGAGCCCGTCGCCGCCGGGCCGGAGGCCGTCCAGGAGGAGCCCGCCGCACAGCCGGTCGCGGAGCAGCTCGCCGAGCAGCCCGAGGCCCCCGCCGCCGAGGAGCCGCAGCCAGAGGCCCGGGCCGAGCAGCCCGCCGACCAGCAGCCCGCCGACGAGCAGCCCGGGCAGCCCGCGGAGTCCGTCGAGCCGTCCGAGACGCCCGCCGCCGAGGACGAGCAGCCCGCCGAGCCCGCCGAGCCCCGCGGCCCGGCCGCCCCCGGCTACGACGAGGCCGGCCGCGACGCCGTCCACCAGGTGATCCGCGAGCGCCGCGACATCCGCAACGGCTTCCGCCCGGACCCGATCCCGCACGAGGTGCTGATCCGCGTCCTGGAGGCCGCCCACACCGCGCCCAGCGTCGGCTACTCGCAGCCCTGGGACTTCGTGGTGATCCGCTCGGCGAAGACCCGCAAGCGGATGCACGCCCTGGCCGAGCGCCAGCGCGAGGCGTACGCGGACTCGCTGCCGAAGGGCCGGGCCAAGCAGTTCCGGGAGATCAAGATCGAGGCCATCCTCGAGACCCCGGTGAACATCGTGGTCACCGCCGATCGCACCCGCGGCGGCCGCCACACCCTGGGCCGGCACACCCAGCCGCAGATGGCCCCGTACTCGGCCGCCCTGGCCGTCGAGAACCTCTGGCTGGCCGCCCGCGCCGAGGGCCTGGGCGTCGGCTGGGTGAGCTTCTTCGACGACGAGCAGCTGGTCCGCGAGCTCGGTCTGCCCGAGCACCTGGAGGTCGTCGCCTACCTGTGCGTCGGCTTCGTCGACTCCTTCCCGGACGAGCCGGAGCTGGAGCAGCAGGGCTGGGCCAAGAAGCGCCCGCTCGCCTGGGTCGTCCACGAGGAGCAGTACGGCAACCGCGCCCTGCCCGGCGAGGAGCCGCAGAGCCTGCTGGCGGAGACCCTGCGCGGCATCCGTCCGCTGGACGCCAAGGCGCTCGGCGAGGCCTGGGACCGCCAGAAGCGGATGACCAAGCCGGCCGGTTCGCTCGGCATGCTGGAGATCATCTCCGCCCAGCTGTGCGGTCTCTCCCGCAAGTGCCCGCCGCCGCTCCCGGAGCCCGCCTGCGTGGCGATCTTCGCGGCCGACCACGGCGTGCACGCCCAGGGCGTCAGCCCGTGGCCGCAGGAGGTGACCGCCCAGATGGTCGGCAACTTCCTGGCCGGGGGAGCGGTGATCAACTCCTTCGCCAAGCAGATCGGCACCGAGGTCTGCGTGGTGGACGTCGGCGTCGCCGCCGAGCTGCCGCAGGCCGTACAGCAGGGTCGCGCCACCGGTCTGCTGCCGCGCAAGGTCAAGCCCGGCACCGCCGACATGACCCAGGGCCCGGCGATGACCCGCGAGGAGGCCCTCCAGGCCGTCGAGGTCGGCATCGAGACCGCCCGCGACCTGGTCGCGGCGGGCAACAAGGCACTGGTCACCGGCGACATGGGCATCGCCAACACCACCGCCTCGGCCGCCCTGATCTCGGTGTTCACCGGCCTCGACCCGGCCGAGGTCACCGGCCGCGGCACCGGCATCGACGACGAGACCCACGCCCGCAAGATCGAGGTCATCCGCGCCGCGCTGGCCCTGCACCAGCCCGACCCGAACGACCCGATCGGCGTCCTCGCCGCCGTCGGCGGCCTGGAGCACGCGGCCATCGCCGGCTTCCTGCTGGGCGCAGCCTCGCTGCGCACCCCGGTGGTGCTGGACGGCGTGATCGCCGGTTCGGCCGCGCTGGTCGCCAAGGCGATCGCCCCCGAGGTGCTCGCGGCCTGCATCGCCGGCCACCGTTCCGCCGAGCCCGGCCACCAGGCCGCGCTGGCGAAGCTGGGCCTGCGTCCGCTGATCGACCTCGACCTGCGGCTCGGTGAGGGCACCGGTGCCCTGCTGGCGCTGCCGCTGGTGCAGAGTGCGGCCCGCGCGATGCACGATGTAGCCACCTTCGACTCCGCCGGGGTCACCGAGAAGGCCTGACCGCCCGCTCACCGCTCCGCGGACCGGCCCGAGGGCGCGCCGGTCCGCGCAGCGGCGTACCGCCGACCGGCATTGCCGGGCGGCGTGCCACCGCACTGCCCCAGATCCCATTCCCAGGAGCACCGCCGATGACCGCGCCCACCCCGCACCCCAGCACCGAGGGCCGCACCCCCTACCCGGTCGGTCTGCTGCTGGCCGGCCGCCGTGTCGTGGTGGTCGGCGGCGGCCAGGTCGCGCAGCGGCGGCTGCCGGCCCTGATCGCCTCCGGTGCGGAGCTGCACCTGATATCCCCGGCCACCACCCCGGCCGTCCAGGCCATGGCCGACGCGGGCGAGCTGACCTGGCACGCCCGCCCGTACGCCGACGGCGACCTGGCCGGCGCCTGGTACGTCCTGGTCGCCACCGACGACCCGGCGGTCAACACGGCCGTCAGCGCCGAGGCCGAGCGCGAGCGGGTGTTCTGCTCCCGCAGCGACGACGCCTCCGCCGCCACCGCCTGGACCCCGGCCAGCGGCCGCGACGCCGGCGCCACCGTCGCCGTCCTCACCGGCGACCCCCGGCACTCCGCCGCCCTGCGCGACGCCATCGTCGGCGGCCTGCGGGACGGCTCGCTGGCCGCCCGCTCGTACCGCTCGCGCGGCGCAGGCGTCGCCCTGGTCGGCGGCGGCCCCGGCGACCCGGACCTGATCACCGTGCGCGGCCGCCGACTGCTCGCCGACGCCGACGTGGTGGTCGCCGACCGCCTCGCCCCGCGCGAGCTGCTCGCCGAACTGCCCGAGGACGTCGAGGTGATCGACGCCTCGAAGATCCCGTACGGCCGCCAGATGGCCCAGGAGGCGATCAACCGGGCGCTGATCGAGCACGCCGAGGCCGGGAAGTTCGTGGTCCGGCTCAAGGGCGGCGATCCGTACGTCTTCGGCCGCGGCGGCGAGGAGCTGCTGGCCTGCGCCGAGGCAGGCATCCCGGTCACCGTGGTGCCCGGCATCTCCAGCTCCATCAGCGTCCCGGAGACGGCCGGCATCCCGGTCACCCACCGCGGGCTGACCCAGGAGTTCACCGTCGTCTCCGGCCACGTCGGTCCGGACGACCCGCGCTCGGTCACCAACTGGCAGGCCGTCGCCGGGATGAGCGGCACCCTGGTGCTGCTGATGGCCGTGGACAAGATCGGCGCGATCGCCGCCAAGCTGGTCGAGCACGGTCGCCCGGCCGACACCCCGGTCGCCGTCGTCCAGGAGGGCACCACCGCCGCCCAGCGCCGGGTGGACGCCACCCTGGGCACCGTCGCCGCCGTGGTCGAGGCCGAGGGCGTCAAGCCCCCCGCGGTGATCGTGGTCGGCGACGTGGTGAACGTCCTGGCCGCCGCCTTCCAGCGCTGAGCACTCGCACGCCCGGAGTGGGAAGTCGGCCGGTCCGACTTCTCACTCCAACGGCTGCTCCGTCCAGATGACCTTCCCGGTCGCCGTGTAGCGCGTCCCCCAGCGGTTCGCGAACTGCGCGACCAGGAACAGCCCGCGCCCGCCCTCGTCCTCCGTCGCCGCGTACCGCAGGTGCGGCGAGGTGCTGCTGCCGTCCGACACCTCGCAGATCAGCGAGCGGTCGCGCAGCAGCCGCACCCGGATCGGCCCGGAGCCGTAACGGATCGCGTTGGTCACCAGCTCGCTCAGGATCAGCTCGGTGACGAACGCCGCCTCGTCCAGCCCCCAGTCCGCCAGCCGCTCCGCCACCTGCGCCCGGACCGCCCCCACCGCCGCCGGATCGGAGGGCACGTCCCACTGCGCGACCTGGTTCGGCGCCAGCACCCTGGTCTCCGCGACCAGCAGCGCGATGTCGTCCTGCGGATGAGCGGGCAGCATCGCGCCGAGCACGTCCGCGCAGGTCTGCTCCGGCGTGCGCGGCGGCCCGCAGAGGGCCTCCCGCAGCAGCGCCAGCCCCTCGTCGATGTCCCGCTCGCGGTCCTCCACCAGCCCGTCCGTGTACAGCACCAGCCGGCTGCCCTCGGCCAGCTCCACCTCGGCGGTCTCGAACGGCAGCACCGCCAGCCCCAGCGGCGGCCCGGTCGGCAGCTCCGGGAACGACACCCGGCCCTGCGGGTCCACCACCGCCGGGGGCGGGTGCCCGGCGCTGGCCAGCGTGCAGCGCCGCGACACCGGGTCGTAGATCGCGTACAGGCAGGTCGCCCCGGTCAGCCCGCCGCTCTCGCCGCCGCCCGCCTCCTCCTGGTCGATCCGGTTCACCAGTTCGTCCAGGTGGCCCAGCAGCTCGTCCGGCGGCAGGTCGAGCGTCGAGAAGTTGTGGATCGCCGTCCGGAGCCGTCCCATCGTCGCCGCCGCGTGCAGCCCGTGCCCGACCACGTCACCGACCACCAGCGCCACCCGCGCACCCGGCAGCGGGATCACGTCGAACCAGTCCCCGCCCACCCCGGCCTGGGCCGGCAGGTAGCGGTGCGCCACCTCCAGCGCGTTCTGCTCCGGCAGGCTGCGCGGCAGCAGGCTGTGCTGCAGGGTCACCGCCATCGCGTGCTCGCGGGTGTACCGGCGTGCGTTGTCGATGCACACCGCCGCGTGCGCCACCAGCTCCTCGGCCAGCGTCAGGTCCTCCGCCTCGAACGGCTCCGGCCGCTCCGCACGCCAGAACCGGACCACCCCCAGCAGCACCCCGCGCGCCCGCAGCGGCACCCGCACCAGCGAGTGCACCCCGTACGCCAGCGCCTTCTCAGCCCCTTCGGGATCCTGCTCCCGCCAGGCCCGCGCCTCGGCCAGCCGCGGCTCCAGCCGGGGCAGGCCGCTCTGCAGTGCGCTGGCCAGCGGCGTGGCCGGCACCACGTCCAGGGCGGTCCCCGCCGGGTAGAACGGGCCGTTCTCCCCGGTCCCGACGACGGCCGCCCGCCGCATCCGGTTCAGCGAGGTGCCCCGCGGCAGCTCGTCGCCCGAGAGCACCTGCTCCGCGAGGTCGACCGTGGCGAAGTCCGCGAACCGCGGCACCGCGACCTGCGCCAGTTCCTCCGCGGTCCGGGTGACGTCCAGCGTGCTGCCCACCGTCATGCCGGCGTCGTACAACAGCCGCAGCCGGCGCTGCGCGCCCTCGGCCCGTCCGGTCAGCGCCATCAGCTCGGTGGAGTCGCGCAGCGTGGCGACGCAGCCGGGCGGACCGCCGTCCTGGTCGGTCAGCCGGACGTTCACCGCCAGGAGCCGCTCCCCGGCCAGCACCACCTCGTCGGTCACCGGGTGGTCGGCGGTCAGCAGCTCCAGCGCAGCCGGATCCAGGCCCAGCTCGGTCACCGGACGGCCTTCGGCGTCCGGCGGCAGGCCCAGCAGCCGGCGCGCCTCGTCGTTGCAGAGCAGCAGCCGCCCGTCCCCGGCGACGATCATCACGCCCTCGCGCACCGCGTGCAGCACCGCCGCGTGGTGCTCGTACATCCTGGTCATCTCGACCGGGCCCAGCCCGTGCGTCTGCCGCCGCAGCCGCCGGCTGATCAGGGCCGTGCCCAGCGTCGCCAGGCCCATCGCGCCCGCCGCCGCGCCCAGGACCACCGGCAACTGGCGCTCGCTCGCGGTGGAGACGTTGCTCAGGGTGACCCCGGCCGAGACCAGCCCGACCACCGAGCCGTCCGGCGCGTACACCGGGACCACCGCCTGGACCAGCGGGCCCAGCGTGCCGGTGACGTGCTGGGTCACCACCTGGCCGTGCAGCGCGGGCTCGTACGTGCCGACGAACTTCTGCCCGATCCGCGCCGGGTCGGGGTGGGTGTAGCGGATGCCCTGGTTGTTCAGCACCACGATGAAGTCCACGCCGGAGGCGATCCGGGCGGACTGCGCCTTCGGCTGCAGGATCGCGGTCGGATCGGGGGAGCGCAGCGCGTCCACCATGCCCGGGGAGTTGGCGAAGGACTGCGCCACCGCCACCGACCGGTTGCGCGCCTCGCGGTCGGCGTCGGTGCGCGACTGCACGACCAGCGCCACCGCGGCCCCCGCCGCCAGCAGCAGCACGACCAGGATCTGGAGCGCGAACACCTGCCCGGCCACCGACCGGTGCCGTGCCGGCCGCGGACGCTTCGCGCGTGGCAGTTGTTGCCGACCGTGTGGGCGCCCACCGAAGGAGCCGGCGTCGCCGGTGGCACCAGAGGCCGACGGAGCCCAGGATCGGCCCGGATTTCGGGCCATACGGTCATGTTTGCACTCCGGCCAGTCCGCGACCACCCCGTCCCCTGGACCGTTTGGCCTTCCCAGCCCCGGCTTGGCAAGATCGCAGGGTGTCCGAACCCAGCACCATCACCGACCCTGCCGACCCCCGCCTCGCCGACTACACCGGCCTCACCGACGTCGAACTGCGCCGCCGCCGCGAACCCGCCGAGGGCCTGTTCATCGCCGAGGGGGAGAAGGTCATCCGCCGCGCCCTCTCCGCCGGCTACCGGATGCGGTCGATGCTGCTGACCGCCAAGTGGCTCGACGTGATGGCCGACGTCATCGCCGACGCCGACGCCCCCGTCCACGTGGTCGAACCCGCACTCGCCGAAGCCGTCACCGGCTACCACGTCCACCGCGGCGCCCTCGCCTCGATGGAACGCAAGCCCCTCCCCGACGCCGCCTCCCTGCTCACCGGCGCCCGCCGCGTCGCCGTCCTGGAAGGCCTGGTCGACCACACCAACCTCGGAGCCATCTTCCGCAGCGCCGCCGCCCTCGGCATGGACGCCGTCCTGCTCTCCCCCGACTGCGCCGACCCGCTCTACCGCCGCGCCGTCAAGGTCTCCATGGGCGCCGTCTTCGCCGTCCCCT
>CBJMI02800__coassemble_547_pt1 | contig 30224 bp, 22 predicted proteins | sample CBJMI02800__metabat2_low_PE_003 | metagenome-assembled genome bin CBJMI02800
CCCACCCTCACCACCACCCGGGCCCCCCCCCCACCAGCCCCCACCCGGGTGACCTCAGCGCACACCCCCAACCCCCACGCCCCAGCCCGCGCACCGCGCGCCCCAACAGCTCTGCCCGGCCACTGGGCGAGCCCAGTGGCCGGGCAGTTGTTGTCGCGCGACCGACCGCCTACCTCGCGTACGGATTGTCCTCCGGCGGCACCGACGGCTGCTGCGGCGGCGGAGGCGGCGCGGCCACCGCGCCCCCCGGCGGCACAGCCACCTTCCGCCGCCTCAACACCGCGAACACCACCCCGGCCACCACCAACAGCCCGGCCACCACGCCACCAACGATCGGCAGTGCGCTGCCCGACCCGGACGACGCCTCAGCCTTCGGCTGAGCGGTCGGCCCACCAGCTGCCACGCCCGCTGCGCTCGGCGCCGACGACGCCGGAACGGACGCACTCGCCGACGGAGACGGAGACGGCGCGGTCGAAGGCGTCGCCGCATCAGCAGGGAGCGGCGACACATCCGCAGGACCGGGATCCCCGGGATCCGTCAGCGCGATCCGGGGCCGCACCGCCCCCCACCCCGCGCCATCTGTACGGCTGTTCCCACCGTTCGACCTGCCTGCGGTGTTGATGAGAACCCGCAGGATCTGATTCGCCGTCCAGTCCTTATGGATCGCCCAAATCAGCGCCGCCGATCCCGAAGCTAGAGCAGTCGCATCGGACGTGCCATGACTCGTGCAGTATCCGGTCGAGGAGGTGCAGGCCGAGATCGTATCCACGCCAGGGGCCACCAAAGCAACCTGTGAACCCTTCTCGGACTCATCTGTCACGACACCATTTCGATCGACGGCCCCGATACCGACGACATTTGGCAGCCCGCCAGGATATTCGACCAGATTACCCTTCTGGGCGGAATTTCCAACACTGGCGAACACGAGGGCGCCTTTGGCGCGTGCATTCGCGAGAATTCGGTCCAGCTTGGCTACGTCATCAGGCGAGGTCGTCACCGCCGACCTACCCTGAGAAATGCTGACAACCTTCGCACCCTGGTCAACCGCATAGTTCACGGCCTGCCCGATCTGATCAAGGAAGTCGGCAGAGACGACAGGCCCCTCTGACCCACTATTGATCTTCAGGGGGAGAATTCTGGCACCAGGCGCCAGACCGTAGGCACCATTCCCCCCTCGATTCCGACCCGTGCCAGCGATCAGACTTGCCATTCCCGTGCCGTGCCCGTCGGGGTCAGCGCCTACCCCACCCGAACTGCCACTGAAATCCCTTCCCGGCAGGAACTGCCCGGCCAAGTCCGGGTGATCGAGCTTGAAACCCCCATCGATCACCGCAACGGTGATTCCGTCCCCCTTCGACACCTTCCACATCTCCGGGGCATGCATGGCATCCAGATGCCACTGATCAGCGCGTATCGAATCGCCAGCGGCCGCTGGCACTGCAACTGGACCGATCGAAATACCCGCAGCCACGAGTGCGCTTGCGGGTACCCGCCACCAGCCTCGTCTCCGCGTCATCACCACTCCTAGTCTTTCGGCCGAGAACAGCGCCCGAACAGATCTGCCCGGTCACTGGTAGGCCCAGTGACCGGGCAGTCGTTGTCGTCCTACTCAATCACGTCCGGGTTGCTGTGCGGCGTACCGCTGGTCCAGGTCTCCTCGTCCTCGTGGAGGTAGTCCGCGCGGTTGCGGCGGTCGCGGTCCTTCTTGCCGCCGTGGCCGCCCGCGCCCGGGGCCATCATGCCGTTCTGCCCGGACCGGGAACCGCCCTCGGCGGCTCCCGCTGCGGCTGCACGGTTGCGCAGGCCCGTACCGCCCGGGGTGAACTCCCCACCGGCGGCAGGACCCTTGCGGCCGCCGACCGTTCCACCGGCGGTCGAGGTCAGGCCCCGACCACGCGAACCGCCGACACCACCGCCGCCGACACCGTGGCCGCCGCCCATGCCGGGGTGCATGCCCATTCCGCTGCCCACGGACGATCCGCCGACCCGCCCGCCGCTCGCCGCGCCCTCACGGCCGAAGACCGTTCCACTGGGCAGTCCCGGGGTGCCCGCCTTGCCGGGAACCGAGCCGCCGCTGAAGGGGCCGGTGCGAAGGGGCACCGAGCCGCCGCTCTTACTGGGGATGCTGCCGATGCCCTTGGTCGGGACGGAGCCGCCGCTGGTCCCGACCGGAAAGCCGCCGATGGGCCCGCCGCCCGGCAGGCCGGGCAAGCTGCTGGGGCCACTGGGCCCGCCCGGGTAGCCGGGGGTTCCGCTCGGGCCGCTCGGCAGCACGGGGCCGCTACCGGGGCCGACCGGGGCGGTCTGGTCCGGCAGGGTCGGAAGGCTGTCCAGGCCGGTACCCGGGCGGGTGACCGGGTCCGACGGGTGGGGCGGCGCAGTGGGCGTCCCCGGGTCGTGCGGCGGCGGAGGCAGCTGGCCGTGGTCGTACGGGGGGACCGGTCCGGGGTGGGTCGGGTTGGACGGGTCCTGCCAGCTCGTTGAGGGGTCTCGGGGCCTCATGGTGGCGCCGCCGTAGTTCCCACCGGACGAGCCGTAGCTCCCGCCGGTGCTGCCGCCACTCGTACGAGGGCTGCGGAGCGAGGAGCCGTTACCGCCACTACCGCCGGCGGAGTCCCCGTACTGCGACAGCGGCGCCCTGCTGCTGGAGTCCCCCGGAGTCCCCGGCAGCGTCACGTCGGTGGGAATCCCGTTCAGCGTCGTCGTCGCCGCACTGTACGCCTGGGCCAGGTTCTCCACCTGCTTGGCAGCTTCCTGCTGCTCCTTCTGGATCGTCGCCTTGTATCCGTCGTACTCGGTCTTGGAGATCCAAGCGCCCCCGGTCTTCGTCTTCATGTAGTCGTCGACGTTGCCTCCGATTGTGGAGATCTTCGACTCCACATCCGGAGGCACCGTCTGCCTCTCGTAAGCGGCGACCTTTTCCATCGCCGTGTGGGGAAGCGGAGGCATCGCGACCTTCGCCGTGCTGAGCGCTTCACCCGCCTGGGTCATCGCCCCGCCGGCGGTCGTGGAGTGTTGGCCGATGATCGCCGCGGACTTGTACAGGTTCCCGACCCAGGTCTTGAAGTTCTCAGCGGCCTGCCCTTCCCAGGTGACCGTGCCGAGGTGGGCCTGGAGAGCCGTGCTGAGTTCTGTCAGAACCCGACCGGCGTCCTGGAGCTTGCCGGCTCGCTTCAGCAGCATGTCGGGCGCGGTGCCGTCAACCAGCGCCTTGAGCTCGACGTGCTGCATGCCGTTGTATTCGTCTGCCATGACCTGTTCCCCGTATCCCCGTGAGCCTTCCCGCGCCGCCGTCAGAGCTTCGTGCTGTCCTGCGGCGTCGATCCACTCGGCTTTGTGACGCCGGTACTCTTCGCCACTGCGTTCTGGGCGGCCGCCGCGTTCGCGTCACTGGTCCCGTAGGAGTCCGCCGACTCCAGAACGGCTTTCTGCATCGCCTGGATCTGCGCCGTGAAGTCCTTGTGCAGCTTGACCAGCTGGCTGTGAACCTTGCTGTAAGCGGAATTCAGGGCCACTGCTTCCGAGAACCTCTCGGGCTGCTCCCCGCTGACGAAGTTCTCCCGAGTCAGCCTCTGCGCTTCGAGCTTGTACGGCGCGGCTTCCGAGCCCTCCATGGCGGCGAGCAGGGCCTCGACCTTCGTGGCGAACGCGGTGAGCGTCTGAAGCTCGATCTGGACGTTCTGCTTGCCGAAGGCGGTGACCAGGGCGTTGGCGTCACCGTACGTCTGCCCCATGCTCACCAGGGGTCCGAAACCGGCCCACCCGCTGTTGAGCAAATAGGGGTCCGAGCCGACCGACACCCCCGGGTCCGTCCCCGCCGGCGTCTTCCCCGAGCGCGGGTCACCATCGTCTGCCACAGCAATCCACCTCTCCCCCGTACGGCCGGGCACCCGGGCGACTCCCGGGCCCTTCCGGCCGCAACACACCGTCAACTTCTTCTTCGTACCGTCCTGGTCGGCTCGACCACCCGCCCTGAGGGCGGTCTGCCGCCTCCGTCATGGTAGCCACCGCCCCTGTCGGACCGGCAGGGACCTTGCCCTGCCCGGGCTCGATCGGTACGAACTTGACACGTACAACCCGCTTCCGGCCGCTGGGTAGACTGACCCGGTACGCCCCATCTGCCGCGCAACGTCGCACAGCAGCGACCCGAGGCCGCAGAACGGACGTGACGGCATGCCTGCGCACGAGCAGCTCCCGACCCCCTGGTGGGCCCGTGCCGTGCGGCCGGCGCGGCCGCCGGTGCCGGTGGTGTTGATGGTGCGGGCGGCGGCCGGGTTGGCGGTGCCGCTGGGCGTCGGGCTGCTGTCGCACCGGCTGGATCTGGGGGTGTTCGCCGGGCTGGGGGCGATGCACGCGACGATGAACGACCGGGTCGAGCCGGTGCTGCTGCGGGTGGGCCGGATCGGGTCCGCGGTGGCGGCTTCGGCGTTGGGGATGCTGGTCGGTACGGCGTTGCAGCACGCGCACGTGGGTGCCGCCGTGCTCGGCGTGGGGCTGACGTTGACGGCGTTCGTGTCGGGTGCGCTGAGTGCGACCGGTCCGCGTGGCTCGGCGGCGGGGATGCTGCTGCTGGTGTCGGCCGCGTTGGGCAGCGGGATGCCGTTGCCGGGGCCGTGGTGGGCGGCGGCGCCGATGATGCTGGTGGGTGCCGCGTTCGTGGTGCTGCTGGGCCTGCCGGCCACCGCGCACCGCCGGCCCGCTTCCGATCCGCGCAACCGGGCGTTGGCGGCGGTGTACGAGGCGCTCGGCCACACCCTCGCCGATCTGGGCACGGTGCGGGGCGCGGGCTCGCGCCGGGTGTTGACGGCCCGGCTGAACCAGTTGCAGGACCTGCTGCCGAACCGCCGTCGCCCGGACCGCGCCGGCCTGCGCCCGATGTACGAGGCGGCCCTGGCCGCGACGGAGGCGGCGACGGGCCTGCTGTGGGCCTGGAGGCCCGTCCCGCCGGAGGTGGCCGCGGTGCCGGGGCTGCTGGCGGAGGCGGTGCGGCGGGGCGGTGGCGAGGTGGTGGTGCCGGACTGGGGGCCGGACACCCCGGCCCGGCAGGCGTTGGACGTGGCGTTGCGGGCCGCCGCCGAGGCCGTGGCGGGCCGCCCGGCGCGGATCGGTACCGCTCCGGCGCCCCCGCCGGACCCGTGGCGGCTGCGGGCCGGGCTGCTGTCGGGACCGTCGGTCCGGTACGGCCTGCGGGTGGCACTGTGCATCGCGGCGGGTTCGGTGGTGACGGCGAACTTCCCGCTGAGCAAGAGCTACTGGGTGCCGATGACGATCGCCTTCGTGTTGAAGCCGGATCTCGGTTCGGTGTTCCTGCGCGCGGTGAGCCGTGCGGTCGGCACGCTGCTCGGTGTGGCGGTGACGGCGGCGCTGCTGTCGCTGACCACCGAGCAGTGGGCGCTGACCGCGGTGGCGGCGCTCTGCGTCGCCCTGCTGCCGTACGCCACGGCGGCGCACTACGGGCTGAACACCCTGGTGATGACGCCGATGGCGCTGGTCCTGCTCCAACTCGGCGGGCAGAGCAGCGCGGCCGAGTTCTGGCCCCGGGTGCTGGACAGCGTGCTGGCGAGCGCGGTGGTGCTGCTCTTCGGCTACCTGTTGTGGCCGGAGCGTCCGCGCCACCGGATCGAGCCCCGGCTGGTCACCGCGACGACCGCGCTGCGCGCCTACCTGGACGCGGTGACCGACCACCGGAGGACGGGCGAGGTGTGGCTGCGCCGTACGGCCTACCGGTCGTTGGCGGACGCCCGGCACGAGGTGCGGCAGGGCTTGGCCGAGCCGCCGCCGACCGGGCGCCTGGCCGAGCAGTGGCTGCCGGCCACGGCCGCGCTGGAGCGGCTCGGCGGCGCGGTGGCGGCGTTCGCCGCGCAGGTCCGGTACGGCGGCCGGGTGCCGGACCCGGCCGAGACGGAGCGGGTCCGCCGGGCGCTGGACGAACTGACCGCCGCGGCCCGTGAGCACCGGCCGCCGACCAGCCCGGCGGCCCGGCCGAGTGCGCCGCACGACCCGGCGCTCAGTGCGCTGGGCCGTGCGGCGGACGAACTCGAAGTACTGCTCCGGAGAACGTAGTTCAGAGGCGCCAGAGGGAGGAGGGCGTACCTCAGACCTGCTCGGCCAGCTCCAGCCAGCTCATCTCCAGCTCCTCCTTCTCCTCCCGGACGGCGCGCAGCTGCCCGTCCAGTTCGGCGACCTTGGAGAAGTCGGCGGCGTGCTCGGCGAGTTGGGTGTGCAGCTTGGACTCCTTCTCGTCCAGCTTGGCGATCTGCCGCTCCAGCTTCTGCATCTCCTTCTTCGCGGCGCGCAGGTCCCCACCGGACAGCCCGGCGGCGGCACCCTCACCAGCCGGAGCGCCGACGGAGGAACCGGAAGGAGCGGAGGAACCGGAGGAGGCGGAGGAACCGGAGGAAGCCGAGGAAGAAGCCGTGGCGGCCGCCATCCGTGCCCGCCGCTCCAGGTACTCGTCCACGCCGCCCGGCAGCATCCGCATCTTCTTGTCGCCGAGCAGCGCGTGGACGACGTCCGTGGTCCGCTCGATGAAGAACCGGTCGTGGCTGATGACGACCATCGAGCCGGGCCAGCCGTCGAGCAGGTCCTCCAGCTGGTTGAGGGTCTCGATGTCCAGGTCGTTGGTCGGCTCGTCGAGGAACAGCACGTTGGGCTCGTCCATCAGCAGCCGCAGCAGCTGGAGCCGCCGCCGCTCGCCGCCGGACAGGTCGCCGACCGGCGTCCACTGCTTGTCCTTGCCGAAGCCGAACTGCTCGCACAGCTGCCCGGCGCTCATCTCCCGGCCCTTGCCGAGGTCGACCCGCGAGCGCACCTGCTCGACGGCCTGCAGCACCCGGGTCTCGGGGTCCAGTTCGGCGACCTCCTGCGACAGGTAGGCCAGCCGCACGGTCTTGCCGACCTTGATCACGCCGGAGGTCGGCTGCACGTCGCCCTCGGAGGCGTACGCGTCCCGCATGGCGCGCAGCAGCGAGGTCTTGCCGGCGCCGTTGACGCCGAGCAGGCCGATCCGGTCGCCGGGGCCGAGCTGCCAGGTGAGGTTCTCCAGCAGCAGCTTGGGGCCGGCCTTGACGGTGACGTTCTCCAGGTCGAAGACGGTCTTCCCGAGCCGGGCGTTGGCGAACTTCATCAGCTCGCTCTTGTCCCGGGGGTCGGGCACGTCCGCGATCAGGGCGTTGGCCGCCTCGATCCGGTAGCGCGGCTTGGAGGTGCGGGCGGGGGCGCCGCGGCGCAGCCAGGCGAGCTCCTTGCGGGCCAGGTTCTGGCGCTTCTGCTCCTCGACGGCCTCGATCCGGGAGCGCTCGGCGCGGGCGAAGACGTAGTCGGAGTAGCCGCCCTCGTACTCGTGCACCTCGCCGTGCTGGACGTCCCACATCCGGGTGCAGACCTGGTCGAGGAACCAGCGGTCGTGGGTGACGCAGACCAGCGCGGAGCGGCGCTTCTGCAGGTGCTGGGCGAGCCAGTTGATGCCCTCGACGTCGAGGTGGTTGGTGGGCTCGTCGAGGATGATCAGCTCCGGGGAGCCGAGCAGCAGCTTGGCGAGGGCGATCCGGCGGCGCTCGCCACCGGAGAGCGGGCCGATGACGGTGTCCAGGCCGTCGGCGAAGCCGGGCAGGTCGAGGCCGCCGAAGAGGCCCTCGATGATGTCGCGGATCCGGGCGTCGCCGAGCCACTCGTGGTCGGCGCGGTCGGCGATGACCTCGTGCCGGATCGTCGCCTCGGGATCGAGCGAGTCGTGCTGGGTGAGGACGGCCGGTTCGAGGCCGCCGCTCCAGGTGATCCGGCCTCCGTCGGGCTCCTCCAGCTTGGCGAGCATCCGGATGAGGGTGGTCTTGCCGTCGCCGTTGCGGCCGACGACGCCGATCCGGTCGCCCTCGCTCACGCCCAGGCTCACCGCGTCCAGCAGGGTGCGGGTGCCGTAGACCTTCGTGACGGACTCGATGGTGGCGAGGTTGACGGCCACGTGTGCTGCGCTCCTGGGTTCGGCGGTCGCGGGGCGGCCCGCCCTCAGCGGTGGGACGCCCCCTCTCGGGGGCTCCCCGATCACTCCAGCCTAATGGGCCCGGCCGGGAGCCCCGGACGCGTCAGGAAACCACCGAAGCGCCCGGCACCGGCCCGTACGTGGCGTGCGCGGCCCGGCAGGTGCCGGAGGCCAGCAGGGCCGCGGCGACGGCGGTGGCCGCCTCCGCGTCCTTGGCCAGGAAGGCGCAGGTCGGTCCGGAGCCGGAGACCAGGGCGCCGAGCGCGCCGGCCTCGGTGCCGGCCCGCAGGGTGGCGGCCAGCGAGGGGCGCAGCGAGAGTGCCGCGGGCTGGAGGTCGTTGGCGAGCGCGGCGGCCAGGGCGACGGCGTCGCCCTCGGCGAGGGCGGCGAGCAGCGCCGGGTCGGCGTCGGGGGTGCGGACGTCGGTGTCGCTGGAGCCGGTGCCGGCCTCCTCGCGCAGCCGGTCGCACTCGCGGAAGACCGCCGGGGTGGACAGCCCGTCGTCGGCGACGGCGAAGACCCAGTGGAAGGTGCCGGAGACGGCGAGCGGCTCCAGGATCTCGCCCCGGCCGCGGCCCAGCGCGACGCCGCCGAGCAGCGCGAACGGCACGTCGGAGCCCAGTTCGGCGGCGAGTTCCAGCAGCGTCTGGAAGGGCGTGTCGAGCTTCCACAGCGCGTCGCAGGCGACCAGCGCGGCGGCGCAGTCGGCGCTGCCGCCGGCCATGCCGCCGGCCACCGGGATGGCCTTGGCGATGTGCAGGTGCACGCCCGGGTCGGCGATCCCGTGGTGGGCGGCGAGCAGCCGGGCGGCGCGGGCGGCGAGGTTGCTGTCGTCGAGCGGGACGGCCCCGGCGTCGGGACCGGAGCAGGTCAGCGTCACGCCCTCGCCGGGGGTCGCCGTGACCTCGTCACCCAGCGCGACCGCGAAGAAGACGTTGGCCAGGTCGTGGAACCCGTCGGCGCGCAGTCCGCCGACCCCGAGCTGGACGTTGACCTTGGCCGGCACCCGTACGGTGATCACTCGCTGTCCTTCACAGGCTTGTGCTCGGCGATCGCGGCGAACTGTTCCACCGTCAGCATCTCGCCGCGCAGCTTGTGGTCGATGCCGGCGGCCGCGAGCGCCTGCTCGGCCCCGGCGGCGGAGCCGGCCCAGCCGGCCAGTGCGGCGCGCAGGGTCTTGCGGCGCTGGGCGAACGCGGCGTCGACCACCGCGAACACCTCCGCGCGGCTGGCGCTCGTCTTCGGCGGTTCGCGGCGGACCAGCGAGACCAGCCCGGAGTCCACGTTGGGGGCGGGCCAGAACACGTTGCGCCCGATGGCGCCGGCCCGCTTCACCTCGGCGTACCAGTTGGCCTTGACCGACGGCACGCCGTACACCTTGTTGCCGGGCTTGGCGGCGAGCCGGTCGGCGACCTCGCTCTGCACCATCACCAGGGTCCGCTCGATGCTGGGGAAGGTCGCCAGCATGTGCAGCAGGACGGGCACGGCCACGTTGTACGGCAGGTTGGCGACCAGCGCGGTGGGCGCCGGGCCGGGCAGTTCGGTGACCTCCATGGCGTCGCTGAACACCAGGTCGAAGGAGTCCGCCTTGCCGGGCATCCGGGCGGCGACGGTGTCCGGCAGGTGCTGGGCGAGCACCGGGTCGATCTCGACCGCCGTGACGTGCCGCGCCACCTCCAGCAGCGCCAGCGTCAGCGAGCCGAGCCCGGGCCCGACCTCCACCACCGCGTCCTGCTCCGTCACCTCGGCGGCCCGGACGATCCGCCGCACGGTGTTGCCGTCGATGACGAAGTTCTGCCCGCGCTGCTTGGTCGGCTTCACGCCGAACGCGGCCGCCAGCTCCCGGATGTCGGCGGCGCCCAGCAGGTGGCTGTCAGGGGTGGGGTCGGTGGTGCTCACGCGCCAAGGATACGGGCGCACGGGCCGGCGCCCGGACGCACCGGTGCCGGGGGCGAGCCTCAGTACCCGAAGGCCCGGGCGGTGTTCTCCGCGACGGCCGCCGACAGCTCGTCCTCGTGCAGGCCCAGCGTCGCCGCCATCGAGCGGACCGTGACCGGGATGAGGTACGGGGCGTTCGGGCGGCCGCGGTAGGGGTGCGGGGTGAGGAAGGGGGCGTCGGTCTCGACCAGGATCCGGTCGAGCGGGGTGGCCAGCAGGGCGTCCCGCAGCGGCTGGTTGGCCTTGAAGGTGACCGGACCGGCGAAGGAGAGGTACCAGCCGTGCTCGGCGCAGACCTTGGCCATCTCGGCGTCGCCGGAGTAGCAGTGGAAGACCGTCCGCTCCGGGGCGCCCTCCGCCAGCAGGACGGCGATGACGTCCTCGTGGGCGTCGCGGTCGTGGATGACCAGCGCCTTGCCGTGCCGCTTGGCCATCTCGATGTGGCGGCGGAACGACTCCTTCTGGATCTCCACGCCCTCCGGCCCGGTGCGGAAGTAGTCCAGGCCGGTCTCGCCCACGGCGAGCACCTGGGGCAGGGCGGCCAGCGCGTCGATCTCGGCGAGCGCCTCGTCCAGGGCCGCCCGGCCGCCGGCCGGGCGCTGCTGCCCGGACCAGCCGTCCGGGTCGCCGAGGAAGATCCGCGGCGCCTCGTTGGGGTGCAGGGCGACGGCCGCGTGCACCTGCTCGTACGAGGCCGCCAGTTCGGCGGCCCAGCGCGAGCCGGGCACGTCGCAGCCCACCTGGACCACGGTGGTGACCCCGACCGAGGCGGCCCGGGCGAGCCCCTCGGCCGGGGTGCCGGCCTGCATGTCGAGGTGGGTGTGCGAGTCGGCCACCGCCACGGCCAGGGGTTGCGGCAGTGGCGGCGGGGTCGACCGGTCGTCGTCCTTGGCGGGCATCAGGAGGCCGGCTTCTCTTCCAGGCGCGGGAACAGGATCTCGCCCTTGGTGACGGTGGCACCGGCGGGCAGCCGGCCCCAGTCGCCGGAGGTGGCGACGGGCTGCGCGGCGAGCGCGCCAAGGCCCTCGGCGGCGCCCAGCGAGGCCCACAGCTTCTCGGCGGTGGACGGCATCACCGGGTTGAGCAGCACGGCGGTGCCGCGCAGCGCCTCCGCGGCGGTGTAGAGGATGGTGGCCAGGCGGGCCTGCCCCTCGGCCGACTCGTCCTTGGCGACCTTCCACGGCTCCTGCTCGGTGAGGTAGCCGTTGACCTGCTTGACGAACTCGAAGACCGCCGCGAGGCCGCCGGCGAAGTCCAGCTCCTCGCCGATCTTCCGGTCGGCGACCTCGACGGCCGTGCGCAGCCCGTCCGCGACGGCCCGCTCGGCGTCGCCGTGCGCGGCGGAGGCGGGCAGCGCACCGCCGAAGTACTTGCCGACCATCGCGGCGACCCGGGAGGCCAGGTTGCCGAAGTCGTTGGCGAGCTCGGAGGTGTAGCGGGCGGTGAAGTCCTCCCAGGAGAACGAGCCGTCCGTGCCGAACGGGATCGCCCGCAGGAAGTAGTAGCGGTACGCGTCCACGCCGAAGTGCGAGGTGAGGTCGGTGGGCGCGATGCCGGTCAGGTTGGACTTGGACATCTTCTCGCCGCCGACCATCAGCCAGCCGTTGGCGACGACCCGCTTGGGCAGCGGCAGGCCCGCGGCCATCAGCATGGCCGGCCAGATCACCGCGTGGAAGCGCAGGATGTCCTTGCCGACCAGGTGGACGGAGGCCGGCCACAGCTCGGCGAAGCGCTCCGGGTCGCTGCCGTAGCCGGCCGCGGTGATGTAGTTCTGCAGCGCGTCCACCCAGACGTAGAGGACGTGCTTCTCGTCCCAGGGCAGGGGGACGCCCCAGTTGAAGGTGGAGCGGGAGATCGAGAGGTCCTTGAGGTCCTGCTCGACGAAGCGCAGCACCTCGTTGCGGGCCGAGGCCGGCTGGATGAAGTCGGGGTTGGCGGCGTAGAACTCCAGCAGCCGCTCGGCGTAGGCGGAGAGGCGGAAGAAGTAGTTCTCCTCCTCCAGCCACTCGACCGGCTTCTTGTGGACGGAGCAGAGCTTCTCGTCCTCGGTGGCGCCGTCCAGCAGCTCGGAGGGGAGCTTGAACTCCTCGCAGCCGACGCAGTACGGGCCGGAGTAGCCGCCCTTGTAGATCTCGCCCTTGTCGTACAGGTCCTGGACGAACTCCTGCACCCGGGCGGTGTGCCGCTCCTCGGTGGTGCGGATGAAGTCGTCGTTGGCGATCTCCAGGTGCTGCCAGAGCGGCTTCCAGGCCTCCTCGACCAGCTTGTCGCACCACTCCTGCGGGCTGACGCCGTTGGCCTCGGCGGTCCGCATGATCTTCTGGCCGTGCTCGTCGGTGCCGGTCAGGTACCACACCTTCTCGCCGCGCTGGCGGTGCCAGCGGGTGAGGACGTCGCCCGCCACGGTGGTGTACGCGTGGCCCAGGTGGGGACGGTCGTTGACGTAGTAGATCGGAGTGGAAACGTAGTACGCCGGGGCGCTCGCCCCGGTGGTGCTGTGGTCTGCAGTGGCCGCCATGGTCGGCAAGCTTAGTCGGGCCCGAACGCACCCCTCGACCGCGTTGCGGCCGGATACGGCGGGCCGCCCGCCGCACTGCTCGCGGCGGGCGGCCCCGGGTCCGTCCCCCGGTCCGACGGTCAGCCCAGCAGCCGCGCCCAGAACCGGGCCCAGCGCCCGCGCGGCTTCACGGGCTCGGGCACCGCGGGCACCGGGGTCGCCCCGGCCGGCTCGGCGTGCGCCGGGTAGCCGGGGGCGTGCTGCCAGGGCTGGTCGGCGGAGGCCACCCGGCCCTCGCGCATGATCCGGACGGTGTGACCACCGCAGCCCGGGCAGGTCGGCTTGAGCAGCGGGGACGGCACCCGGACACCGTTGGCGTGGTACTCGAACACGATGTGGCCGTCCCTGGCCACGTGGTGCTCGATGTCGTACGCCTGCTCCCAGCCGTACCCGCAGCGCAGGCAGGCGAAGGAGTAGGCCTCCCGTACGGTCTCGACGGGAGTGTGCGCCCGCCCCGCCAGGCCGGGGACGTTCAGCGCGTTGCCACTGCGGGGGCTACCGATCGTGTCGCTCATAGCCAACTCCCACTGCCCGTCGGGCGCTCGCCCGGCTGGGTCTTTCCATTCCAGGAAATGCCCGGACCGCCCCGTCCGACGCCCTTCTTGTGAAAGCTTGGATGCGGGTTGGGAAGCCCTATACGAAGGGCCTCCCGGAGCCCGCCCACCAGGACCGAAACTTCAGCTCAGCGGGCGTTTACCGGGGCCTTCTCTCCACCGTACGACTCCCCGCCCGCCTCGCAACCCCCGGAAATTCACCCCTTTTTCAGGGCCTCTCCCGACGCCTCCTTCTTGGCCGCGACCACCGCGTCGAAGACCTCCCGCTTGGGCACGGAGAGTTCGACCGCGACCGCCGCGATGGCCTCCTTGCGCCGCTCCCCGGCCTCCTCCCGGACGGCCACCAGCCGGGCCAGTTCGGCCGGGGTCAGCTCCCGGGGCGCGGCCGGCGGGGCGCCCGCGACCACGACGGTGATCTCGCCCTTGACGCCCTCCGCCGCCCAGGCCGCCAGCTCGCCGATCGGCCCGCGCTTGACCTCCTCGTAGGTCTTGGTGAGCTCGCGGCACACCGCGGCCGGCCGCTCCGGCCCGAAGGCCTCGGCCATCGCGGCGAGCGCCTCGGCGATCCGGTGCGGCGCCTCGAAGAAGACCATGGTGCGCGGCTCGGCGGCGATCGAGGCCAGCTGCCGGGCCCGGTCGCCGGCCTTGCGCGGCAGGAAGCCCTCGAAGGTGAAGCGGTCGACCGGCAGGCCGGACAGCGCCAGCGCGGTGAGCACCGCGGACGGCCCGGGCACGGCGGTGACCTTGACGTCCGCCTCCACGGCCGCCGCCACCAGCCGGTAGCCCGGGTCGGAGACGGAGGGCATCCCGGCGTCGGTGACCAGCAGCACCCGGGCGCCGCCGAGCAGCGCCTCGACCAGTTCGGGGGTGCGGCCGACCTCGTTGCCCTCGAAGTAGGAGACGACCCTCCCGGCCGGGGTCACCCCGAGCGCCTGGGTGAGCCGGCGCAGCCGCCGGGTGTCCTCGGCCGCGATCACGTCCGCCGTGGCCAGCTCGGTGAGCAGCCGGGGCGGGGCGTCCGAGACGTCGCCGATGGGGGTGCCTGCGAGAACGAGTACTCCTGTCACGGGCCCCATCCTTGCAGTTCGCGGGCGCCGGGGCTTTTGGTGACGATTCGGGCAGCTTCCGAGGGACCGCTCACACGTACGAGGAGCGCCCCTACGATGTGGCGGATGAACGGCGACACGGCGGCGCAGGCGCCCACTGGTACGGACCACTCCGCGCAGGGCGGTGCCGGCCTGCCGTCCCCCCGCTCACCCGGCTCGCCGCTGAGCTGGCGGGAGCGCCTGGCCCGGCACGGCTACCGCGCCCGCCCCACCGGCACGCTCACCGAGCGACTCGTCCCGCCGATGCCGGACGGCCCCGGGGTGACGGAGCCCGGTGTCCCGCAGTCCCCGGTGCTGCTGCGGCTGGGGATCACGCTGCCGCAGGGCCTCTGGTACTTCCTGTGCCGCTGGTCCGGCTGGCTGGGCCCGATCGCGGTGGCGGTGTTCGCCGGGCTGCTGCGGTTCGCGAACCTGGGGCAGCCGCACGCGATCATCTTCGACGAGACGTACTACGCCAAGGACGCCTACGCGCTCTGGCAGGGCGGCTACGAGATCAACTGGCCGGAGGACGCCAACACGACGATCATGACGCCGGGCGCGGCCGTCCCGTACCGCTCGACGGCGTCGTACGTGGTGCACCCGCCGGTGGGCAAGTGGATCATCGGCGCGGGTGAGCAGCTGTTCGGCATGAACCCCTTCGGCTGGCGGTTCGCGGTGGCCCTGCTCGGCACCCTGTCGGTGCTGATGCTGGCCCGGATCGCCCGCCGGATGTTCCGCTCCACCCTGCTGGGCTGCGTGGCCGGCCTGCTGCTCTCGGTGGACGGCCTGCACCTGGTGCTCAGCCGGACCGCGCTGCTCGACCTCGTGGTGATGTTCTGGATGCTCGCGGCCTTCGGCTTCCTGCTGCTGGACCGGGACCGCACCCGGGCCCGGCTGGCGGCGCGCCTGGGAGGGGTGGCGGACCCTGCGCGGGCCCAGCGGCTCCACCTGGGCTGGCGCCCGTACCGGATCGCGGCCGGCGTCTGCGTCGGCCTGACCTGCGCCACCAAGTGGAGCGGCCTGTACGTCGCGGCGGCCTTCGGCGTGCTGACCGTGCTGTGGGACGTCGGCGCCCGGCGACTGGCCGGGGCGCCGCGCCCGTACCTGGCGGTGCTGGCCCGGGACGTGGTGCCGGCCTTCGTGTCGGTCGTGGTGGTCTCGGTGGCCGTCTACCTGGCCTCCTGGTGGGGCTGGTTCGCCAGCAGCAACGCGCCCGGCCGGGGCGGCTGGGGCCGGGACTGGGCGGTCGGCCGCTCCACCGACTACCCGTGGATACCGGAGGGCCTGCGCGCCCTGTGGCACTACCACTCGACGGTCTACGAGTTCCACACCCACCTGACCGACCCCCACACCTACCAGTCCAACCCGTGGTCCTGGCTGGTGCTGGGCCGCCCGGTGTCCTTCTACTACGAGTCCCCCAAGTCCGGCCAGGACGGCTGCACCGTCAGCGACTGCGCCCGCGAGGTGCTGGGCATCGGCACCCCTCTGCTGTGGTGGACCGCGGTGCTGGCGCTGGTCTACTGCCTGTGGCGCTGGGCGTTCCGGCGGGACTGGCGGGCGGGCGCCCTGCTGTGCGGCCTGGCCGCGGGCTACCTGCCGTGGTTCCTGTACCAGCAGCGGACGATCTTCCTCTTCTACGCGGTGGTCTTCGTCCCGTTCCTCGTCCTCGCCGTGACGATGCTGATCGGTGCGCTGATCGGACCGGCCGGCGCCTCGCGGGACCGCCGGATCATCGGCTCCGCGACGGCCGGTCTGCTGGTGCTGCTGATCATGTGGAACTTCCTGTACTTCTTCCCGCTGTTCACCGGGCAGACCATCCCGCTGGAGGACTGGCGCAGCCGGATGTGGTTCAACAGCTGGATCTGAGCCGCCGGCCCGGCCGGGGGGCGGCCGACACACCGTTCCCCCGGGACGTCCGCACCCGGTCCACGACACGTACCAGATCCGTCACAAGTCCCCGGCGTTTCGTCGGCGTCCTCACCAGGGCTGCCTAGGGTGGTGCACGTACCGCGTTTCCGGCCCCGCCGGTTGCGCCCGGCCGCGAGACCCCTGGGGGATTTGCACCATGCGCAGTGGCGCGAAGATCGGCATCATCACCGGCGTGTCCATCGTCGTCCTCGCGGGCGGCGGCTACGGGGCCTACAGCCTGATGGGCGGCTCGGACTCCGGGTCCGGCGGCAAGCCCCGCACGGTGGTCGCCGACCCGCCCTCGGCCGACCAGGCGGCGAGCGGTGCGAAGGACTTCCTGGCGGCCTGGGCCTCCGGCGACATCGCGAAGGCGGCCTCGCTCACGGACGACCCGACGGCCGCCACCACCGCGCTGACCGCCTTCAAGACCCAGGTGAAGCCCAGCGCGCTGACCCTCACCCCGGCCGGCCCGGCCACCCCGCAGGCCTTCGCCTCGGCCACCGGCACGCCCACCCCGGCCAAGCCCACCGGCGCCGCCTCGGCCACCCCGTCCGCGACCGGCACCCCCGGCGCGGGCGACTCGCCGTCCGCCACCCCCGGGCCGACCGGCGTGCTGATGGGGTTCAAGGCCCGCGCCGAGTTCGAGGGCACCAGCCGGGTCTGGGACTACAACGGCTTCCTGAGCGTCGTGAAGATGAGCGACAACACCCCGGCCGTGCACTGGGCGCCCTCGGTGATCCACCCGCACCTGTCCGGCAACGAGACGATCGCCACCCAGCAGGTCTTCGCCCCGCCGTCCACCGTGGTGGACCGCAACGGCAAGGCGCTGCAGGGCGCCTCGCTCACCCCGGCGCTGATGGCCAGCCTCCAGGAGAACGCCCGCAAGCTGCTGCCGCCGGACCCGAACAAGGACCAGGACGCGGGCAGCGCGGTGGTGATCACCGACCCGTCCGGCAAGACCGCCTCGGACAAGCTGTTCACCATCGTCGAGCCCAAGCCCGGCAAGCCGTTCAAGGTGACCATCGACAACACCCTCCAGGCCGCCGCCGAGAAGGCGATGACCGACCTGGGCGGCAAGCAGGGCTCCATCGTGGCGATCGAGCCGAGCACCGGTCAGGTACTGGCCTTCGCCAACGCCCCGGCCACCGGCCAGAACCGGGCCTTCACCGGCCTGCTCGCCCCCGGCTCGACGATGAAGATCGTCACCTCCACGGCCCTGCTGGAGGCCGGGCTCAACCCGGACACCCCGGTGGCCTGCCCGGAGAAGAGCAGCAACCCGGTGGCGATCCCGAACGACTTCCCCGGCGCCTTCCCGGACTACACGCTCCAGAAGGACTTCATGGTGTCCTGCAACACCGCCTTCATCAACCAGGGCCTGACCAGCCTCAAGCCCGAGACGCTCGCCGGCACCGCCAAGGACGTGTACGGCATCGGCCTGGAGTGGAAGACCGGCCTGCCGAACGCCGACGGCAAGATCCCGGCGACCCCGGGCAGCAAGGACGAGCAGGCCATGAACTACATCGGCCAGGGCAAGGTCCAGATGAACCCGCTGGCCATCGCCTCGGTCACGGCGACCGTCCAGAGCGGTTCGTTCAAGCAGCCGGTCCTGGTCGCCGGCCTGCCGCAGCAGCAGGCGGCCCGGCAGATCTCGCCGGACGTCGCCGCCAAGCTGCGCGCGATGATGAACGCCACCGCCGTCGGCGGCACGGCCAGCCAGGTGATGACCGGGATCACCGACAACGCGGGCGCCAAGACCGGCTCCGCCGAGGTCCAGGGCGCGTCCACCACCAACAGCTGGTTCACCGCCTTCCGCGGCAACCTCGCGGTCGCCGCCGAGGTCCAGGGCGGCGGGCACGGAGTGGACGCGGCCGGCCCGGCCGTCGCCTCGCTCCTCAAGGCCGGCCACTGACGCCCCGGTCCGCGAAACGTACGGCGCCCGCCCCGCCGTCACCGGCGGGGCGGGCGCCGTCGCGTCACGGCCCGTCGGCGTGCGGGCTCAACGGCGCGGCACGGCGGGCGCCGGCGCGTCCGGCACCGGGCGCGGCGGCACCGGCCGGCGGCTGGTCCAGCGCCGGGCCGCCAGCCGCGGCCAGATCATCAGCACCGCCGGCAGCGCCAGGTACCCGAACCGGCCGGCCGGGGCGAGCGTGAAGGCGATCGCCAGTCCGGCGGCCAGCAGGTCGGCGGCCGCTATCGCGGAGACCGGCGGACGGGCCAGCAGCCAGATCGCCACCCCGACCAGGGCCGTGGTCATCAGCGCCAGCGAGACGGAGTGCCCGGTCGGTCCGAAGCCGGCCAGCACCTTGCCGGGCAGCGGACTGCCGGCCGGGGTGCGGATCGCGGTCATCCCGAGCGGAAAGCGCACCACCTGGTCGCGCAGCGCCTGCGGCTGGGTCAGCACGGACGGCAGCAGCACCGCCGCGCTCACCCCGGCCCCGATCAGCGCGGTGCGGGCGGCGGGCCGACGCCCGTACAGCCGCCAGAGCAGCAGGACGGCCACCGGCAGGGCGGGCCAGGCGGTCCACTTGAGGCTGCAGGCGAGGGCGAGCACCAGTCCGGCGCTGACCGTGCGGTCCCGCTCGGCGAGCGCCATGGCCAGGCAGCAGACCCCGATCAGCGGCAGGTCCACCCCGCCGACGACGAGGGCGAGCGCTATCAGCGGCGAGGCCGTGAGGACGGCCAGCGGCAGCAGCGGCGCACGGTCCCTGGAGGGCCGCAGTAGCCGCCAGGCTCCCAGCAGGCAGGCGATGAAGGTGAGGGCGAACCAGATCCGGGCGTCCCCGGCGACCCGGGCGAAGGCGGTGGAGCTGCCGAGCAGCTGGCGCGGCAGTCCGAACAGCGACATCGCCGGCAGGTACGGGTTGTAGTCGGTGACCACCACGGGGTGCTGGAGGTAGACGTGCCCGGTGGTGAGCAGCAGGTGGGCGGAACGTTCGACCACCATGACCTCGGACTGGTGCCGACCGGTCACGGCGAGTAGCCCGAGCGGGGCCAGCACGGCTCCGACCAGGGCGACCACGGCGGCGGCCTCGGCGGCGAAGCGGCGCGGCAGGGTCAGGCACAGGAGCCCGGCCACGAGGTAGGAAGGGGCCGCGACGAGGCCCCACAGCCGCTGGTTGGCGAGGTCGGAGACCAGCGGGAAGGCGGCGGCCCAGCCGGCCGCGATCAGACAGCCGAGCAGCTGGACCCGGCGCAGCGAGGCGAGTCGGGCGGGATTCCACCGATCGGGCGTGGGCGGAAAGGTGCTCTCGCCACGCTGCCGGGGGAACGGCCGGGTCGAGAAGCCCGTCGGCGGGCGTCTCCGTCTGGACGGCAGTTCGGCGCTGATGGACTGGGCCGGCGTTCTGGCGCGGCCGGTGAAGCGGCCGCGCGGGCGGGAGAAGCCGGGCGTGCGGGTGCTCACCATGGTGGAAGGTTATGGGTGCGGGCGGGGCCCTGTCGCCATCGCGTCGGGCGGTTGATGGCGGTTTACGCGCGTAGGGCCGCCCGGTGTCGTACCTGGCGGCGGCCCTTCACGATTGGGTAACGGCACGGTCAGCCGGCGTTGGTGTCGACCGGGACGGGCTGTTCGGCCCGCTCCAGCCGGGAGTGCTTGATGCTGTAGCCGAAGTAGACGGCCACGGCGACGGCGAGGGCGATCGCCCCGGCCCGGAAGGTGTCGGCGTGCAGGCCGGTGATCAGGTAGATGCAGAAGCCGACGCTGAGCAGCGGGACGACCGGGTAGCCGGGGACCTTGAAGCCGCGCGGCAGGTCGGGCTGGGTGCGGCGCAGGACGATCACGCCGATCGAGACCACCGAGAAGGCGATCAGGGTGCCGAGGCTGGTGATGTCGGCCAGGACGTCCAGCGGGATGAACGCGGCCAGCGCGCCCACGCCGACGCCGACCACCAGGGTGTTCCAGACCGGGGTGCCGGTGCGCGGGGAGAGCTGGGCGAAACGCTTGGGCAGCATGCCGTCGCGGCCCATCGAGTACAGGATGCGGGTCTGGCCGTAGATCACCACGAGCGTGACGCTGAAGATCGAAATGATCGCGCCGACCGCGAAGATCATCGCCGGCCAGCTCTGGCCGGTGATGTTCTGCATGATCTGGGCGAGCCCGGCCTCCTGGCCGTCGAACTCGGTCCACGGCTGGGCGCCGATGCCGGCCAGGGCGACCAGGATGTAGAGCAGGGTCACCACGACCAGCGAGATGATGATCGCCATCGGCAGGGTGCGGCGCGGGTTCTTGACCTCCTCACCCGCGGTGGACACGGCGTCCATGCCGATGAAGGAGAAGAAGATGCTGGAGGCCGCCATCTGCACGCCGCCGATGCCGAGCGGCATGAACGGGGTCAGGTTGCCGGACTTGAAGCCGGTGAGGGCGACGCCGATGAACAGCAGCAGGATGACGATCTTGATCCCGACCATGGCCGCGTTGACCTTCGCCGACTCGCTGACGCCGCGGACCAGCAGGAAGCAGACCATGGCGACCAGCAGCAGCGCCGGCAGGTTGAACCAGTGGCCACCGCCGGGGGCGCCGGAGAGCTGCTCGGGGATCCTGAGCCCGAAGGCCAGGTCGAGGAACTTGTTCAGGTACTCGGCCCAGCTCACCGCGATAGCGGAGGCGGACACGCCGTACTCCATCAGCAGGCAGATGCCGACGCCGAAGGCGACGCCCTCGCCGAGGGTGGCGTAGGCGTAGGAGTACGAGGAGCCGGAAACCGGGATCGCGGAGGCCATCTCGGCGTAGCAGAGCGCGGTGAGCCCCGCGGTGATCGCGGCGACCACGAAGGACAGGATGACGGCCGGACCGGCCTGCGGGACGGCGCTGCCGAGCACGAAGAAGATGCCGGTGCCGATGGTGGCGCCGATGCCGATGGCGGACAGCTGCCAGAGGCCGATCGAGCGGCGCAGGTGGATGCCGGAGCGTCCGCCTTCCTCGGGTGCGCCGGCCGGAAGGCCGTGGCCCTCGCTCTCCGCGATCAGGGTCGAGACGGGCTTGCGTCGCAGCAGACGCGCACCAAAGGTGTTGCTGGCCAAAACTGCGGTCCTTCTAGGCGGGGGAGGGTGTCCTAGGGGCCGGTCACCCGAGGCACTGGGAGGTGTCATCGGGAACCAACCGAACAAACATGGGACAGTACCCGGCGAAGACACCAGTGTCGCAAACAAACAATACTGATCGGCGCATTGTACGAATTGGCGTATCAGACATCACAAACCGGACACTTCGCACGCGGCGGAGTTTCCGGGCCTTGGCTAGAAGAGCAGGTCAGAGGCCTGCCGGGTCAGCGGCCCAGCACCGCCCGCATCACCGAGCGGGCGATCGGGGCGGCCAGTGCGCCACCCGTGACGTCCGTGGCGTCACTGTCCGCCACCACCACGGCCACCGCGACCGGCGGCACCGCGTCCGAGCCGGCCGGCCCGGCCCAGGAGATGAACCAGGCGTACGGCGTCCCACTGTTGTCCACCCCGTGCTGGGCGGTTCCGGTCTTCCCGCCGACCACCGCCCCCGCGATCCGGGCGTTGCCGCCGGTGCCGTTCTCCACCACGTCGGTCATCAGCTTCCGCACCTGCCCCGCCACCGCCGGGGTGACCGCCCGCCGGTAGACGGCCGGCCTCATCAGCTCCACCTCGGTGCCGTCGCTCCTGGTCAGCTTGTCCACGAGCTGTGGGCGCATCACCGTCCCGTCGTTGGCGATCCCGGCCGCGACCATCGCCATCACCAGCGGGGTGGCCGCGGTGTCGAACTGCCCGATCGAGGAGAGCGCCAGCTCGGCGGGGTCCATCGAGGTGTCCACGTTGGACCGGACCGGGCGCACCGGCACGTCCAGCCGGGGGTCGTTGAAACCGAAGCCCTCGGCCGTCGCCACCACCTTCGACAGCCCGGTCCGCACCCCGAGGTAGCCCAGCACGCTGTTGCAGCTGGCGGTCATCGCGGCGTCCAGCGACAGCCCCGGCCGGTCGCAGTCCGCGCTGTCGTTGACCAGCGGCGTGGTCGTCCCCGGCAGCACGTACGGGAAGGGCGCGTCGGTCGGCGCACCCGGATCGTTGACCACCCCCGCGCTCAGCGCCGCGGCGGCGGTGACCACCTTGAAGGTCGAGCCCGGCGGATAGGTCTGGCGCAGCGCCCGGTTGAGCATCGGCTGGTCGGTGTCGTCCCGCAGCCGGTTCCAGGCCGTCCGGTCGGCGCCCGAGGAGCCGGCGAAGTCGCCCGGGTCGTAGGAGGGGGTGCTGGCCAGCGCCAGGATCCGCCCCGTGGCCGGCTCGATCGCGGCCACCGCGCCCTTCCGGCCGCCGAGCCCGCTCATCGCGGCCTGCTGGGCCGCCGGGTCGATCGTGGTGTGCACGTCCCCGCCGGGGTTCTGCCGGCGGGTGATCGCGTCCCACAGCGACCAGCCGGTCAGCCGGCCGTCGGTGCCGGTCAGCAAGCCGTCCTCGGTGCCCTCCAGCTGGCTGTTGCCGTACGCCTGGGAGGCGAAGCCGGTGACGGCGGCGTACGTCGGGCCGTCGGTGTAGCCGCGCTTGTACGCGTACCGCCCGCCGGTGGGCCGGGAGCCGGTCACCGGGCGGCCGCCGACCAGGATGTCGCCGCGCGGCCGGGCGTACCGCTCGATGGTGAGCCGCTGGTTGGCGGTGTTGTGGTCGAGGTCCGCGGACTCGAAGACCTGCACCCGGGTGGCCTGCACGCACAGCGCCCCGACCAGCAGCAGGCAGAAGGTGGCCGCCCGGCGCCCGGTGACCGAGATCCCGGCCAGTCCCTGCGGGCCGTTGCCCCGCGCTCGGGTCGAGGCCATCAGCCCACCTCCGGCCCGGGCGCCGGGACGGGCGCGGGAGCGGGAGCGGGCCGCCGGGCGTCGTCGCTCATCCGCACCAGCAGCGCGACGACGATCCAGTTGGAGACCACCGAGGAGCCGCCCTGGGCGATGAACGGCATGGTCATCCCGGTCAGCGGGATCAGCGCCAGCACCCCGCCCGCCACCACGAACACCTGCAGGCCGACGGTCGCCGCCAGCCCGATCGCCAGCAACCGCCCGAACGGGTCGCGCAGCGCGATGCCGGTCCGGAAGCCGCGCGAGACCAGCACCGCGTACAGCAGGAACACCGCGACCAGCCCGGTCAGGCCGAGCTCCTCGCCGATGGTGGCGAGGATGAAGTCCGACTTGGCGGCGAAGCCGATCAGCACCGAGTGCCCGTTGCCCAGCCCGGTCCCCAGCTCCCCGCCCCAGGCGAAGGCGAACAGCGACTGGGCGATCTGGTTGGCGCCCCTGCCGGCCGCGATCGACCCCAGCGGATCCAGCCAGTCCACCACCCGGCTGTGCACGTGCGGCGAGAGCCCGCCCACCGTCACCGCGGCGACCGCCGCCAGGCCCAGCCCGATCGCGATCCAGCCGGTGCGCGCGGTGGCCACGTAGAGCATCACCACGAACAGGCCGAAGTACAGCAGGGACATCCCGAGGTCGGTCTCCAGCACCAGCACCCCGACGAAGGCCGCCCAGATCATCAGCACCGGCCCGAGCACCCGCCCGCGCGGCAGGTGCCAGCGCCAGACCCGGCGCCCGGTGAGCGCCAGCGCGTCCCGGTGCACCGCCAGGTAGGCGGCGAAGAAGACGGCCAGCAGGAGCTTGGCGAACTCCCCGGGCTGGAAGGAGAGCGGCCCCACGACGATCCAGATCCGGGAGCCGTACACCGGTGGGAAGAGGACCGGCACCACCAGCAGGACCAGTGCCACCAGCGCCCCGAGGTAGGCGTAGCGCCGCAGCCGCCGGTGGTCGCGCACCAGCAGCAGCACCGCGATGAACAGCGCCACTCCCAGGCTGGACCAGAGCAGCTGGGCGGAGGCCGCCTCGCGGCCCGGGGTGGCCCGGTCGAGGCGGTGGATCACCACCAGCCCGATCCCGTTGAGCAGCACCGCGATCGGCAGCAGCAGCGGGTCCGCGTACCGGGCCCGCCACCGGACCACGCCGTGCGCCGCCAGGGCGAGCACACCGAACTCTGCCCCGTACCGGGCGGCGTCGGCCGGCACCTCGCCGTCGAGGTTCACCCCCACCTCGACGTAGCCGAACACGGCGGTCAGGACGGCGGCCAGCACCAGCACCAGCTCGGTGGTGCGCCGGCTCGGCACCGGCCGGTTCGGCCGGGCGGCGGATCTCGTCACGGCGGAGGGTGTCGCCACGGACCGTCCTGGGGGAGGCGGGGTTGGCCGGGTCGGGCGCCGATGCCCGGTTCGTCACCCTAACGAGCGCTGTCCACATGTATCGGCTCTTCACCGCGGTGTGTCCGCAATTGCGCCCGCGGTCGCCTACTCCGGCCGCCGCCCGGCCAGCGCCGCCACCCCGGCCCCGACCGCGGCCGACAGCACGGCGGCCAGCAGCAGTTCGCCCCAGGGCGCGGCCGGCCGCCCGGACCGGGCCGCCGTCACCACGCCGCGCAGCGCCGCGTTGGCCGGCGAGACCGGCACCACCAGCGCCGCCGCGGCCAGGCCCAGCGCCGCCAGGACGCCGTACGGCGCGCGGACCAGCACCGGGCGGTTGCCCAGTGCCCCGGCCAGCACCCCCAGCAGCACGCAGACCACCGAGGTGACCAGCCCGGCCAGCAGCGCCGGGCCGACCCCCGGCTCCCGCTGCGCCCCCGGACCGGCCACCGGCCCGCTGACCCACCACAGCGCCGCCACCTCGCCCACCGCCAGCAGCAGGCCCGCCGACAGCGCCGCCAGCAGCGCGCCCAGGTGCACCCGTGCCGGGCCCGCCACCGCGACCAGGCAGGCCCGCGAGGCCGGCGGCTCGGCGGTCAGCGCGCCGCGCACGTACCAGGCGCTCACCGGCACCAGCAGCCCCGCGCCGTAGCCGAGCCCGCCCAGCAGCGGGTCCCCGGCCGTCACCCCGACCACCAGCAGCAGCGCGAACGCCAGGAACGGCGGCAGCCAGGCGTGCGAGCGCACCAGCAACTCCAGGTGGTACCGGGTCAGCGCCCCGACCTGCCTCACCGCTGCCCCTCCCGTCGACGCACCGCCAGCACCCGTACGGCCGGGCGGCCGAGCAGCAGGCTGCGCAGCAGCGCGTCCGAGTGCGCGGCCGCCACCGTCAGCCGCACCGCCGTCCCGCCCAGCGCGGTCGGCTCCGGCGCCCCGGGCAGGCGCTCCGGCAGCGGGGCGCCGTCCGGGACGTCCACCTCGATCTCCATCACCGGGCCGCCCCCGCCCACCGCCCGCGGTGGCGGCTCCTCCTCCGCCGGGCACAGTCCACCGTCCGCACCGACCCGGTAGGCGGCGCTGGTCCGCCCGGCCAGCCGGGCCGGGTCGTGGTCCACGAACAGCACCGCGGCGCCCGCCGCCGCCCGCTCGGCGGCCGCCTCGTCCAGCACCGCCCTGGCCCCGGGGTCCAGCCCGGTCCAGGCCTCGTCCAGCAGCAGCACCCGGGCCTCGGCGATCAGCGCCTGCGCCACCGCGACCTTCTGGCAGGTGCCCTTGGACAGCCGGCTCAGCGGGGTACCCGCCCGGTCCGCGATGCCGAACCGGTCCAGCCACTCCCCGGACCGCCGCCGTGCCACCGCCTCCGACAGCCCGTGCACCCGGCCGACCCGCAGCAGGTACGAGGCGGCGTCGAACGGCAGCGCCGGCGGGAAGCGCTCCGGCACGTACGCCGCCACCCCGGGCCGCACCACCCGGCCGGTGCTCGGCCGCTCGATCCCGGCCACCAGCCGCAGCAGGGTCGACTTGCCGCTGCCGTTCGCCCCGGTGATCCGCACCAGCTCCCCCGGCCCGACGGCCAGCCGGACACCGCGCAGGATCCACCGGCCGCCCCGCCCGTACCGCTTGCCGACCGCGGTCAGCTCCATCCGCACGCCCGCCTCCCTCCGAACCGTACGAAGGCTATCCGCCGCGGATAAGCCCGGCGTGAGCACGACGGCCCGCAAACGCCCCTCGGCGCGCCGGAGTTCACACCGGGGCAGGTGGGTGCACCGTCCGGTCCCGTTTGGCCCTGACGAACTGATGATCCCTAGGATCTGCCGGGTGAATACCGGACGACGACCGAAGACCAGGCTCGGCAGCCTGCTGGCCGCCCTGGCGATAACGGGCGCCTCGCTGCTCCTCGGCCTGCCCGCCCACGCCGACGAACCCTCAGCCGGCACCTCCGCCGCGCCCAAGGAGAACCCCAGGGTCGACCTGATCCTGGACGTCAGCGGCTCCATGAACATCGCCGACATCCAGGGCAAGAGCCGCATCTCGGTGGCCCAGAACTCGCTGAACGAGGTGATCGACGCCCTGCCCGGGGAGACCGATTTCGGCATCCGTACCCTCGGCGCCACCTACCCCGGCAACGACAAGACCGCCGGCTGCCAGGACACCAAGCAGCTCTTCCCGGTCGGCAAGACCAACAAGGTCGAGGCCAAGACCGCGGTCGCCACCCTGCGCCCCACCGGCTGGACCCCGATCGGCCTGGCCCTGCGCGGCGCGGCCCAGGACCTCGGCAAGGGCGACGCCACCCGCCGGATCGTGCTGATCACCGACGGCGAGGACGACTGCGCCCCGCCCGACCCGTGCGACGTGGCCCGCGAACTCGCCGCCCAGGGCATCCACCTGGTGGTCGACACCCTCGGCCTGGCCCACGACGACAAGACCACCCAGCAGCTGATCTGCATCGCCAACGCGACCGGCGGCAGCTTCACCGACGTCCGCACCCCGCAGCAGCTCACCGACAAGGTGAAGCAGCTGGTCGACCAGAGCAACGACACCTACACCATCAACCCGGTCAGGACCACCGGCACCGACAAGTGCGAGAGCGCCCCGGTGCTCACCCCCGGCGTCTACAGCGACCGGGAGAAGTTCTCCGAGCACCGCGTCTACAAGGTCCCGGTCAAGTCCGGCCAGGAGCTGCGCGCCTCGGTCAGCGTGGGCCTCGACCGCGCGATGGCCCGGGACTACGGCGTCCTGCTCCAGGCCACCAGCGCCACCGGCCAGGAACTGGTCCGCGGCACCGACGCCGGCAGCACCCGCACCGACGTGATCTCCACCGGCCTGCGCTGGTCCACCGACGACTCCAAGGGCTACGTCACCGCGAGCCCGACCACCTCGGCCAAGGACAAGGACAAGCCGGACACCACCGTCTGCCTGGTCGTCAGCAACTCGCTGGCCCCGCAGGCCGGTGTCCACACCGATCCCGGCATGCCGCTGGAGCTGACCGTGGACCTCGCCTCCGCCTCGCCCGCCCCCGAGGGCGCCGCGATGGGCCTCGGCCGCGGCTGGATCCTGCTCCTCACCCTCACCCTGGCCGGCCTGTTCTCCGGCCTGGTCGCCGGCTGGATCGCGCGCTGGCGGATCGCCGTCTGGCGGGAGAACTGATCATGCGTACGACGATCCGCGGCGTCCTCGCCGCCCTCGCCCTGCTGCCCGCCCTCGCGCTGGGTGCCCCGGCCGCCTCCGCCGCCCCGCCGTCCCCGACGGCGACCGCGAGCGGCACCGCGGCCCCGGCCACCAAGGCCGGCACCTCCTTCCTGACCGCCGTCAACCTCTCCCCCGGCCAGGACGCCGACGTCGCCATCTCCACCGGCGACTACCTGTACTGGGCGTTCGGCGCCTCCGAGGGCCAGACCCCGACGGTCAACCTGTCCGTCAACCTGGCCCCGGCGGGCGACCGGCACGGCCCGCAGACCTGGACCGTCGAGGTCTTCGACGGGCTGCGCCGCCGCCAGTCCTGCACCGCCGGCACCCAGAACGCCACCGGCGACCAGAGCGCCACCAGCCTGACGCTGAGCTGCACCCTGCGCGAGGTCCGCACCTGGGCCGAGCCGTGGTCCGGCGACCCGCTGCCCGGCACGTACTACGTCCGGCTCTCGGTCACCGACGCCCCGCAGCCCGACCTCGGCCTGGCCGCCACGGCCCACCTGCACGTCGCCGCCAAGGGCAACGCCGACAACGCCCAGCCCGAAGGCGGCACGCTCAAGGCCCCGCTGGTCCCGCCGGTCGGCGGAGGTGCGAGCACCGCCAAGGCCGCGGCCCCGGTCGCGGAGAAGGAGCACTGGTACACCGGCTGGTTCTCCGGCTGGAACAGCCGCTGGTACTGGACCATCGGCGGCGGCTTCCTGGCCGCCCTGGCCGGCGTCCTCGGCTACCACCTGACCCGGCACCCGCGCGGCCGCCGGCCCGGCCACTACGGCGCCGTCCCGCCCCAGGGCTCGCACCAGCACGGCTCCTACGCCGAGCGCCCCTGACGAACCCACTCCCACGGGGGCCGGCCGGACACCTTCCGGCCGGCCCTCCGGCGTGTCCGCCCCGACGGCGGTGTCTACGCTCGAACCATGCAGCCGCACGGCCTGATCGTGGTCGGTGTGGACGGCTCCGCGCCCGCCCGCGCCGCCGTCCGCTGGGCGGCCCGCCTGGCCGGCCTCACCGGCGGCCCGCTGGAGGCGGTGGCCGTCTGGGACTTCCCCTGCCTGCTCGGCGAGCACGGCCTCGTGCCGCCCGCCCTGGACGGCTTCGAGAGCGAGCGCCGCGCTGCGGAGATCCTCGCCGAGACGGCCGGCGCCTGCACCGTCCCGGTCCGCCGCAGGCTCAGGACCGGTCCACCCGGCCCCGCCCTGGTCGCCGCCGCGACCGGCGCCGCCCTGCTCGTGCTCGGCAACCGCGGCCACGGCACCCCGCCGGACACCCCGCTGGGCACCGTCGCCCAGTACTGCCTGCACCACGCGCCCTGCCCGGTGGTGATCGTCCGGCGGGACCAGGACCGTGAAGACGGGCCCTGACTCACCCCTTGAACAGGTTGTGCCCCACGTCGGACGGCACCTCGTCCTGCACCGGCTTGCTGCCCGGCCCCGGCACGTGCTCGCCGGGCACCGGCTCGGTGCTCTCCCGGTGCAGCAGCACCACGCCGTCCTCGGCCCAGAGCTGCCGGTAGCCGTGCGCCAGCAGCAGTTCGATCCGGTCGGCCTGCTCCTTGTCCGTCTTGAACGGGAAGGACCGCTTGTCGGACCGGGTCAGCACGTACTCGCGTCCGCGCGGCGTCCCGTCCACCAGCACCACGTCGGTCCGGGCGGTCAACCGCGGGGCGATCTGGTTGTCCGCCTCCACCGAGGCGCCGTCCGGGATCAGCCGGGCCGCCCGGACCAGCGCGGCCTCGCTCGCCCTGGGCTCCCAGGAGGACGGCACCGCCAGCTGCAGCAGTCCGATCGGCACCGCCGCGACCAGCGCGACCCCGACCGTGCCCAGGCCCAGCAGCCGGGCCCGCCGACGGGTCCGCTCGGGCCGTTCGACGCTGCTCATCCGCCCCAGCACCTCGACGGTGGCGGTCAGCAGGACCGGCCAGAGCATCGAGTCGTAGTGCCGGGCGATCGACCAGTGGTTGGGGTTGCTGGACAGGATGCGCTCGGCCAGCAGCGGCAGCAGGCACAGCACGGTGGCCGAGCGCAGCGGCAGCAGGAACAGGGTGCCGAACAGCCAGAGCAGCAGCAGCGGCTTCAGCGGCTGGTCGAAGGCGGTCTGCACCAGCAGGAACGGGTCGTGCAGCAGGTTCCGCAGCGCGTCGCCGCCGTCGTCGCCGAGCGCCTTGTAGTTCCAGTAGTAGCCCGGCTCGCCGCCCATCGCGGGGATCAGCCACTTGATCGCCACCGCCGAGGCGATCGGCCCGCCCAGCAGCAGTCCGATCCCGGTGAACCGCCCGGCCCGGTCCGCGGTGCGGCGGGTGCGCAGCAGCAGCACCAGCCCGTACGCGCCGACCAGCAGGCCCAGGTCCTCCTTGGTGCAGCAGAGCAGCACCGCGGCGAGCACCACCGTGCCGTAGCGGCGGGCCTGGCCGCGCTCCAGCATCAGCAGGGTCAGCGGGACCGCGAAGGCGACCTCGTGGAAGCCGACCCGGGAGGCGACCAGCAGCGGCCAGCCGAGCGCGTAGGCCAGCCCGGCGAGGTCGGCGGCCCGGCGGGCGGTGCGCTGCTCGGCGGCGGCGAAGGCGTGCGCGGCGATCCGCCGGATCAGCGGCACCCCGAGCGCGAACAGCAGCGCCTGCCCGATGATCAGCGAGCGCGGGTCGTCCCAGATCCAGTACAGCGGGGCGAGCAGCGCCAGCACCGGGGAGAAGTGGTCGCCCAGCAGCGAGAACCCGGGCGGGAACTCGTGGTGGTAGTACTTCAGCGTGGAGACCGGCAGGTGGAAGTGGGCGTAGCCGCGCACACCCTGGTCGAAGATGCCCAGGTCGAATCCGCCGAGCGAGACGGAGGACCAGCCCTGCATGCCGATG
>CBJMI02800__coassemble_548_pt1 | contig 30065 bp, 24 predicted proteins | sample CBJMI02800__metabat2_low_PE_003 | metagenome-assembled genome bin CBJMI02800
ATCCCCGACAATGGACACGGCACAACCCACGGGGGAGCAACAACCGGAAGGCCGGCATGTCGGGAGCAGCACCACACATCACCGTCCCCACCTGGCTGACGAACAGCGTCACCGCCGGCCACGGCGAAGAGGGCCGCCAGTGGCTGGCCACCCTCCCCGCCAGGGTCGCCACCCACCTGACCCGCTGGGACCTCACCCTCGAACGCACCCTGGACCCGGGCGGCAGCCTCAGCCTCGTGGCGTACGTCCACCGCGACGACCTCTCCCCCGCGGTCCTCAAGACCGGCCTGGTCACCCCCGAGACCGCCCACGAGCACACCGCGCTCACCCACTGGGCCGGACGGGGAGCCGTCCTCCTCCTGGCCGCCGACCCCGCCGAGGGCGTCCTGCTGCTGGAACGCCTGCACGGCGAGATCCCGCTGCGCTCGCTCGCCGAGCCCAAGGCCATGCTGGAGGCCACCAGCCTGCTGCACCGCCTCTGGGTGGAGCCGCCCACCGGGAGCACCCTGCCCACCCCCGCCGACCGGGCCGCGGACACCGCCGCCCGGGTCGCCGAGCACCGCGCCGATTCCGCCGCGGCCGCCGCGCAACCCCTGCTCGACGAGGCCCTGGCCACCGCCGAGGACCTGACCGGCTCCGCCACCGAGACCTTCCTGCTGCACGGCGACTTCCACCACGGCAACGTCCTCGCCGCCGACCGCGCCCCCTGGCTGGCGATCGACCCCCGCCCGCTGACCGGCGAGCGCGCCTACGACCTGGCCCGGCTCGTCCTGGATCGCGCGGACACCCTGGTCGGCTCCCCCGGTGCCCCCGCCGCCGTCCGCCGACGGCTCCACCAACTCGCCGAGGCCCTCGACGTCGACCGGGACCGGCTGCGCGGCTGGACCCTCTTCCGCGCCGTGGACCTCGCACTGCGCGACCTGGCCACGGGCCGGCGCGAGGACGCCGAACTGCACCTCGAATTCGCCGGCCACGTCTGAAGAGCACCGACCGGCCAACGCCGACCGATCAACGGGGCGGACCGTGAACTGCGCCCGCTACGCCCCGCGCAGCGGCAACCGCGCCCCCATCACCGCGTACAGCCGGTCCGTCGCCGGGAACCGCACCGCCCGGGCCAGGTCCCGGTACCCCAGCGACCGGTAGAGCCGCCGGGCCGGTGTCTCCGCGTCGATCGCCGACAGGATGCTGCGCTCCAGCCCCGACCCCTCGCACAGCAGTCGGATCAGCCGCGAGCCCACCCCCTGCCCCTGGAACTCCGGCAGCACGTGCAGTTCGGTGACCGCGAACACGTCGTCCAGCCAGTCCGCGTGCCCCCGGGCGCTCAGGTACGGCTCGATGACCGTGCTCCACCAGTGCTCCCGCTGGTTGGGCATCCCGTACCCGAAGCCGACCAGCCGCCCCCCGCTCATCGCCCCGAACGCGATCACCCCGGGCTGCTGGGCGTGCCGTCCGACGATGTGCAGCCGTACCGCGACCTCCTCGGGGGTGAGGCCGAACGCCACCGCCTGGACCTCCAACGCCTGCGGCGCCCAGGCCGCAAGGTCGATGGCCCCGATCGTCACCCCGGTCAGCTGCTCCATGCTCCGGACGTTACTACCAGCCGCCCGGTGGCGCGGCCGAAGATCGGAACCCAACGACGGGCGAAGCCCCGGCGAACCGCGCCACAACAGCACCCCCGCCGCCACCCCGGCGGAAGAGCGCCTCAGAAGAGCACACTCATGAACGCCCCGACCTCCCGGAACCCCACCCGCCGATAAGCCGCCCGCGCCCGCAGGTTGAAGTCGTTGACGTACAGCGAGACCACCGGCGCCACCTCCCGCAGCGCGACGTCCAGCACCGCGGCCATCCCGGTCTCGGAGAGCCCCTGCCCCCGGTACTCGGGGGCCACCCAGACCCCCTGGATCTGGCAGGCCCCCTCGGTCACGGCCCCGATCTCGGCCTTGAACACGACCTGGCCGTCCTCGGTGAACCGCGCGAACGACCGTCCGGTGGTGACGAGTTCGGCCACCCGGGCCTGGTAGAGCAGTCCGCCGTCACCGGCCAGCGGGGACACCCCCACCTCCTCGGTGAACATCGCCACGCAGGCGGGCATCAGCGCCTCCACCTCGTCGCGCCGCACCCGCCGCACCAGCGGGTCGGGCGCGATCTCCGCGGACGGCGAGGAGGTGGCCAACAGCGGCTGGTGGCCCCGGACTTCACGCGCGGGCCCCCAACTGCGTTCCAGCAGTGCCCAGAAGGCGGCGGTCGAGCCGGCCGGTCCGACGATGGAGGAGCAGCGCCGGCCCTGCCGCCGGGCCCGCTCGGCGAAGGCCGCGACGGCCTGCGGTCCGGCGTCGACCAGGACGAGGTTCGCCCCGGCGTAGCACAGGGCGTCGAGCACGCCGTTCCCGTCGTACCAGCCCCACATCTCCCCGCCGAGCCGCCACGGGTCCAGCCCGACGGCCTCGACCCGGGTGGCGACGAAGGCGTTGGCGACCGGGTCGCGGTGGAGGATCGCCAGGGCGTCCGCGAGGTCGGGCGGCTCCAGCACGCGGGTGGTGGCCAGCGCCCGGGCGGCCTGGAAGGAGCTGGGGAGCATCACACCTCGATCGATCATCGAGACAGCACCTCACTGAGACGACTCTGGCCGCACCCTACTCCGTGGCCCCACCCGGCTACGGCTGCGGGGCCGTCCGCGAACGGACGGCCCCGCTTCCGGAAAACTTCGCTGCAGTTGCGTTCGGACCGCTCCGCGGCCCCCGCGACGTGACGGCCCCGCGGTCACATCGCGGTCACTCCGCGGCGACGACGGTCGGCGAACCGGCCTCGACGCCCTCCTCCTGCATCTGCTCGGCGAGCTTGAGCGCCTCCTCGATCAGGGTCTCGACGATCTTCGACTCGGGAACGGTCTTGATCACCTGGCCCTTGACGAAGATCTGTCCCTTGCCGTTGCCGGAGGCGACCCCGAGGTCGGCCTCGCGCGCCTCGCCCGGGCCGTTCACGACGCAGCCCATGACGGCGACCCGCAGCGGCACCTCCATGCCCTCCAGCCCGGCGGTGACCTCCTCCGCGAGCTTGTAGACGTCGACCTGGGCGCGGCCGCAGGACGGGCAGGAGACGATCTCCAGCCCGCGCTGGCGCAGCCCGAGCGACTCCAGGATCTGGTTGCCGACCTTGATCTCCTCGGCCGGCGGGGCCGAGAGCGAGACCCGGATGGTGTCGCCGATGCCCTCGGCGAGCAGCGCGCCGAAGGCGACCGCGGACTTGATGGTGCCCTGGAAGGCCGGCCCGGCCTCGGTGACGCCCAGGTGCAGCGGGTAGTCGCAGGCGGCGGCGAGCTGGCGGTAGGCCTGGATCATCACGACCGGGTCGTTGTGCTTGACCGAGATCTTGATGTCGCGGAAGTCGTGCTCCTCGAACAGCGAGCACTCCCACAGCGCGGACTCGACCAGCGCCTCCGGGGTGGCCTTGCCGTACTTCTCCAGCAGTCGCTTGTCGAGCGAGCCGGCGTTGACGCCGATCCGGATCGGCACCCCGGCGTCCTTGGCGGCCTTGGCGATCTCGCCGACCTTGTCGTCGAACGCCTTGATGTTGCCCGGGTTGACGCGCACGGCCGCACAGCCGGCGTCGATCGCGGCGAAGACGTACTTCGGCTGGAAGTGGATGTCGGCGATGACCGGGATCTGCGACTTCTTGGCGATGATCGGCAGCGCGTCGGCGTCGTCCTGGGAGGGGACGGCGACCCGGACGATCTGGCAGCCGGACGCGGTGAGCTGGGCGATCTGCTGCAGCGTGGCGTTGATGTCCGAGGTGACCGTGGTGGTCATCGACTGCACCGAGACGGGGGCGTCGCCGCCGACCGGCACGTTGCCGACCATGATCTGCCGGGAGTAGCGGCGCTTGGCCAGCGGCTTGAGCGGCAGGGACGGAATACCGAGCGAGATCGCGGTCATGTGCGCAGGGTTCCCCGGGGTTGAGGTGTGGTCGACCGCCCGGCCGTTGGGACGGCCGGGGCCGGGCACGCGGACGATCGCGCACCCGGCCTCCACGGTACGGCACGGCCCGGGCGCCCAGCACACCCGCCGTACCCGGACGCCCTAGCCGACCTTCACCGGGTTCACCAGGTCGGCCACCATCACCAGCAGGGTGAATCCGATGAAGATGCTGGCCACGACGTATGCCACCGGCATCAGCCTGGCGACGTCGAAGGGGCCCGGGTCGGGCCGCCGGAACAGCCGTGCGAACCGGCGCCGGACCGACTCCCACACGGCGCCGGCGATGTGGCCGCCGTCCAGCGGCAGCAGCGGCAGCATGTTGAAGAGGAAGAGCGACAGGTTGATGCCGGCCAGCAGGTTCACGAAGATCGCGACCCGCTGGGCGGCCGACTCGTGGAGCGAGAACACCTCGCCGCTGACCCGGGCGGCGCCGACCATCCCGATCGGGGAGTCCGGATCACGCGGGGCGTTGCCCACGACGGCGTTCCACAGGCCGGGGATCTTGCCGGGCAGGGCCGCCAGCGACTTCACCCCGTTCGCGGCCATGTCGTACATCCGGTCGATCGACTGCCCGAGGCCGAGCTGGACGGTTTCGCTCCTGGGGGTGAACCCGAGGAACCCGGCCTGGACGGTCTGGCCCTTCACCGGCACGCCGTTGCCGTCGTACTTCTGCACGTCGTTGACGGCGATGGTGGGCCTGAAGGTGAGTCGCTGACCGTCGCGGTCCACCACGACCTCCACCTGCTTGCCGGCGCTCCTGCGGATGTCCGCCTGCAGCTGGTCGTAGTCGCGGATCCGGTCGCCGTCGAAGGAGAGCACCTTGTCGCCCTGGCGCAGCCCCACCTCGTTGGCCGGGGTCTTGGGCGCGTCGGCGGGGCAGGTGTCGGTGGGCTGGCCGGCCTTGACGACGCACTGGGCGACCGAGCCGATGGTCGGCACCGCCATGGTGACGCCGAAGCCCATCATGACCGTCAGGAACAGCCCGAACGCCAGGACCAGGTTCATGAACGGCCCGGCGAACATGACGATGACCCGCTTCCAGGGCTTGCGGGTGTAGAACAGCCGGTTCTCGTCGCCCTCCTGCAGCTCCTCGTAGGAGGCCTCCCGGGCGTCCTCGATCATGGTCCGCCAGGGCGAGCTGCTGCGCTTGGTGATCCGGCCGTCCTCACCCGGCGGGAACATCCCGATCATCCGGATGTACCCGCCGAAGGGGATCGCCTTGATGCCGTACTCGGTCTCGCCCTTGCGGCGCGACCAGATGGTCGGGCCGAAGCCGACCATGTACTGCGGCACCCGGATGCCGAACAGCTTGGCCGTGGAGAGGTGGCCGAGCTCGTGCCAGGCGATCGAGAAGAGCAGCCCGACCACGAAGACCAGGATGCCGACCACCGTCAAAACCGTTGCCACCGCTGGCCCTCCGTCATGCCGCTCCGCTCATCGTCTCGTCGTACCGCGGTCCGTGCCGCGCCGGACACCGCCGGTACCGGGGCACCGGCGGCCCGACGCCGCCTTCCGGAGTCGGGGCCCGTCAGCCCGCCGCCAGCTCGCGGGCCCGGGCGCGCGCCCAGTCCTCCGCGTGCAGGACGTCCTCGACGGTCAGGGAAGTTCCCGCCGCCGGCGTCCCGTGCTCGGCCACGACCTTCGCAACAGTGTCCACGATTCCGGTGAAGGCGAGGCGGCCCTTCAGGAAGGCCTCCACGCACTCCTCGTTCGCCGCATTGAACACCGCCGGAGCCGTCCCGCCCAGGGTGCCCACCTCACGGGCCAGCTCGACGGCGGGGAAGGCCTCGTCGTCCAGCGGGAAGAACTCCCAGGTCGCGGCCTTGGTCCAGTCACAGGCCGGGGCGGCGTCCGGCACCCGGTCCGGCCAGCCCAGGCCCAGCGCGATCGGCATCCGCATGTCCGGCGGGCTGGCCTGCGCCAGCGTCGAACCGTCGGTGAACTCCACCATCGAGTGCACCACCGACTGCGGATGGACCACGACCTCGATCCGGTCGAACGGCACGTCGTACAGCAGGTGCGCCTCGATCACCTCCAGACCCTTGTTGACCAGGGTGGCCGAGTTGATCGTGACGACCGGGCCCATCGCCCAGGTCGGGTGCGCCAGCGCGTCCTGCGGGGTCACCCCGGCCAGCTGCTCCCGGGTCCGGGTGCGGAACGGACCGCCGCTCGCCGTCACCACCAGCTTGCGGACCTCGGCCCGGGTGCCGCCCGCCAGCGCCTGGTACAGCGCGGCGTGCTCGGAGTCCACCGGCACGATCTGGCCCGGCTTCGCCACCGCCTTCACCAGCGGGCCACCGACGATCAGCGACTCCTTGTTGGCCAGCACCAGCACCCGGCCCGCCCGCAGCGCGGCCAGCGTCGGCCGCAGGCCGATCGAGCCGGTGATGCCGTTCAGCACCGAGTGGCACTCCATCGCGGCCAGCTCGGTCGCCGCGTCCGGACCGGCCAGCACGGCCGGCAGCGCACGGCCCGCCGCCTTCGCCGCCAGCGCCTCGCGCAGCGCCGGCTCGGCCGCCGGATCGGCCACCGCCACGGTGTGCACCCCCAGCTGCAGCGCCTGCTCGGCCAGCAGCTCCACCCGGCCGCCCGCCGCCGACAGGGCGACCACCCGGAACCGGTCCGGGTTGCGGAGCACGACGTCGATGGCCTGGGTGCCGATCGAACCGGTGGAGCCGAGGATCACCAGCTCCCGGGGGCCGGAGGGGTCCGCCACGGTGGGCGTGAAACGCAGCTGCGGGTGGGCGAGCGAAGTCATGCGCCCATTGTGTCCTGTTCGCGGCACTCCCCAGGACGATCCGCACCCTCCGGGCTACCGTCGGACCCATGCGTACCGTCATCGCCGGGGGCCACGGCCAGATCGCGCTGAAACTCGAACGGCTGCTCGCCGACCGCGGCGACCGCCCCGCCGGGATCATCCGCCGCCCCGAACAGGCCCAGGACCTCGTCGACGCCGGCGCCGAGCCGCTGGTGCTCGACCTGGAGTCCGCCACCGCCCCGCAGCTCGCCGCCCTGCTCGCCGACACCGACGCGGTGGTCTTCGCCGCCGGCGCCGGTCCGGGCAGCGGCGCCGCCCGCAAGAACACCGTCGACCGCGACGCGGCCGTCCTGCTCGCCGACGCCGCCGAACTCGCCGGGGTCCGGCGCTACCTGATGGTCTCCTCGATGGGCGCCGACGCGGCCGCCCACCACCCCGACGAGGTCTTCGAGACCTACCTGCGCGCCAAGGGCGCCGCCGACGACGCCGTCCGCTCCCGCACCACGCTGGACTGGACGGTGCTGCGCCCCGGCTCGCTCACCGACGGCCCCGGCACCGGCCTGGTCCGCCTCGCCCCCTCCGTCGGCCGCGGCACGGTCGACCGGGCCGACGTGGCCGCCGTCCTGGCCGCCCTGCTGCGCGAGCCGGGCACCGCCGGACAGACCCTGGAGCTGGTCGCCGGGAACGCCACCGTGGCCAAGGCGGTCGCCGCCGCGGCCGGGCACGACGGCTGAGCACGGCGCGGGGCCCGGTCCGCACCGGACCGGGCCCCGCGTCGCTCGGACCGTCATCGGACGGTCCTCGGGCTGTCAGAGGTCGAACCCTCAGAGGTCCAGGCCGGTGAGGACCATGACCTTCTCGACGGTGTAGTCGTCCATCGCGTACTTGACGCCCTCGCGGCCGACACCGGAGTCCTTGACGCCGCCGTACGGCATCTGGTCGGCACGGTAGGACGGCGCGTCGCCGATGATCACGCCGCCGACCTCCAGCTCCCGGTGCGCCCGGAAGGCGGTCTGCAGGTCGTGGGTGAACACGCCCGCCTGCAGGCCGAACGGCGAGTCGTTGACGGCGGCGAAGGCCTCCGCCACGCCCTCCACCCGGTGCAGCGACAGCACCGGGCCGAACACCTCGGCCTTGGCCAGGATCGCGTCCGCGGGCAGCTCGGCCAGCACGGTCGGGGCGTAGGTCGCGCCCTCGCGGGTCCCGCCGACGAGCACCTTGGCGCCCTTGGCGACCGCGTCGTCCACCCAGGACTCCACCCGCTTCGCGGCGTTCTCGTCGACCAGCGGGCCGACGTCCGTCGCGTCGTCGTTCGGGTCACCGGTGACCTGTGCGCCGACCTTGGCCACGACCTTCTCCACCAGCGCGTCGTACACCGCCGCGTCGGCGATCACCCGCTGCACCGAGATGCAGGACTGGCCGCCCTGGTAGTTGGCGAACGTCGCGATCCGGGTGGCCGCCCAGTCCAGGTCGGCCTCCGAGGACCAGTCCGCGAGCACCACGGCCGCGGCGTTGCCGCCCAGCTCCAGGGTGGTGTGCTTGCGCGGCACCGAGTCCATGATCTGGTAGCCGACCTTGTCCGAACCGGTGAAGGAGATCACCGGCAGGCGCTCGTCCTGCACCAGGGCCGGCATCCGGTCGTTCGGCACGGTCAGGATCGACCAGGAGCCGGCCGGCAGGTCCGTCTCGGCCAGGATCTCGCCCAGCACCATCGCCGACAGCGGGGTCGCCGGGGCCGGCTTGAGGATGATCGGGGCGCCGACCGCGATCGCCGGGGCGACCTTGTGGGCGACCAGGTTCAGCGGGAAGTTGAACGGGGCGATCCCCAGCACCACACCGCGCGGGAAGCGGCGCACCAGCGCGAAACGGCCCACGCCGCCCGGGTCGGTGTCCAGCCGCATCGTCTCGCCGTTGGTCCGGCGCGCCTCCTCGGCGGCCCAGCGGAACACCGACACCGCGCGGCCCACCTCGCCGCGGGCCCACTTGATCGGCTTGCCGTTCTCGGCCGTGATCAGCTGGGCGAGCTCCTCGGAGCGCTCCGCCAGCCGCTTGGCCACGTGGTCCAGGGCCGCGGCCCGCTGGTGCGCCGGGGTGGCGGCGAACACCGGCAGCGCGGCCACGGCGGCGTCCAGCGCCTCCTCGACCTGCGCCTCGGTCGGAACGCTGACCTTGCCGACCAGACGGCCGTCCCAGCTGTTGTGCACCTCGAACTCGGCGTCACCGCTCGCCCGGCGGCCGGCGAGCCAGAAATCGTACGTGGTGGTCACCGTGGTACCGGCCCTCTCCTCGTCGTCGTACGGCCCACGGGAGTGGGACCCGAACCCGAGGGTAGGGGCGAGGACAGGCCGACCGGATTGGCCGACCAGGAGTGTTCGGGTCCGGGGCCACTCCACCGCGTCCAGGCGGCCGTCCTCCTCCTCGACCAGGCCGCCGTCCTCCTCCTCGACCGGAGCGCCTACTCCTCGCCGGAGCGCAGCGCCAGCCACAGCTCCATCCGCACGTCGGTGTCGTCCAGCGAACGGCCCAGCAACTCCTCGACCCGGCGCATCCGGTAGCGCAGCGTGTGCCGGTGCACCCCCAGGTCGGCCGCCGCCGCGTCCCACTGCCCGTGCCGCGACAACCACGCCCGCAACGAGGCCACCAGGTCACCGCGGGCCGTCCGGTCGTGCTCGCGCAGCGGCCGCAGCAGCCCCTCCGCGAAAGCCGTCACCGCGTCCTCCCCGAGCAGCGGCAGCAGCGAACCCGCCCCGACCTCCTCGTGGTCCACCGACCTGCGGCCGCCGCGCAGCGCCACCGCCAGCGCCCGCTCCGCCTGGGCGTGCGCGGTACCCGCCTCCTCCAGCGCGGCCGGCGCCGAGACGCCCAGCGACAGGCCCTCGTGCTCCTCCACCGCCCCCAGGCAGGCCCGGTGCACCGCGCCGTTGTCCAGCGCCAGCACCATCAGCCGAGGCCCCTGCGCACCGTCCTCCCGCGCCACCAGCAGCTTCTCGCCCACCCGGGAACCCGCCTGCTCGGCCCGGTCCCCCAGCTCCGCCAGCGCCTCCGCGGCATCCGCGTTCGGCCCCGCCCCCGCCACCAGGACCCTTATCGTCCCCTCCGGCATCCCGCCGAACAGCCCCACCGCCACCTGCCGGGCCGTCGCCACCTCACCCGCCAGCACCATCCGCAGCAGCGCCGCGCCCATCCGCTCCTCGGCCTGGCGCAACTCCCGCGACCGCTCCAGGGTCAGCGTCAGCAGCGCCACCGCCGCGTTCAGCACGTACCGCTCGGTCGGCGTGATCCGGTCCTCGGTCCCCACCGCCAGGAAACCCCGGGCCCGCCGGTCCGCCCCCAGCGACTGGACCACCACGTAGTCCTCGTCCGCCGTGTCTATCCCCGGCGAACGGCCCTGCAGCGCCGCACTCGACGGCGCCGGCCGCCGGCGCAACCGGTCCACCTCCGCCGCCAGCCGCCCCGCGCGGCGCGCCGCCCAGTCCGGCGCCACCACCGACAGCGCCCCCGACCCGTCGTACAGCGCCGCCCAACCCCCCAGCCGGGCCGCCAGCCGACGCACCACCGCCGTCGTGCCGTCCTTCCCGAGCGCCGCCCGGGTCAGCTCCTCCTGCGCCTCGAAACTGGTCGTCACCGCCTCGTACTGCTCCGCGGCCAGTGCCGCCGACACCACCTTGCTGATCGCGATGAACGGCGTCGGCTCCGGCACCCGCAGCAACGGCAGCCCCCGCTGCTGCGCCGCCTCCACCAGCGGCTGCGGCACCTCGGTGTGCGACAGCCCCACCCCCAGCCCCAGCCCCACCACCCCGGCATCGGCCAGGCGGTGCACGTACGCCTGCAGCTGCGCCGTCGTACGGCCCAGCTTGATACCGGTGGTGAGCAGCAGCTCCCCACCCTCCAGGAACGGCGTCGGGTCGTCCAGCTCACTGGTGTGCACCCAGCGGACCTGCCGCTCCAGGTGGTCCGCACCGGCGAGCACCGTCAGGTGGAGCGAACTGTTGCGGACGACGGAGGCGAGTGTGGGGGGCATGGCACCTTCGGGGGGTCGACCTGACCGCGCCGTTGCGGCCGGGCGAGGAGAGGGCAGTGGGACTGGTAGTGAGGGAGGGTTTCTCCCCTTCATTATGGACGCCCCGGACAACCGGCACTGCCGAATCCACCTCGAAGGCGACTTCCGTCCCACCGCCCTCCCCGGGCCCTCCCCGGCTCTCCCCCGCCCCCGGTTCACCCCCGCAGGTCCACCAGCAACGGCGGCACCTGCTCCCCCGACACCGCCGTCAACGACACCACCGCGTGCCCCGCCGGCAACGCGTGCGCCAGATCCGACGGTGACCACCGCAGCCTCTCCACATCCCGCGTCGTCACCGACTCCGTCTGCGCCGTCGTCCCCGACAACGCCTTCCGCCCGACCCGCCCGGCCCGCCGCATCAAACCCCCGGAGGTGTCGGGGGTGTGGGTCACGACGGTTTCGTGAACGACGTGCGTTCCCCACGCCTCGGAGAAGAACTTCCCGTCCCAGGGAGCGATGCCCGGGAAGACCATCCGGCAGCCCACGGCCCCGAACAGCGGAGTCCTCAGCGCCTCGGGCAGGTCCATCAAGGTACGGAGCAACAACACGGCACCCGCGTTCGCACCTCTCATCCGTTGGAGACCACGGATGGTGTTGGCGTCCAATGCCGCCGAGGCGTCGTCCACCACCAGTCCGGCGAACAGCGAACGGTCCTCACGGGCGGTCGCCGCCACCACGAACTGGCCCACCACCAGGCGGGAGAGGATCCGAGCGGCTTCAGGGTGGCTACGTTCGGGGAGCTTCACCCGTACCCGAAGTGGATGGTCCAGTGCCCTCATCGCGAAGGGCAGGCGCCCCGTACCGTCCGTCGTGAAGGCTCCGGCGAAGGCCGGGCGGTCCAGCAGCGCCAAGCGGTCCGCCAGCAGCACTCCCGGATCGTCGGGGCGGTCCTGCTGCCGCTGCCGATGGTCGAGATCCCGTTCGTAAACCGTCAGGCGGCCCGCTTCACGAAGGGCCTTGACGAGCGGGCCCATAGTCTCCGGCTCCCCCGAGAGCAGCGCTCGGAGTTCACGAACGCCGGGGTATCGCCCGTAAGCGGTGTTGAACGGGCCGACCACCTGCTGCAGGGTCGTTCGAGCGCTTTCCGCCCGCGCGGTCAGTTCGTCCGGCAGCAGGGCGTCAGCCAACCTCGCGGCCGCCTCGTCCGGGTCCTGGGTCGCACCGTAGAGGTCCAGTCCGTAAACCGAGTCCGGATCACCCGGCGCGATCACCACGTCGTACCAGGAGTCCGGACCGAGATCCGAATCCGATGAGCCGATCACCACGACGCACGCCGTCCCGGCCAGCGTCTGCAGGCACAGCGCCTCCGTGACGGGTCGAGCCAACCTCGCCGTCTTCCCCGTTCCCGCTGGACCGACCGCCAGCAATGAAGTCCCCAGCACGGTGGGATCCAGGGCAAACCCGGTCAACCGATGGGTCTGCGGATTCTTCACCACGTCCTGCGTCGTTCCAAGCCGCACCTGTTGCAACAGGAGGTCGTGCCAGGCCTTTCGGGTTGCCAGGTCCCTGGCCTCCGACGGATGCGAGAAGGCCGCGCCGCCTCGTACGAGCACCTGCTCGACGAAAGCGGGGAGAAAGACGGCATCGGCCTGGGCCGACTCCCACGCCCGCTGGATCCGGACGTAGTCAACGTCCCCGACCTTCTCGAGGTCCAGCTTCTTGGCCGCCTCTGGAGCTCCTCCCACACGCTGGGCGAACCACGGATCAGTGATGGGCGCGGACTCGGCATCGACGGTGGACCGGTCTGGAACGACCCCCTCATGGGTGATGGCACGAGCCAACACCGGGGCGACGTTCTTCCGCCATCCGGCCCGGGTGAGGAATCGACGGCCGACTTCACGCCACCTTCCGGTGCGCCAGAACACCGCCGCCGCGCAACTGATGGTGACCAGGTTGATGAGTATCTGCGCGGTGTTGAACTGCTCCGGCGACGTCCCGGCGAACCACCCGAGCAACCCAGTCGCCCATACGAGCACGAAGGTGCCGATGTAGTAGGTCGCCACGGTTGCGACGAGGTTCAGTACGGCACGCCACAGCAATTGCCCCGTGGGTACCTTGGCTTCCTCGGCGTGAGTGGGATCGACCCACTCGTACCCTTGTCGAAAAATCCCCGGCGCCGCTTCCGGCCGCCGAATCGCCACCCAAACCGGAAGGTCGAAGGCCTCGCCGGCTCCCATGCCGGGCCGTTGGTGGGGTACGGGGGTCGGGGGTCTGGTGATGGTGTGTTCGACGTGGTGGTGTGACCCGTCCTGTGCCATGTACGGCCCCGCTCCCTCGCCCGCCCGGCCCGACCGCCGTCGGTGCCGCCATACCCATGCCGCCGTACCGGCGACACGCCCGCGCTCAGGGTAGTGGAGCGTGGCCTGCGGGTAGTCGTGTCGGCCGCGCTGGCCGTGCCGGACAAGTCGGACGGCGCAGTGCTACCGAGTGGCGCATGCCCGGTCGGGGAGGGCGGCCGTAGCCTGCGAACCACCGAGCCGAGAAGTCTGGAGATACCCATGAGCGCCGTAACGCCGCTCCCGCAGGAGCGCCGTCTGGTCACCGCGATCCCCGGTCCGAAGTCGCAGGAGCTGCAGGCCCGCAAGCTGGGTGCGGTGGCGGCCGGCGTCGGGACCACCCTGCCGGTGTACGTCACCCGTGCGAACGGCGGCGTGCTGGAGGACGTGGACGGCAACTCGCTGATCGACTTCGGCTCCGGCATCGCCGTGACCAATGTCGGCAACAGCGCCGAGGCCGTGGTGGCCAAGGCGAGCGAGCAGCTGGCCGCTTTCACCCACACGTGCTTCATGGTGACCCCGTACGAGGGTTACGTGGCCGTCGCCGAGCAGCTGAACGAGCTGACCCCGGGCGACCACGACAAGCGCACGGCGCTGTTCAACTCGGGCGCCGAGGCGGTCGAGAACGCGGTGAAGATCGCCCGCGCGTACACCAAGCGCACCGCCGTCGTGGTGTTCGACCACGGCTACCACGGCCGCACCAACCTGACCATGGGCCTGACGGCGAAGAACATGCCGTACAAGCAGGGCTTCGGTCCGTTCGCCCCGGAGATCTACCGGGTGCCGGTGGCCTACCCGTACCGCTGGCTGACCGGTGCGGAGAACTGCGCCGCCGAGGCCGCCGCCCAGGCGATCGAAATCATCAACAAGCAGATCGGCGCCGACAACGTCGCGGCGATCATCATCGAGCCGATCCAGGGCGAGGGCGGCTTCATCGAGCCGGCCAAGGGCTTCATGCCGGCCATCGTGGAGTTCGCGAAGGCGAACGGCATCGTGTTCGTCGCCGACGAGATCCAGACCGGCTTCTGCCGCACCGGCCAGTGGTTCGCGTGCGAGGACGAGGGAATCGTCCCGGACCTGATCACCACCGCCAAGGGCATCGCCGGCGGTCTGCCGCTGGCCGCGGTGACCGGTCGCGCCGAGATCATGGACGCCGCGCACGCGGGTGGCCTGGGCGGCACCTACGGCGGCAACCCGGTGGCCTGCGCGGCCGCGCTGGGCGCCATCGAGACGATGAAGGAGCAGGACCTCGTCGGCAAGGCGCAGCGGATCGGCGAGGTCATGCTGGGCCGTCTGCGGGCCATGCAGGAGAAGTTCGACGTGATCGGTGACGTCCGCGGTCGCGGCGCGATGATCGCCGTCGAGCTGGTGAAGCCGGGCTCCAAGGAGCCGAACCCGGAACTCACCGCCGCCGTGGCCAAGGCCTGCCACGCCGAGGGCCTGGTGGTGCTCACCGCCGGCACCTACGGCAACGTGCTGCGCTTCCTGCCCCCGCTGGTGATCCCGGAGCACCTGCTCACCGAGGGTCTGGACATCATCGAGGGCGCCTTCGCGCTCCAGGGTGTCACCGCCGCCTGATCCAGGCGCCACCTGCCCGCCGGAGGGATGTCCGGACAGCGCTGAACGGCCCGTGGGGACTTCTGGTCCCCACGGGCCGTTCGGTTCGCCGGGGGTGGGTGCGAGGTGGTCCAGGGGTCGTCGGAGGGCTGCTCCGGGCCGTTCGGGCATGATCGACGGGACCGTCCGAGGGTTGCCCGGAGCCGGGTGAAGATGATGTGCGGAATCGCTGAAGGCGCTCGGCGTGGAAGGGTGGTTGACGTAGTGTCATCGCAGATGGACAGCGAGCCTCAGCCATCGGCGGAGCCGTCCGCGGAGCCTCCCCGAGGGGCGGGTCCGCGCGGGCACCGCGAGGACAACCAGGCCGTCCCGCGAGGGTCGGCGCACACCGAAGGCCGATCGACCGACCGTCCGACCCACACCCCCCGGGGCGCACGGAACGGCGATCATCAGAGCCGTCCCGGAGCTCTCCCCCCTGCTCCGGGGCGGCTGTCCGCTGTTCCGGGCCGGGTGGCCCGGTCGGTGGCGGTGCCGGTGGTGGCGGCGGTGGTCCTGCTGCTGGTGTCCTGGCAGGTGGTGGTGGACGGGCCGCTGCTCGGGCTGGACCGCTCGGTCCGCGCGGCCGTCCGGTCGTCCCACCGGGACCACCCGAGTGCCCTGCTCGACCACTTGGGCCACCTGCTGTCGGACCTGGGCAACGGTGTGCTCGCCGTTCCGGTGCTGCTGGCGGCCGGGGGGCTGGCTGCCCGGTGGTGGCGCCGGGCGGGGGCGGGGCGCTGGTGGCTTCCGCTGCCGGTGGCGGCGCTGACCGCGGTGCTGATCCCGCTGCTGGTAGTTCCGGCGAAGGCGGCGTTCGCCCGGCCCGGTCCGCTCGGGGATCCGCTGGCGTCGGGGCAGTGGGGCTGGTTCCCGTCCGGGCACACCGCGACGGCGACGTTCTCCTACGGTGTGGCGGCGTTGCTGCTGGCGCGGGCGGCGGGGGCGCGGGCGGGCCGGTGGCTGACCGCGGCCGCGGTGGTGTCGGCGCTCGGCGTGGGCGCGGGGCTGGTGTGGAGCAGCTTCCACTGGCTGCTGGACGTGGTGGCCAGCTGGTGCCTGGCGGCCCTGGTGCTGTGGGCGCTCGACCGGTGGCTGCCCCGGACGGGCGCCTGAGGGGTCAGGCCTCGGGGGCGTCCTCGTCGTTGCGGTGGACGAGGCCGGCCTCGCCGTTGTCGCGGTGCCATTCGACGACGAGTTCGTCGCGGGCGCCGAAGCGGACGAGGTGGCGGCCGACGACGTCCTCCAGCTCGGGCAGCTTGTCGCGCTCGCCCTCGACGGTGAGCAGGAGCGCGTCCGACTGGGCCTCCAGGGTGGCGGTGCCGGCGCGGAAGACCAGGGTGCCGTGGCCGGTCTCCGGGGAGAAGGAGGTCTCGACCCGCCGGCTCATGTGGGCGGCGAGCTGCTTGGCGTAGCGGGCGGCACGGTCGGTGGCGACGCGGGCGGTGGAAACGGGCATGGGTGCTCCAAGGTCGGGAGGGAGAACTTAGGATTCCCTCACTTAGGGGCACCTTAACGTAGATGCTGAGCTAAGCTCAACATATTTCTCCGACCACTTCCCGCCGTCGGCCGCGCGCCCGGGACCGGCCGATACGCTTGGCCCGACGCCAGCCGAGGAGACCGCCGATGACCACCACGCCACCCGCCGGTCCGGCGGACCCCTCCCCCGGCCCGCGGCCCGGCGCCCCCGGCTCCGCCGCCGAACTCGCGGACAGCATGACCAGGGCGATCAAGCGGATCCGCCGCCAGACCGGCTGGCGTCTGGAGCCGTACGGCATCACCCCCGGCCAGGCCCGGGCGCTGCGCACGCTCGCCCACGCGCCCGGCTGCGAGACCCCGGACGCCGCGATGCGGCTGAGCGACCTCGCGGAGAAGCTGCACATCGCCCCGCGCTCGGCCACGACCGTGGTCGACGCGCTCGAGGAGGCCGGGCTCGTCGAGCGCCGTCCCGACCCGGCCGACCGGCGGGCGGTCCGGATCCTGCTGACCGAGGCCGGGCGCGCGGCCCTGGAGCGGATCGGGCAGGTCCGCGACGAGGTGGCGCAGGAGTACTTCGGCGAGGTCAGCCCCGAGGACGAGGAGGTGCTGCTGCGAGTGCTGCGCGCCGCCGAGGCCCGTTTCCTCGCAGCCGGGCCGCCGCCGCGGACGGCGCCCCCGGGCGCAGCGCGGTGATCCCGATCCCGGCGATCACCAGCAGGGCGGCTGCGGCGCCCGTCGGGCTGACCCGCTCGCCGAGCAGCAGCCAGGCCGAGGACATCCCGAACACCGGCACCAGCAGCGAGTAGGGCGCCACGGCGGTCGCGTCGTAGCGGCGCAGCAGGTAGCTCCAGGCGACGAAGCCGAACAGGGTCGAGAGCAGCCCGACGTAGGCGATCGTGCCGAGCCCGCCGAGGGTCATCCCGCGCAGCGCGCGCAGGTCCGCGTCCGGGCCCTCGACCAGCAGGGACAGGGCCAGCAGCGGCAGGGGCGGGACGGCGCTGACCCAGACCATCCAGCGCAGCGCGTCCGGCGGCGAGGCCTTGCGGGTCAGCACGTTGGCCAGGCCCCAGGCGACGGCCGCCAGCACGACCAGCACGAAGGCGCCGAACGGGCCGCCGAGGCCCTGGTCGAAGGCGCTCAGGGCGATGCCGGCGAAGGCGGTCGCCAGACCGAGCAGCCGCCGCCGACCGGGGCGCTCGCGCAGCAGGACGGCGGCGAACAGCGCGGTGAAGCCGGCCTGGCCCTGGAGCACCAGGGAGGAGAGGCCGGCCGGCATCCCGGCGTGCATGCCCAGGAAAAGCAGCCCGAACTTGACCACCCCGAGGACCACGCCGACCGCCAGCACCCAGCGCCGGGCCACCCGGGGAGGTCCGACGAGGAAGACCGCCGGCACGGCGACCACGGCGAACCGCAGGGCGCAGAAGAGCAGCGGCGGGAAGCTGTCCAGGCCGACGTGGATCAGGACGAAGTTGAGGCCCCAGACGGCGGCCACCAGGACGGCCAGCGCGATGTGACGCGGACTCATGCTCGCGCCGACCGGAGCGGCGGGGGTTGCGGTCATGGGTCGAGCATGGCGGCGCGGGAACATGTAGCACCAGCGATGAATTCTGAAGGGAACACTTTAGGATCGCTGCATGATGGATCTGGGGCGCCTGCGGGCGCTGCACGCCGTGGCGGTGCACGGTTCGGTCGGCCGGGCGGCGGCCGCACTGGGGTTCACGCCCTCGGCGGTCTCCCAGCAGATCGCCAAGCTGGAGCGGGAGACCCGTACGGTGCTGCTGGAGCGGCAGGGCCGGGGCGTGGTGCTGACCGACGCGGCCCGTGAGCTGGCCACCACCGCGCGGACCGTCCTGGGGCTGGTGGAGCGGGCCGAGGTGCGACTGGAGGAGCAGCGCGGCCAGGCGGTCGGGCGGCTGCTGGTGGCCGCGTTCGCGACCGCGGCGCGCGGGCTGATGCCCGGGGTGCTGGCCGAGCTGCGGCGGCGCTGCCCGGAGTTGGACGTCCGGCTGCTGGAGAGCGACCCGTACCCGGCGGCCGAGCTGGTGGGGCGGGGCGAGGTGGACCTCGCGCTGGTGCAGGACTGGCCGAGCGTGCCGCTGCCGGTGCAGGAGGGGCTCTCCCGGCTGGACCTCGGTACGGATCCGGTGGACCTCGTGCTGCCCGCCGACGACGAAGTGGCGGCACTCGACGCGGTGCCGGTGGAACGGCTGCGCGGGCAGTGCTGGATCAGCGTGCCGCCGGGCAACATCTGCCACGACTGGCTGGTCCGCACCCTGCGCGAGGCCGGCGAGGAGCCGGACGTGCGCTACCAGGTCGACGACTTCGAGACCCAGATCGCGCTGGTGGCGGCCGGTCTGGGGATGGCCGTGGTGCCCCGGCTCGGCCGGGGCCCGCTGCCGGCCGGGGTGGCAGCCCGCCCGGTGGCCTCGCAGCCGAGCCGGCGGGTGTTCGCGCTCTGGCGCGCCCAGGCCTCCCGACGGCCGGCGATCACCGAGGCGCTGGCGGTGATGAAGGACTGCTGGGCCGCCGTCGAGGAGGCCCAACGGCAGGAGGCCCAACGGCAGGGGGCGTAGCGGCGGCGGTGGCGGGACCCCCGGCGGGAGCGGCGACAGTAGCGGGGCCGGCCGACTGCAGCAGGGCCCGCCGGGAGCGGCGGGAGCGGCGGGAGCGGCGGGAGCGGCGGGAGCGGCGGGAGCGGCGGCGAGACTAGCTGGCGAAGCCGATGACCAGCCACATGAAGCCGACCCCGGCCAGGGTGCACAGCAGGGTGCTGCGCGAGGGGTGCGGGCTGTGCGCCTCGGGGAGGATGTCGGAGGTCGCCAGGTAGAGCAGGAAGCCGGAGAAGAAGCCCAGGTAGAGACCGAGCAGGTGCTCCGGGATGGTGAAGGCCAGGGTGATCGCGGCGCCGGAGACCGGGGCCAGCGCGTCGGCCGCGAGCAGGGTCAGCGCCCGGCGCCGGTTGTTCCCGTACAACCGGGTGATCGTGTACGTGTTGAAGCCGTCGGCGAAGTCGTGGGCGACCACCGCGATGGCCACCACGGTGCCGACCGTGGTGCCGGCCTGGAAGGCGGCGCCGATCGCGAAGCCGTCCATCACGCTGTGCCCGACCAGGGCCAGCGCGGCGGTCAGGCCGATGCCCTGGTGCCCGGAGTGGTGGGCGTGGCCGTGGTGGTGGCCGCCGTGGGTGTGTTCGGCGTACTCGCCCTCGTGGCCGCGGTGGATGGCGACGGCGCGCTCGATCACGTGGATGGTAAGGAAGCCTCCCGCGAACATCAGCAGTGCCTGGGGCACGCCGTGCACCTCTCCCGGCGCCTGGTGGATCGCCTCGGGCAGCAGGTCGAAGGCGACCACGCCGAGCATCAGGCCGGCGGCGAAGCCGAGCACCAGGTGGCGGCGGTCGCCGGTGCGCTGGGCTACGAAGCCGCCGATCAGCGTCATCAGGAACGCTCCGGCGGCGACCAGGACGGCGGTCATCGGGCCGCCTCCGCCGCCAGGACCGCCGGATGACCGGTGCCGTCGTGTGGTCTGCCGAGCGTTGTGCCCATTCCTCTTCCCCTGGGGTCCGCCCGTGGCCGGGCCGACCGCCGACCGTACCGGACGGCCGTTCGAGGGTGATCGCCCGGGGGGGTGCCCAGGGGCTCGACCGCTGCTCCGTGCGGTCCCGTCGGCCCGGTTCCCTCAGCCTTGGTCCGGGCACGGAGGGGCGCCCGCCGGGTGGGCCGTCGGAGTGAAGTTCCGGGCGGACCGGGCCGCCCCGGTTTCGGGGGGCGGACGGCTCAACGGCCGGCGGCGAGCGGCAGGCCCAGGTGGGTGCGGGCGAGTTCGCGCACGCCGTCGCCGTCGATCAGGTGGATGTGCCGGTGGCTCTCCTCCGCGGTGAGGTCCAGGGCCTCGTCGGCGAAGCGGCCGGTGGTCAGCCGCAGGCCGCGGTCGGCGGACTCCTCGCGGACCGCCTCGGCCAGGGTCTCGATCTGCTCCACACCGACCGACGCGGAGTCCCGGGAGGCCCAGACCACCCAGCGGCCGGGCAGCGCACTGCCGGGGGAGCCCTCGCCGGTCGCGACCAGTCCGGCCGGGCCGCGCAGCCGTACGCTCCACTCGGCGAGCCCGCCCCGGGTGAGCAGGTCGCGCACCAGCTGGGCGAACTCGTTGGCGGACAGGTCGGGCGCGGCCGGGACGGTGGCACCGGCCTGGGCGGCCGGCCGGACGACCGTCCGGGCGTACGGGTCCGGGGTGACGGCGGCGCCGAGCTGGCGCAGCCGGACCAGTGCCTCGTCCTGCTCCGCGTCGGCGTAGACACCCTCGTCGTCGCGGTCCTCGTACGGGGTCTCCGGCGGCAGCAGCCGGGTGCGGGCCAGCGCGTCGCGGTCGGCGTCCACGCTGAGCAGGCAGAGCGGCTCGACCGCGCCGGGTTCGCGCAGCCAGCCGTTGAGGACGACGCCGGCGAGTATCTCGTCGGTGTCCACGGCGTCGGCGGCCTGCAGCGAGCGCAGGGCGAGCCGGGCGACCAGCCGCAGGTAGTCGGTGGCCCGGTCCGCGGGCGGACGCGGCACCGGGACGATGTCACCGTCGGGGGCGAGCCGGTAGCCGGTGAGCGAGGGCACCAGGTCGAGCGGGGGGAGGTCGAGGTCCAGCACTGCGGTGCGGGTGAGCGGCCGGAAGACCGCCCGGCAGGGGGCCGACAGGTCCTGGGTGGCGGTCTCGGCGGCGGCCAGCGCGCGCTCGAGCAGCGATTCCACGGCGGCCGGTTCGGCCAGCCGGTAGGCGCGCCGGCACTCCTCCAGGCTGTCGTTGTACTCGCGCACGGCGCGGGCCCGGGCCTCCTCGGCCGCCTCGTGGGCGCGCCGGGACTCGTCGGCGGCCGGGCTGCCCGCCTCGGCCCGGCGGGTGCGCCACTCGCGCAGGGCCCGCTGGTGGGTCAGCCGGGCCTGGGCCAGCTCGCGCTGGTATCCGGAGTCCAGCAGGCGGCGGGAGGCGCCGCCCTCCGGGTCGGCGGCGGCCGGCTCGGCGGGGGCGAAGTCCTCCCAGCGGGGCTCGGACCCCTCGTCGGCCCCCGGGCCGTCGCCCGGGTAGGGGCGCGGCTCGTAGTGGCGCAACTGGCTCTCGAAGTCCATGGCCGAGACGGGCAGCGCGGCCCGCCGCAGCAGGTCGGCCAGCCGGTCGTGCTCGGCCTGGACGGTGAGCGTGCGGTGGTGGGTGAGGGCGGCGGCCCGGGCGTGCGCCGCGATGGCGGGGTCGCCGGGGTTCGGCTCGGTGGGGTTCGGCGCAGCGGAATTCGGGTCGGCGGAGTTCGGGTCGGACGGGCCGCCAGGAGCCGACTGGTCGTCCCCGGCCGGACCCGCACCGAGGCGGCCGGGCGCGGGCCGGCCCGCGGCGCCTTCCGGCTCCGGGCCCTGGTCGGCGCCGAGGTCGCGGAAGACCGAGGCGAGGAAGCCCGGTTGGGGGAACTGGACGGTGGCGGTGCCGTCGGACTGGCCGTCTGCTGAGTACTGCATCGGTCGTCGTTCCCCCATGCTCGTCCGGCGCCTGCCAGGGGCGACAGACTGGACCGCGGCCCCGCCCCTGCCGGACATTGTCCACCGAACGGGCGCAGCGGTCAGCCAGGACGGTCAGTTGGTCCGGGTGTTGGTGAGGTGCAGACCGATGTAGCCGACGTAGATCCGGCCACTGCCGGAGCAGTCGTCCAGGTAGTGCAGCCGGGGTGCGGTACGGCCGCCGCCGATCCGCAGGTGTGCGCCCATGAACGCGCGCCGGGAGGCGTCCACGCATTCCGGCACCGGCAGCATCCGTTCGCGCTTCCACTTGGTGTGGCTGAACACCGTCCGGGACTCGCCGCGCACCGCCTTGCGGGGCGGGAACCGGTGGCAGCCGTCCGGGGTGCGCTCGCACCACTGCTTGAAGTCCCCGCCGGCCGCACCGCGCACGGCCGCCTCCGCGTACTCCTGCAGGGCCGTCAGGCCGTCCCAGGCGAGTCGGGCCCAGCCGGCGCCCACGCACTGGAGCCCGTCCAGGGCGAGCGCGCTCTTCTGGTCTCCGGTGAAGGTGAGCAGCGGGAACTCCCCGATCCTGGCGAGGAGTTCGGTGAAGGTCTCGGGCTTGACCGGGTGCCCGGCGGACTGGGCGGCACCACGACGGCCGACGGCGCCCGGGCCGCTGCAGTGACGGCCGGCCAGGACACCTCGGGTGCCGGTGCGCAGGCGGACCTCGTGGGCTTCCCTGGTCTGACCACGGTCGCGACGCTCCAGGCGGAGGGCGTGCCGGACCCGCTCCAGCTCGTCGGCCCTGGCCTGCTGCTCGGCGCGGTCCTGCTGTTCCTCGCGGGCCAGCGCGGCCAGTTCGGCGACCGGATCGACGGCCCGGTCCACGGCCGCAGCCGTACTCGCACCCGCACCCGTGCCCGCGGGCACGGCCACGGTCGTCCGCTCGGCGGCCGGGCGCAGCTGCGGCGGCGGGACGCGCAGCACCGGGACGGCGGCCAGCGTCGGCGGCAGCGGCTGGTCGGCGGCGAGGCGGCGCGGCTCCCGGGCGAGCAGCCCGGCGGCACCGCGGAGGTCCTGCTCTATTCGGCCCCGGGCGAGCACCGGGTGCCGGACCCCGTCCTGCCGGGAGGCCGGGTCGACCTCGGGCAGGTAGGTGCGCACCGCACCGCCGTACACGGTGTGGTACTCCAGCGCGACGTTGAACCCGGTGCGGGCGCCCGGATCCAGCACGTAGGCGTTGGCGAGACCGGGCAGCTGTCGGCAGAGCGGGCGGACCACCTCCTGGACCCAGTGGTCGAGCGGGAGGTTCACCGGGACGCTGGCGACCACGGTGGGCAGCCGGCGCTCCGGGTCGCACAGCTCGTCGATCAGGTCGTCGACCTCGTCGGCCGTGATCACCCGGGGGGCGGAGTGGACGGCGGCCGGACCGTCGGCGGCGTCCAGCAGCGGGAGCAGCGTGCGGGCGAGTTCGGGGACCGGCACCCGGCAGGGGGTGCGCACACCGCTGCCGGTGCTGTGGGTCTCGGCCTCCAGCCGGAACCAGGTCGGGCCTCCCACGCCGGTGGCCACGGTGAGGGTGAGCTGCCGGGTGCCGTGGGGGGCCGGGGTGCGCAGGCGGCGGCGGTCGTAGCGACCGGCGCCCGGGCCGCCGCGCAGCGGCCCGTGGTCACGGTCCAGTAGGACGCGCTCGCCCAGGCGCAGGCGCTCCGCGGCGGGAGGCGCTCCCGCGGCGGCGTCGGAGGTGGGTGGCGGCTCCTCGCAGCCCTCCTGCTTCAGCCAGGAGGCGAGCTGCTCGTCGGCCAGGGCGACGGCGTCGGCGTGCGGGAGGGCGGTGGTGACGGTCATCCGGTAGGGCGTCGCGGGGCCGCGGGCGCCGGGTAGGACGGCACCGGCGGACGACGGCGAGCGGTCTGAGGTCATGCGCATACCTCCGTGGTGCGGGGTGGGGTCTGTTGTCCTCCATCGATGGATTTCGTCCGGTTCGGCCGGATCCTTGCCCAGGAAACGCCACGGCCCGGAGCGGAAGTTCCAACTCCGGGCTACGACACTACGTTCGGGTGAATCTGTTCAAGCCGTCTTCCGTGTGGCGCAACCGCTCGGCTACGGAAGGCGACGTGGTGGGCCTGGCCTCAGACCGGCACCTCGACGTAGGTGCGGCCGGCCGGCACCGCCACCGCCGTACCGCCGGTCGCCTCGGCCAGCCAGGTGTGGAACCCCGCCACCTCCGGCTCCGGCACGCCCACCTCGATCCGCACCCCGGCCGCCTCGTAGGCGAGGTCGCTCACCGCGTACCCGGCGGCCCGCAGGTCGTTCTCCACCCGCCCGGCGCGCACGTGGTCCGCCGTCACCGCGAGCAGTGCGACCGGTCGCCGCTCCAGCAGGCCGACCTCGTCGACCGCCTCCGACACCGCGTTCCCGTAGGCCCGCACCAGGCCGCCCGCGCCGAGCTTGATCCCGCCGAAGTACCTGGTCACCACGGCGACGGTGTCGGTCAGGCCCCGTCGGCGCAGCACCTCCAGCATCGGCACCCCGGCCGTGCCGCCGGGCTCGCCGTCGTCGCTGGAGCGCTCGCGGCGCTGGTCGTCGCCGACCACGAAGGCGGTGCAGTTGTGCCGGGCGTCCCAGTACTGCTTGCGGATGCCGGCGATGAAGGCCTGCGCCTCGTCCTCGTCGGAGACCCGGGCGAGGTGGCAGATGAAGCGGGACTTCTTGATCTCGGTCTCGTGGCTGCCGGCCCGCCGGATGGTGAGGTACGGCCTGGTGGTCGGTTCCGGCGTGGCGGACATGGCGCGGTGGTTCTCCCGGAACGGCGACGGCTGGCGGCGCGCACCCCGGAGGGTTCCGGGGCGGCACCGCCAGCCTAGTTGGCGCGCGGCCGCGGGGCCCGCGGCCGCCGGTTGCGGACCCCGGACGGTGCGGTGGCCGGGGGCTCAGCGGCCGGCGAGCGCGTCCAGGCGGGCGCGGTCCAGACCGGTCAGCGCGGTGACCTCGGCCGGGTCGACGGCGCCGCAGTCCAGGCCGCGCAACAGGTAGCCGCCGAGGGCCCGGGCGGTGGCCGGCTCGTCCATCACGTCGCCGCCAGCCTTGGCGACGTACGCGGCCAGCCTGGCGGCGGCCGCCGCCAGACCCTCGCGGTAGAAGGAGTACACCGCGACGTAGCGGGTCGGCAGGTGCGCCGGGTGCATGTCCCAGCCTTGGTAGTAGGCGCGGGCCAGGGAGCGGCGGACCAGGTCGTGGTGGAGCTTCCAGGCGGCGTGCACCTGCTCGGTGGAGCCGGTGGGGATCACGTTGGTCGAGCCGTCGGAGAGCCGGACCCCGGTGCCGGCCGCCGCCACCTGCATGACCGCCTTGGCGTGGTCGGCGACCGGGTGGTCCATGCTCTGGTGGGCCGCGCTGACGCCGCAGGAGGCGCTGTAGTCGAAGGTGCCGTAGTGCAGGCCGGTGGCGCGGCCCTCGGCGGCCTCGATCATGAGGGCGACGGTGGCCCGGCCGTCCGGGCCGAGGATCGCCTGGGTGGTCTCGATCTGGATCTCGAAGCCGATCCGGCCGGCGGGCAGCCCGGCCCGGCGCTCGAAGTCCTCCAGCAGCCGGACCAGCGCGGTCACCTGCTCGGCGTAGGTGACCTTGGGGAGGGTCAGCACCAGGCCCTCGGGCAGACCGCCGTTCGCCAGCAGGGTGGCGAGGAACAGCTCCAGGGTGCGGATGCCGCGGGCACGGACGGGCGCCTCCATGCACTTGATCCGGATGCCGAGGTACGGCGGCGCGCTGCCCTCGGCCACCGCGGCGGCGACCAGGTCGGCGGTCCGGACGGCGGCGGCGTCCTCCTCGGCGTCCGGGCGGGGGCCGTATCCGTCCTCGAAGTCGATCCGCAGGTCCTCGATCGGCTCGCGCTCCAGCTTGGCGCGCACCCGGGCGTGCACGTCGGCGAGCAGCGCGTCGTCGGCGACGCCGAGGGCGCGGGCCAGCTCGGCGGGGGTGCCGGCGTGGGTGTCGAAGGCCTCCAGGGCCTGGCGGCCCCACTCCCGTACGGTGTCGGCGCCGAAGGCGTCGGCGGGGACGTAGACGGTGTGCACCGGCTGCCGGGTACCGGAGTCGCCGGGGTAGCGGCGCGCCAGGTCGGCGTCCACCGGGGCGAGCAGCGCCTCCACGGCGTCGCGTGCGGCGGCGGAGAAGGAGGCTCCGCCGGTCGCTCCGGTTCCGTCGACCTCGACCTGCGACATCCGCACTCCTCCATGCCGAACCAGCGCTTCAACAATTTGTTGATGCGAAGGTAGCTCCGGCGGGGTCGGGCGTCAATGGCCGCCGAGCGGTGGACGGAGGGCGTCGGCGCGGGCTCAGTCCCTCCCGGCGGCGGCGTAGCGATCACGCAGCTGCGGGTAGAGCTCGGCGACCTCCTTGGGGTGGACCGAGCCGTCCGGCCCCTTGCCGGTGATCCCGTACTCGGCGGTCAGCCAGGCGGCGAGGCGCGGGGGGTCCGGCTGGTGGCCGTGGTTGTCGATGTAGGAGACCAGGGCGTCGTAGGCGGTGTCCTGGTCGAGCGGCACCGTCTCCGGGTGGAGTTCGGACTGACCGGCTTGGGCGGGCTCCTCGGCCGGAACGGGCTGCTCGGGCTGGGCGTGGTGCTCGCCCTGGGCGGCCGACTGGCGGTACTGCGGGTCGACGGTCGGCTCGGCCTGCGGCTGCGGGGCGGTCGGGTGCTGGGACTGCGACCGGGGCGCGGGGGCCGTGTGGGCGGGCTCATCGGCGGCCGGGCGCGGGGGCTTGAACCACGGCGAGGCCTGGCCGGGCACCCGCCCGCCCGGGGCCGGGTCGGCCGAGTGGCCGGTGGTGCGGACCGGGCGAGCGGTCCAGACGTTCAGCTCCTCGTCACGCGGCTGCGGGACGTTGTCCGCCGCCTGCTCCGGCTCCTGGGCGGCGCGCAGCCGGACGGCGTGCAGCTTCGCCAGCATCGGGGCGGCGACCTCGGGCGACAGCGGAGCGGCGGCTGCGGGGGTCTGAGGTTGGGGCTGGGGCTGGGGCTGGTCCTGGACGGGGTGCCCGGTCGGGGCCGGCTCGGGCTGGGCCTGCGGAGGCTGGACCTGCTGGGGCCCAGCCTGCGGGGGCCCTGCCTGCTGGGCCGCCGGCGGCCGGGCTACGGCAGGAGCGGGGGCGGCGACGGGAGCGGGGGCAGCGGCCGGGTTGCCGACCGCGGGAGCCGCCGGGGCGATGGCCATCGCGGCCCGGTTCTGCTCGAGCGGGGTTTCGAGCTCCTGGGGCCCCTGCTCCGCCAGGGCCTCCTTGGCCTCGCGCTCGCGGGCCTCCTCGTCCAACCGGTCGAGCAGCGACGGGTCCAGGGGGACGCCGAACTTGGCGAGCTTGAGCGGCAGCAGCGCCTGGATCGGGGCCGAGCGGCGCCAGCCGCGGCCGTAGCGGAACCGCAGCTGCGCCCGGTAGACCAGCCGGTTCTGCTCGAGCCGGATGACCTCGTCGTAGGAGCGGAGCTCCCAGAGCTTCATCCGCCGCCAGAGCCGGAAGGTCGGCACCGGGGAGAGCAACCAGCGCATCACCCGGACCGACTCCATGTGGCGGTCCGCGGTGATCGCCGCGATCCGGCCGACCGCGTGCCGGGAGGCCTCGACCACGACGACGAAGAGCACCGGGATGACGGCGTGCATCCCCATGCCGAGCGGGTCGCCCCAGGAGGCGGCCGCGTTGAAGGCGATGGTGGCGACGGTCAGCAGCCAGGCGGTCTGACGCAGCATCGGGAAGGGGATCCGCAGCCAGGTCAGCACCAGGTCGAGGGCGAGGAGCACGACGATGCCCGCGTCGACGCCGATCGGGAAGGCGTAGGAGAAGGCACCGAAACCTTTCTCCATGGCCAGCTCGCGCACCGCGTTGTACGAGCCCGCGAAGCCGATGCCCGAGATGATGCAGGCGCCGGCCGCGACCAGGCCGAGCAGGCCGCGATGAGCCTTGGTGAGCGTTGGGCGTGCCATTACGTCTATCAACCCCTGGATGTCGGCTGCTGCCGTACGGGCCTCGGCTGCCGGTTCCCGTCAGTCGGGCCGCCGGACGGCTGAGCAACCTCCGGGCTCGGCCCACCGGAGTTTACTCGTACGCCTGTTCCGGCTCTTCCGCAGCCTGGAGTGTGGCCGTACGGACCGCCGCCGGGCGTCCGGGCCGGTCGGGCCGTCAGCCGCTCTGCCCCGCGGTTCCGTTGAGGTAGGCGAGGACGGCCATCACCCGGCGGTTGGCATCCTCGTCCGGGGCAAGTTCGAGCTTGCTGAAGATGTTCGCGATGTGCTTGGCCACTGCGCCGTCGCTCACCGACAGGCGGGCAGCGATCGCCGAGTTGGAACAGCCCTCGGCCATCAGCTCCAGCACCTCGCGCTCGCGCGGGGACAGCCCGAGCAGCGGGCCGGGCCGGCGCGAGGTGGTCTGCATCAACTGGGCGATCACGTCCGGGTCCATCGCCGTCCCGCCCGCGGCCACCCGACGGACGGCGTCGATGAACTGCCCCGCGTTGAAGACCCGGTCCTTCAGCAGGTAGCCGATCCCGCCCGTACCGTCGGCCAGCAACTCCCGGGCATACAGCTGCTGGACGTGCTGGGAGAGCACCAGCACCGGCAGGCCCCGGATCTCCCGGCGCGCCTTGAGCGCGGCCTGGAGCCCCTCGTCGGTGAGCGTCGGGGGCAGTCGGACGTCCACCACCGCCACGTCCGGGCGGTGGGTCAGCAGCGCCTCCAGCAGCTCGGGACCGGTCTCCACCGCGGCCGCGATGGTGAAGCCGTGCGCTTCCAGCAGACGGATCAGGCCTTCGCGAAGGAGGTAGAGGTCCTCGGCGAGGACAACTCGCACGGCAACTCCAAGGTGATGGTGGTGGGACCGCCCGACGTGCTGTCGATGGCGAGGACACCGTCGAAGGTACCCAATCGGCGCTCGATCCCGCGCAGGCCCGTGCCCCGCGACGGATCCGCCACCCCCACACCGTCGTCCGTCACCGTGATCCGCAGGGAACCGGCCCGGTACAGGATGTCCACCCAGACCCGCTCCGCCGCCGAGTGCTTGGCCGCGTTGGCCAGCAGCTCGCTGATGCTGAAGTAGGCGGCCGCCTCGACCGGGGCCGGCAGCCGGTCGGGCAGGCTCACGAACACCTCGGTGGGCAGCGCGCTGTCCAGCGCCAACGCCCGGACGGCGTCGCCGAGTCCGCGTTCGGCGAGCACCGGCGGATGGATGCCGCGAACCAGGTCCCGCAGCTCCTGCAACGCCCGGGCGGAGGACTGCCGCGCCTCGGAGAGGAGTTCCCGCGCGGCATCCTGGTCGGTTTCCATCAGGTGCTCGATGGTGCCCAGCGTCATCCCGATCGCGACCAGCCGCGCCTGGGCGCCGTCGTGCAGATCGCGCTCTATCCGCCGCAGCTCGGCCGCCTGGCTGCCCACCGCGTCCGCCCGGGTCTCGGTCAGCTCGGCGACCCGCTTCGTCAGCTGGGCGTGTGTCGCCCTGCCGTCCTGGTCCAGCACCCTGCGGGCGACCTCCGCGTACCCGCGCACCGCGTACGGGGCGAGGAGTATCCCGGCGAGGACCATGCCGATCCCGACCAGCAGGCTCAACGCCATCGACGTCAGTCGCGGGCTCATCGGACCTAACGCGTTCGCCGGCACCGGGCCGGAGAGGGCGAAAGCCGTGCCCAGCACCAGCAGCAGACCCACCGCACCGCCCAGCGCCACGACCAGGACGGGGTTCACGACCAGCCAGAGCAGTTCGGCGCGGGTGGTCCGGTCCCGCAGGCCCCAGTGGACCAGCTGCGCGTACCTCGCGACGGTCCCCGAGCGGTGGTAGGAGTAACCCGTCCACCAGTGCCCGCGTTCGTCCGACTCGAGCTTCGGCAGCGGATCGTAGACCGCCGGCAGGCGGATGCCGTACCAGCGCTGCAGGAACCTGCGCGTGCGGTCCGCGGTCCGACGGACGCAGAGGGCAGCCACCGCGGCGCCCACGACAGCCGCGACCGCGAGAGCCACCAAGGACGCCGCGTAGTAGTACTCCAGGAACCGGGACGTCACCACCCCCGAGACGATCGCGGCCCCCACCGGCAGCACGAAACCCGGCAGCGCGCCCAGCACTGCCTGCGCCAGCCGGCCCAGCCCCTGACCGCCGGTCCGGAGGGCCTCCCGCATCTGGGCACGCACGGACGTGCCGCTCGTACGAATCTCTGTGGTCACGCAAGCTCCTGATGCCGGTACCGATCGTCCTTCATCAGTGTTCACGAACGACCCGCTCCGGACATTGGCCATGGCACCCCAATTCCGGGGTGGACCTAGGACCACCTGTCGGTGACAGGAGCAACACCTGGCTGTTCATGGTCGGACGGTCCGGAAATGCGAAAAGCCCCTGATCCTTTGGATCAGGGGCTTTTCTGAATGATTGTTCGGCGGCGTCCTACTCTCCCACAGGGTCCCCCCTGCAGTA
>CBJMI02800__coassemble_551_pt1 | contig 29872 bp, 25 predicted proteins | sample CBJMI02800__metabat2_low_PE_003 | metagenome-assembled genome bin CBJMI02800
CGCTTTCCGCTTTGTCACCCCGGTCTCCCGCGGCGACTCCGGAACTGTACGGGTAGCGGCCCGCCACATGCAAATCGCCTCCGCCCGGGGCTCCGGGCGGAGGCGATGGAGGCGATGGAGACGCCAGGTGATCGGGCCGGGGTCAGCGGACCTCGGTGATCTCCGGGCCGCGGGCGAACGGGTCGAGCGAGCCGTAGCGGCCCTCGCCCTCGCCGGCGGTGGCGGCAGCCCCGCCACCGTCGGCGACCATCTGGGCGTCCTCGGGAAGCTTCAGCACGATCGGGTCGCGGGGAGCCATCGGGCTCTCGCCGCGGACGACGACGGTCTGCCGGAAGACCTGCTCCAGGACGCCGGCCATCTCGGGCTGCACGGCGGCCTGGCCCGAGATCACGCCACGCAGGAACCAGCGCGGGCCGTCGCACCCGACGAAGCGCACCAGCTGTACGCCCTGGGTGCCGTCCGGGAGCTGCACCGGGACCTGGGCGCGGAGGTGCCAGCCGAGCGGGCCTTCCTCCTCGTCGACCAGGCCGCCCTGCGAGGTGATGCCGTTGGCGATCTCCTCACGGACCTCTCCCCAGATGCCCTCCGACTTCGGGGCCGCGAAGGCCTGCAGCTGGATGGCGCTGTTGCCGAGCACGAGGGTCGCCGCGACGATCGCGTCACCCGCGACCTCGACGCGCAGCTCCATGCCCTCGACACCGGGAACCAGCAGACCCCCGAGGTCGACTCGCCCCTCCTCCGGGGTCTCCAGCTCGCTGTGATCCCATGGGCCGTCCGGCCGCGGGGCCGGCGGCAGGCCGACCTTGTCGGCCGGGTCCAGCTCGGTCACGTTCTCGCTCTCGGCGGAACCTTCGACGTCATCGGCCGTCTCGTCGGCGCTGATGGCGTCGTCGGCGAGCTGCTCGACAGCGTCCTCGCTCTTCTGGCGACGACGGAACACGGTCACTGTCCTTCCCGGTCCAAGACCGATGCGAATACCTGCTCGGCTTCCTGCGAGGCCGCGGGAATGCTAGACCGCGGCGTGGCCACCGGTCGACCCGAACCCGCCCTCGGCACGTGCCGACCCGGGCAGCTCGGCCACCTCGTGGAAGCGGGCCTTCTCGACCTGCTGGATGACCAGCTGGGCGATCCGGTCCCCTCGGCGGAAGCTGACCCCCTCGCGCGGGTCCAGATTGACGACGATCACCTTGATCTCTCCACGGTACCCGGCATCGACCGTCCCCGGGGCGTTCACGAGGGCAACTCCGCAACGAGCTGCCAGCCCGGAGCGCGGGTGGACGAAGGCCGCGTAGCCGTCCGGGAGCGCGACGGCGATGCCGGTGGGGAGCACCGCCCGCTCTCCGGGGGCCAGCTCGGCGTCGACGGTGGTCCTCAGGTCGGCACCGGCGTCCCCGGGCTGCGCGTACTCGGGCAGCGGCAGCTCGGGGTCGATGCGCCGGATCAGGACGTCCAGCCGCGGGCGGGGGGTCTCGCTCAAGGGTTCACCTCAAAGGCTCGTGCGCGCTTCATCAGATCAGGGTCGTCGAGGACCTTTTCGATGTCCTCGGGACGACCGTGCGTGGTGAAGTGTTCCAGCTTCACCTGGACGAAGAGCGCCTGAGCCCGCACCGCGACCGGTCCGTCCGGGCCGCCGATCCGCGCCTCGGCGGCACTGTAGATCTTGCGGCCGTGCACGCCGGTGATCCAGGCGCGCAGGTGCAGCACCGAGTCGACGGGCACCGGGCTGAGGAAGTCGGTCTCCAGCCGGCCGGTCACGGCGGGCGCGTGCAGCAGCCAGTTGAGCGTGCCGAGGGTCTCGTCCATCGCCGTGGTGAGGAGCCCGCCGTGGGCCAGCCCGGGGCCGCCCTGGTGGACGTCCCGGACGGTGAGCTCGGCAGTGACGTCCAGGCCGTCCCCCGCGACCGCGTCGATCCGCAGGCCGCCGGGGTGCTGCGGGCCGCAGCCGAAGCAGTGCTCGTAGTGGGAGCCGAGGCGGGTGCCGGGGGCGGGGGCCTGGGGGTGGCGCTCCGGAATCACGGCGTCCGGCGGCGGGGTGGTCGGGGTCGGCGGCAACGCGGGCGCCGATCGGTCGGTGGGGGTGGTGGGGGTGGTCGTACCGGTCACGGCTCGCAGCCTACCCAGGGGTAGCAAGGCCTCCGGTGGGGGTGGCGTCCCGTGCCGGGCGTCAGGGCGACCACAATGGAGGGCATGTACGACGAACGCCTCACGGTGCCGCGCTCCTGGTGGCTGCTCCCCGTCGCAGTCGGTCTGACCCTGGCGCTGATCCTGATCCGGGTCGGCGGTCTGGCCGCCCTGGTCGGCCTGGTGGTCGGCATCGCCGCCGGGGCGGTGGCGATCAGCAGCTACGGCTCGGCCCGGATCCGGGTGGTGCAGGGCTCGCTGGTGGCCGGGCCGGCCCGCATCCCGGTGGACGCGCTGGGCGCCGCGCAGGCGCTGAGCCCCGCCGAGGCCGCGGCCTGGCGCGGTCCGAAGGCCGACCCCCGTGCCTTCATGCTGCTGCGCAGCTACGTTCCCACCGCGCTGAGGGTCGAGGTGAGCGACCCGGCCGACCCGACGCCCTACCTCTATCTGTCGACCCGCTCGCCGATGAAGCTGGCCGAGGCGCTGGAGGAGGCCCGGCGCGGCGCCCGCACGTAGCCGGTCACCACGAGGGCCCCGAAAGACCGAGAGGGACGGTTCCGCTGATGCGGGACCGTCCCTACGACTTTGTCCTCGCCGGCGCGCGGCCGACCGACTCCGTCCTCCCGGGTCCGCCCTTCCGGACGGTCCGCGGACCTGCCGTCCGGCCCCGCTGCCCGGGGCCGGAAGGAGCGTTGTGCCGGTCCCGCGGGAGCCACGGGTGCCTGGCGCTGTCCGCTGCGGTGCTCAGGCGCCGCAGTCCCGGCAGATCGGGTTGCCGTTCTTCTCGCTGTAGAGCTGGCTGCGGTGGTGGACCAGGAAGCAGCTCATGCAGGTGAACTCGTCGGCCTGCTTGGGCAGGACCCGAACCGCGAGCTCCTCGTTCGAGAGGTCGGCACCGGGAAGCTCCATGCCCTCGGCGGCGTCGAACTCGTCGACGTCCACCGAGCTGCCGCCCTTGTCGTTCCGACGAGCCTTGAGCTCCTCGATGCTGTCCTCGTTGAGCTCGTCGTCGGTCTTGCGTGGGGTGTCGTAGTCGGTTGCCATTTTTCGCTCTCCCCCTCCGGGTTGTGCGGTGTGTGCGGTATCTCCAGCGCACGTAACGCATGGGGGGTCGGTCTTGTGCCCGACCCGAGGCGGAGATTTTGCCTTACTTCAAGCCCTGTTACTCAATCGACACTCAGCCAGGGCTCCGTTGGGGTGATCCTTCAGGGCGTGGAAGGCCTCACGCTGGGCCATCGCCAACCCGCCGAACGACCGTACTTCCGGCGACTCACAGTGACCGGAAGCCGCACCGGTGTCCTCGAAATCCCTGGCCCACCAGGGGCACCAGCCAACCCCGCGTTCCGGCGACAGGACAGATTCCGGTCACGGACGGCGATCGACACCCCCGGCCAGGTGATCACTCTCCGGGGTTGTCCGACGTCGCGGAGCGACACGATGTGAGCTTGGTCACGTTCAGAATCTTCCGGGACAAAACCCGGAAAATCCACCCACTCCACCCCCTCGATCCGGGGGCGCGCCCCTTCGTGGGAGCGCCCCCGAAGGCGTGTCAGCCGGCGTTGCGGCGTGCCTCCCGGCGGGCCAGCAGCGCGGCCTGGCGCTCCTCGAACTTGCGCGCCTGGGAGTCCAGGCCGTCCAGGAAGACACCCAGCTCGTTCTGCGCCACCAGGCCCTCGGGGCCGAGGCCGCCGAACTCCATCACCCGCAGGTGGCGCAGCACCGGCTGCAGCACGTCGTCGTGGTGGATGCGCAGGTTGTACACCCCACCGATGGCGATCTGCGCGGCGGCGCGCTCGAAACCGGGGATGCCGTGGCCGGGCATCCGGAAGTTGGTGACGACGTCGGCGATGGCGCGCATGGCCTGGTCCGGGGCGATCTCCAGGGCGGCCTTCAGCAGGTTCCGGTAGAAGACCATGTGCAGGTTCTCGTCGTTGGCGATCTTCGCCAGCAGCTGGTCGCACAGCGGGTCGCCGGCGTACTTGCCGGTGTTGCGGTGCGAGATGCGGGTGGCGAGCTCCTGGAAGGCCACGTACGCGACCGAGTGCAGCATGCTGTGGGAGTTGTCGGACTCGAAGCCCTCGGACATGTGCGACATCCGGGCCCGCTCCAGCTCGACCGGGTCGACGGCCCGGGTGGCGAGCAGGAAGTCGCGAATGGCTATCCCGTGCCGGCCCTCCTCGGCGGTCCAGCGGTGCACCCAGGTGCCCCAGGCGCCCTCGCGGCCGAACATGGTCGCGATCTCGTGGTGGTAGCTGGGGAGGTTGTCCTCGGTCAGCAGGTTGACGACCAGGGACACCCGGCCGAGCGGGGTCACCTGCGACTGCTCGACGTTCCACGCCTCGCCGCCCAGCACGCCGTCGAAGTCACGGCCCTGGCTCCACGGGACGAACTCGTGGGGCATCCACTCCTTGGCGACCCCCAGGTGGCGGTTGAGCTCCTTCTCCACGACCTCCTCGAGGGCCAGGATCAGTCGCGTGTCGGTCCAGCCGCTCGATCCGAGCGAGGGGCTGCTCTGCACAGGGGCGATGGTCACGGTCGTGCTCCTGGGGGGACGGATACGCGCGGGACGGGCGCGTGGGGCGGGCAAGCGCCGTGCGGAGCCGTCGGCGGGCGGACCGGCAGGCGCACTTACGGTTGCGTAGGTTACGACACCGTAAGTTGCCCGGGCCGGAAATGACAAGCCGCCCCCGCCAGGCCTTATGTCGTCTTGACAGGCCTGCCGGGGGCGGCTGAAAACGGTCGCCCACGGAACGCGCCGGAGTCCGGGGCCGTTACCTCGCGGAACGGCGCAGGAGGCTCCTACGGCGAGGGGATCCGGACCCGCATGGTGAGCCCTCCCCCGGCGCGCGGGGTGGCCTCGATGGTGCCGCCGTGGGCGCGCACCACCGAGCGGACGATGGACAGGCCCAGCCCGACCCCCTTGTCGCTGCGGGTGCGGTCGGCGCCCTTGATCCGGCGGAACGGCTCGAAGATGTGCTCCAGCTCGTAGCCGGGAACCACCGGGCCGGTGTTGGAGACCACCAGCTCGCCGCCGCCCGGCACCGTGGCGGTGGCCAGCTCCACCCAGCCGCCCGGGGTGTTGTACCGGACGGCGTTCTGCAGCAGGTTCAGTGCGAGCCGCTCCAGCAGCACGCCGTTGCCCGCGACGACGGCCGGATCGAGCTTCGAACGCAGCTCGACCTCGCGCTTGTCGGCCTCGCTGCGGGTCTGCTCCAGCGCCCGGGTGGCCACCTCGGACAGCTCCACCGAGCGGCGGTCGGTCAGCTCGTTCTCGCTGCGGGCGAGCAGCAGCAGGCCCTCGACCAGCTGCTCGCTGCGCTCGTTGGTGGCCAGCAGGGTCCTGCCGAGCTGCTGGAGGTCGGGCGAGGCGGCCGGGTCGGAGAGCTGGACCTCCAGCAGGGTCCGGTTGATCGCCAGCGGGGTGCGCAGCTCGTGCGAGGCGTTGGCGACGAAGCGACGCTGGGAGTCGAAGGAGCGGTCCAGCCGGTCCAGCATGTCGTCGAAGGTGTCGGCGAGCTCCTTGAGCTCGTCGTCGGGCCCGTCCAGCTCGATCCGGCGGTGCAGGTCGGAGGAGGCGACGTCACGGGCGGTCCGGGTGATCCGGCCGAGCGGGCGGAGCACCCGGCCGGCCATCGCGTAGCCGGCCGCGAAGGCGATCACGGCGAGGCAGACCAGGACGGTGAGCAGCTTGCGCAGCAGGGTGTTGAGCGCCTGGCCGGCCTGGAAGGACCTCTGGTCGTTCAGCCACTGGTCGAGCGCGGACTGGCTGGTGATGATCTGGTTGTCCTGCGTCCGGAAGGGGATGCCGCTGAACAGCAGGTGCGGCTGGCCGACCTGCTGGAGCGCCTGCTGGACGAAGAAGTACATCACCAGCAGCAGCACCACGCCGGCCATCAGGAACATCCCGCCGTACAGCAGGGTGAGCCGCATCCGGATGGTGGGGCGGAACGGCAGCCAGGCGAGCAGGCCGTCGCCGGGGACGTAGGTCTCGGGCTGGCGCGGCCGGCCCTGGTGCGGCGCGTGTGCGGGCTTCGGCGGGACGGCGCGCGGGCCGCCGGCGGGCACGCCGGAGGGCCCGCCGGCCGGGCGCGGCGGGGTGCTCATGATGGTCCTCTCGGGCGTCCGCCGGGGCGGGCGCCGGTACGGCGGGGGAATCCTCGGGGGCGGACCCGGCGGCTCGGGCCGCTGGATTCCGGCTGCGGGGGCGGGTTCCGGTCAGATCCGGTAGCCGGAACCCGGCACGGTGACGATCACCGGCGGGTCGCCGAGCTTGCGGCGCAGGGTCATCACGGTGACGCGCACGACGTTGGTGAACGGGTCGGTGTGCTCGTCCCAGGCCTTCTCGAGGAGCTGCTCGGCGGAGACGACGGCGCCGCCGGCCCGCATCAGCACCTCCAGGACGGCGAACTCCTTGGGGGCGAGCTGGACGGTGCGCCCCTCGCGGATCACCTCGCGCCGTCCGGGGTCGAGCGAGATGCCGGCCCGCTCCAGCACCGGGGGCAGCGGGATGGTCGCGCGGCGGCCCAGCGCCCTCACCCGGGCGACGAGTTCACTGAAGGCGAACGGCTTCGGAAGGTAGTCGTCGGCGCCGATCTCCAGGCCCTCGACCCGGTCGCTGATGTCGCCGGAGGCGGTCAGCATGATCACCCGGGTCGCCAGGCCCTGCTCGACCACCTTGCGGCACACGTCGTCGCCGTGCACCAGCGGGAGGTCGCGGTCCAGGACCACCACGTCGTAGTCGTTGACCGCGATGCGCTGGAGCGCGGCCTCCCCGTCGTACACCACGTCGACGGCCATCGCCTCGCGGCGCAGGCCGGTCGCGACGGCCTCGGCAAGCAGCTGCTCGTCCTCGACGACGAGAACCCGCACGGTCGTTGTCCCTTCTCCAGGCCGGCCCCGGAAGCGGACGCACGGCTCCGACGGTGCCTCCATCCTGCCTGGTCCTGCGGTAAAGCAGCGATAAGCTGCCCCGCTGGCACGGGGCCGGGCACCGCGGCGCTGACCGTTCGTGTCGGGAGCGCTCCGCTTGGACTGTGACACGGGCAACTTTCTTCCGCCCGGAGGTTTCCCGGCCCCCGGGGTGGGGAGGACAGCTGCACACCCGCGATCTGGCTGTTGGCCGATCGCACCCACCCGCCGTGCGTTCATCCGCGCCGGCCCTGGGGCTGGGGCGTCACCGGAAGCGGCCGAAGGGCCGTCTCCGCGCCCGACCGGAGATCCACCACCTGTCGGTCCGGGCGCATTCACCGGCTGGACCCTCGCCCAGGGCGGAGAGCGCACGACCGTGCACGTCCGACACAGTAAGGGGGCCCGTATGGACGCCTTCAAGGCCGGAATCCTGCAGCGCATAGCCAACGCCGAGCAGGACCTGCACCGCGCGATCGAGGCCGGGGACGAGTTCCTCGCCGAGGTGGAGCAGTCCGAGCTGGACGACCTCCGTCGTCTCGCCGCCGAGCACGGTGTGGACACCGTGCTGGACCGCCACCGCACCGCCGCCTGACCCGACGCCGGATTCCGGCACCAGCGGCCCTGCGGGGGCCGTGCGAAACCCCAGGCCCTGGCATCCCCCGTGTGCCAGGGTCTTCGCTTGCCCGGGGCGTGTTCCCCGGGGCCCCGGTCCGCTCGTCCGAGGCCCCGGGTGGACTCAGTCCGTCCAGGCGCGCAGCGCGGCCAGCCGCTCCTGCAGCGGCTCGTACACGCCCGGGGCGGCGGCCACGGTCAGCTCGCCGTCCGGGCCGTGGCCGGGACGGCCGCCGACCAGGGCGCCGGCCTCGCCGGCGATCAGGCAGCCGGCCGCCCGGTCCCAGGGAGCGAGGCCGCGCTCGTAGTAGCCGTCCAGCCGCCCGGCGGCGACGTCGCACAGGTCCACCGCGGCCGCCCCACCCCGGCGGACGTCCCGCACCTCGGGCATCAGTGCCAGCAGCACCTCGGCCTGGCGCACCCGCACCGGCTGGACGTAGTTGAAGCCGGTGGCGATCAGCGCCTGGCCCCAGGGCGGGGCCGGGCGGGCCGAGACCGGGCGGCCGTCGAGACGGGCGCCGCGGCCCAGCACGGCGTGGAACAGCTCGCCGCGCGCCGGGGCGTACACCACCCCGACGACGGCCCGGCCGTCCACCTCGGCGGCCACGCTGACCGCCCAGGAGGGCAGCCCGTACAGGTAGTTGACCGTGCCGTCGAGCGGGTCGACGACCCAGCGCACACCGCTGCTGCCCGGGCGCTCGGCTCCCTCCTCGCCGAGGTAGCCGTCCTCGGGGCGGCGGTCGGCGATCAGCTCCACGATGAGCTTCTCGGAGGCGAGGTCCATCTCGGTGACCACGTCGACCGGGCTGCTCTTGGTGCCGGCCACGCCGAGGTCGGCGGGGCGGCCGTCGCGCAGCAGCGCGCCGGCCTGCCGGGCCGCGTCCAGGGCGACGTCCAGCAGGTCGTCGAGGAGCCCGTCGGCGGGCGGGGCGGGGGTGGGCACGGGGGTTCTCCTCCTGGGTCAGCGCTCGGCGGCGGCCGGGCGGGCGGCGCGCGGGTTGGGGCAGCAGGCCACCGCGCACACGTCGTGGCTGGGGCCGAGGGCGCCGAGCGCGCAGCGGCTCACGCCCTCTCCGCGCTCGGTGGCGGCCCGCTCCAGGACGAGTTCGCGGACCGCGGCGGTGAACCGCGGGTCGGCGCCGACGGTGGCCGCCCGGGCGACCGGCAGGCCCAGTTCGGCGGCCTTGGCGACGGCCTCGGTGTCGAGGTCGTACTTGACCTCCATGTGGTCGGAGACGAAGCCGATCGGGACCATCACCACGGCCGGCGCGCCGTCGGCGTGCTGCGCCTCCAGGTGGTCGCAGATGTCCGGCTCCAGCCACGGGATGTGCGGGGCGCCGCTGCGGCTCTGGAACACCAGCTCCCACGGCCGGTCGGCCACGCCGGTGCGCTCGGCGACGGCCGCGGCGATCAGCCGGGCCACCTCCAGGTGCTGGGCGACGTACGCGCCGCCGGGGGTGCCGCGGGCCGGGTCGTCCGGGGCGCCGGAGGTCTCCGCCATCGCGTCCGGGATGGAGTGGGTGGTGAAGGCCAGCCGGGCGCCGGGGCGGACGGCCTCGGGCAGCTCGGTCAGGGCGGCCACGGTGGCGTCGATCATCGGCTCGACGAAGCCGGGGTGGTTGTAGAAGTGCCGCAGCTTGTCGACGGTCAGCGCCGGGCGGCCCTCCTCGGCGAGGACGGCCAGCGCGTCGGCCAGGTTCTCCCGGTACTGGCGGCAGCCCGAGTATCCGGCGTAGGCGCTGGTGGCGAGCACCGCGATCCGGCGGTGGCCGTCGGCGGCCATCTCCCGCAGGGTGTCCACCAGGTACGGCGCCCAGTTCCGGTTGCCCCAGTAGACCGGCAGGTCCAGCCCGTGCCCGGCGAAGTCCTTGCGCAGGGCGGCCAGCAGCTCGCGGTTCTGCTCGTTGATCGGGCTCACCCCGCCGAACAGGAAGTAGTGCCGGCCCACCTCCTTCAGCCGTTCCCTGGGGATGCCGCGGCCCCGGGTGACGTTCTCCAGGAACGGGACGACGTCCTCCGGGGCCTCGGGCCCGCCGAAGGAGAGGAGCAGCAGGGCGTCGTACGGGGCGGCGCCGGATGAGGAGGGTTTGCGCGCGTCGGACATGGGACCGATCCTGCCACTGAGGGGCCGGGGCCCGGCGCGGGGGCCGCGTTGGTGTCCGGAAAATACCGTTTGCCAACGTACGTAAGCTGTGTTGACCAGCCTTGTTCCTTACCCCCCTGTCCGGAGCTCCCGTGCTGTCCAGCTACCGCCGAATATTCGCCGCGCCAGGCACCCTGGCCTTCTCATCCGCCGGGTTCGTAGCCCGCCTGCCGATCTCCATGGCCGGCATCGGCATCGTGACCATGCTCTCCCAGCTGACGGGGTCGTACGGGCTGGCGGGCGCGGTCTCCGCAACGATGGCGGTCGCCGCCGCGGCGCTCGGCCCGGCGGTCTCCTGGCTGGTCGACCGCCGCGGGCAGCGCCACGTCGCCGTCCCGGCCACCGCGCTGACCGTCGCCGCCGCGACCGGGCTCCTGCTCTGCGCCCACTTCCACGCACCGTCCTGGACGCTGTTCCTGTTCGCCGTCGGCCTCGGCGTCATGCCCAGCGCCGGCGCCATGGTCCGGGCCCGCTGGGCCCACCTCTACCGCGACGACCCCGCCAAGCTGCACACCGCGTACTCCTTCGAGGCCGTGGTCGACGAGGTCTGCTTCATCGTCGGCCCGATCCTCGCCATCGGCCTGGCCACCAACGTGTTCCCCGAGTCCGGCGTCCTCGTGGCCGTCGTTGCGCTCGCCGTCGGCATCGCCCTGTTCACCGCCCAGCGCCGCACCGAGCCGCCGGTCCACCCGGCTTCGGCCCACGGCGGCGGCAGCGCCATCCTCAACGGCGGCCTGATCGTCCTGGTGCTGACCTTCGTCGCCACCGGCGCGATCTTCGGCTCGGTCGAGATCGTCACCGTCGCCTTCGCCGACGCCCAGGGGCACAAGGGGCTCTCCAGCATCGTCCTGGCCGTCTGGGCCGTCGGCTCCGGCCTGGCCGGCGTCGTCTACGGAGCGCTCAAGCCCAGGAGCCCGCTGTCCACCCGCTTCTTCGTCGGCGTGGTGATGATGGCGCTCAGCATGGTCCCCATCCTGCTCGTCGCCTCCACCGTGCACGGCGTGGGCGGGCTGGTCGCGGCCGGCGCCGCCCTGCTGATCGCCGGCGTCGCCATCTCCCCCACCCTCATCTCCGCGATGGCCCTGGTCGAACGGCTCGTCCCGGCCGCCAAGCTCACCGAGGGCATGGCCTGGACCACCACCGGACTCGCCCTCGGCGTGGCCTTCGGCTCCTCGGTCGGCGGCTGGGTGGTCGACGCCTCCGGCGCCCCGTCCGGCTACTGGGTTCCGCTGACCGCCGGTGCCCTCGGAGTGCTCGTCGCGCTCACCGGACTCGGCCGGCTGCGCGCCGGAGTCACCGCGAACGAGCAAGTGGAAGCGGTCGAACGACCCGTAGACGCCGAACGGTGAACTGACTAATCTCTCGCCCTACCCAGGGCCCTACCCGTGGGTAGGGCGGCCCCCGCCGCCCCGGACGCGCCGACCTCGTTCGGCCACGGAGCAGGAGGCAGCGCAATGCCCCAGGCCAGCACCGCGACCCGCACCCGATGGACCAACTGGGCCGGCAACCAGAGCGCCCACCCGGCCCGGACCGCCACCCCCGGCACCGCGGAGGAACTGGCCAAGGAGATCCTGCGCGCCGCCGAACAGGGCCGCAGCGTCAAGGCCGCCGGCTCCGGCCACTCCTTCACCGCGATCGCCTCTCCCGGCGACGGCCTGCTGGTCCGCCCCCACGCGCTCACCGCCGTCCGCGAGATCGACCGCGAGGCCGGCACCGTCACCGTCGAGTCCGGCCTCCCGCTGAGCCGCCTCAACCGGATCCTCGCCGCCGAGGGCCTCTCCCTCACCAACATGGGCGACATCGAGGTCCAGACCGTCGCCGGCGCCACCAGCACCGGCACCCACGGCACCGGCCGCGACTCCGGCTCCCTCGCCGCCCAGGTCCGCGCCCTGGAGATCGTCCTCGCCGACGGCACCGTCCGGCGCTGCTCCCCCACCGAGAACCCCCGGCTCTTCCAGGGCGCCCGGCTCGGCCTCGGCGCCCTCGGCGTGATCACCGCCCTCACCTTCGGCGTCGAACCCGCCTTCCTGCTCACCGCCCACGAGCAGCCGATGGGCTTCGACGAGGTGCTGGAGCGCCTCGACGAGCTCACCGCCGTCAACGAGCACTTCGAGTTCTACTGGTTCCCCCACACCGACCGCTGCTCCACCAAGCGCAACAACCGCAGCCAGGGCCCGGCCGCCCCGCTGCCCCGGTTCAAGGGCTGGCTGGAGGACGACTTCCTCTCCAACACCGTCTGGGAGGGCGCCTGCCGGGTCGGCCGCCGCTTTCCCGGCGCCATCCCCACCATCGCCTCGCTCGCCAGCCGCGCCTGGTCCGACCGCAGCTACACCGACACCTCCCACAAGGTGTTCACCAGCCCGCGCAGGGTCCGCTTCGTGGAGATGGAGTACGCCGTCCCGCGCGCGGCCGTCGCCGAGGTGCTGCGCGAACTGAAGGCCCTGGTCGAACGCTCCGACTGGAAGGTCAGCTTCCCGGTCGAGGTGCGCTTCGCCCCCGCCGACGACCTCTGGCTGTCCACCGCCTCCGGCCGGGACAGCGCCTACATCGCCGTCCACCTCTACCGGGGCACCCGTGACCAGGGCTACTTCACCGGGGTGGAACAGCTGATGTCCGCCCACCAGGGCCGCCCCCACTGGGGCAAGCTGCACACCCGGGACGCCGAGTACCTGGCCGGCGTCTACCCACACTTCGGCGACTTCACGGCGCTGCGCGACGAGGTCGACCCGCAGCGCCTCTTCGGCAACGACTACCTGCGGCGCGTACTCGGGGCCTAGGACACCTAGGGCGTTTCCACAGCCGGCGGCGGGACCACCGTCGGGTGCGCCGGGGCGTCGGTGGGCGTCGGCGGCTGGGGCGTGGACCCGCCCGTCGGCCCGCTGCCGCCGCCCGCCGACGGGGACGCGCCGCTCGAGGGGGTCGTGCTCGGAACGGCCGAGGGGGAGGCTGCGCCGCCGTGCTCACCGGTGCCGCCGCTCGGGGTCCGGCCCGGCTCGCGGCTCGGCGGGGTGGACGCCGGGGCCGAGGCGCCGCCGGAGGGCACGCCGCCCGGTCCGCGCCCGCCGCCCCCGGTGGCCGGCCGCTCCGCGGGGGTGTCCTGCGGCGTGGACGACTTCGGGGTCACCGCGCCACCGAAGGACGTCCCGTTGCCGGACTCGCCCTTGACCGTCGCCGACACCGGCTGTCCGGTGGCCAGCTCGAACGCCAGGATCGGCGTCATCGCCAGCAGGAACACCAGCCCGGACACCGCCGCGTAGCTCTTCCAGCCCCACCGCCGACGCGCCCGCACCACCTGCGGCTCGTTCCACTCCGAGGTGATCACCGGCGGCCCGAGCGGCTCCGGCGCGGCCCGCTCGGGCTCCACCGGAACCTGGCGCAGGGAGTTCACGGTCTGATTCGGCCCGCGGTCCACCGCCGCGCGCAGCTGCTGGCCGGTCCTCCTGAACGCGTGCTGGAACACCGCGCCGCCGGTGGTGGCCCCGATGCTGACCACCGCCGCGCCCATGATCGTGCCGTACACGCCGAGTTCCGAGGCGAGCAGCGCGCCCACCACCGCGGCCAGCGCACTCGCCGCGACCTGAGCCACGCTCAGATCGATCCGCTTGCGCTCCTGCTTGCCGCCCTCCTCGGCGGGGCTCCGCTCCGGCATCAACATCCCTCGGTCCGTACGACTCTTACTCGAACAAGCCACTCCATCTTGCCCAAAGAAGGACACAAGGGGCGAAAATGCGGTTCTGCGCGCCAGGATTGTGTGAAGATGATCACCGTCCATCCGGCGGTGATGCGCCGTTGGGGGCGCGCGCTCTTGAGATTCCCGTGAATCGCGGGAGACTTGAGCGGCGAGCCGCCCCTCCGGATGCCACGAATGGAGTACTGTTCGTAAAGCCCGAGCCTTGGGTCGACTTGTCGACTGTGCCTGCACCGACAGCTTGACGAAGAGCCACTGAACGGGCACGCACGGCGACGCCGGTCCCGGATCGTCGCGAACACTCCGCGTGCGAGGACGGCCGGGACACCCAGGCGCGACGTCAACGGACGACGTGGCAAAGAGGCAACCGTGCCACATTGGTGTGACCGGGCGTAAGCCCGACACGCCGGGGAACTCAGCAAGGTTGTGGCCAGTCGCGAGTGGGCAGGCCACACTCAGTACGGGAGCAGCGACGCAGGTGACGTCGGCAGGCACCACCCGGGAGGTAACCGTGCCCGAACTGCGGGTTGTGGCCGTCAGCAACGACGGCACACGGCTGGTGCTCAAGGCTGCCGACAGCACGGAGTACACCCTCCCCATCGACGAGCGGCTGCGCGCCGCCATCCGCGGCGACCGGCCGCGCCTCGGCCAGATCGAGATCGAGGTCGAGAGCCACCTCCGCCCCCGCGACATCCAGGCGCGGATACGAGCCGGTGCCTCCGCCGAGGAGGTCGCCCAGGCCGCCGGCATCTCCGTCGACCGCGTCCGCCGCTTCGAGGGGCCGGTCCTCGCCGAGCGCGCCTTCATGGCCGAGCGCGCCCGCAAGACCGCCATCCGCCGCAACGGCGAGTCCCCCGGACCGCAGCTCGGCGAGGCCGTGGCCGAGCGGCTCGCGCTGCGCGGCGCCGAGAAGGACACCGAGCGCTGGGACTCCTGGCGGCGCGACGACGGCACCTGGGAGGTCATCCTCTCCTACCGTGCCGACGGCGAGGGCCGCAGTGCGTCCTGGACGTACGACCCGCCCCGGCGCCTGGTCCAGCCCAACGACGACGAGGCCCGCGCGCTGATCGGCGAGACGGTCGAGCGCGAGGAGGACTCGGTCTTCCCGTTCATCCCGCGGATCGCCCGGCTCCCCCAGGACCGGCCGCCCCGCCCGATGATCGACCGGCCCTCCGCCGACCGCATCATGTCGGCCCGCGAGGTCCGCGAGTCGCGGGAGGCCACCGCCGAGTCCCGGGACTCGCTGACCAGCCTGCTCGACGTGGTCCCCGCCTTCCGCGGCGACCTCGCCGTCGGCGGCCCCACCCCGATCGAACCGGTGCCCGCCGAGGTCACCGAGGAGAGCGAGGAACCGGCCGCGGCCGCCGCCCCGGCAGTCGGCGCGGGCTCGGCCTACGCCGACATCCTGATGCCGCGCGCCGTCGCCCCGCACCGCGAGCGCCTGGTCGGCACCACCGACCGGCAGGCCGAGGCGGACGGCGTCCGGCCCGGCCGCCGGGCCACCGTGCCCAGCTGGGACGAGATCGTCTTCGGCAGCCGGCGCAAGAAGCAGGAGTAGTCACCGACAAACGTCGGAGGGGCGGGAGGCCTGGCCTCCCGCCCCTCCGACGTGTCCGGGCTCAGCCCGGCTGGCCGGTCACCGCCACCGGGCGGCTCGCGTCGCTCGACCACTCGCTCCACGAGCCCGGGTACAGCGTGGCGTCCAGGCCCGCCACCTCCATCGCCAGGATCTGGTGCGCCGCCGTCACGCCCGAACCGCAGTACACCGCGGTCCTGCGCTGCCCCGCACCGAACGCCCGGAAGCGCGCGAGCAGTTCGGCGACCGGGCGGAACCGCCCGTCGGGGCGCACGTTCTCGGACGTCGGCGCCGAGACCGCACCCGGGATGTGCCCGGCCCGCGGGTCCACCGGCTCGGTCTCGCCCCGGTAGCGCTCCCCCGACCGGGCGTCCAGCAGCAGGCCGCTGCGCGCCCAGTCCGCGGCGCCGTCCGCGTCGACCGTCGGCAACTGCCCCGGCACCGGCTCGAAGTCGCCCGCGGCCGGCTCCGGCAGCTCGTCCGTCACCGGCAGCCCGGCCGCCTGCCAGGCCGCGAAGCCGCCGTCCAGCACCCGGACGTCCCGGTGGCCGGCCCAGCGCAGCAGCCACCAGGCCCGGGCCGCCGCCATCGAGGCGGCCCCGTCGTACACCACGACCGGCCGCCCGGTGCTCACCCCGAAGCCGCGCATCGCCGCGCCGAACTCCTCCGGGTCCGGCAGCGGGTGGCGCCCGCCGTGACCGGGGGCGCCGGGCGGGGCCGCGAGGTCCCGGTCCAGTTCGACGAAGTGGGCACCGGGCAGGTGCCCGGCCCGGTACTCCTCGGCCGCGGTCGGGCCGCCGGGTGCGGCGCCGACCAGCTGGTAGCGCACGTCCAGCAGTACCGGCGGACGCTCGGAGGCGAGCGCCTCCCCCAGTTCGGCCGCGGAGATCAGCGGGGAACCGTCGTTGAAGGTCGTCATGACGGCCATTGTCGCGCAGCGCGCCCCCGGGGCGTGTCCTGCGGATCCTCGCCCGGTCCGAGGCGCCGCGGGTCCACGCACCCCAACACCGCGGCGGGACCCGGCAAACCCGCAGGACACGCCCGAACCACGCCTCTTTGTGCGCTCTTTGCCGGACTTTCCGCGCGGGTCGAGGGTTGGGCGCGCGCCAGGGTGGAAGCATCACCCTCGCGCCCACGGATTTCCGTGCGCCAACCACCCCTGAGGAGGCCCGCATTGCCCGCGGTGGAACTCCGGCTGGCCCAGGGAACGCCCTGCTGGGTCAGCCTGCTGACCCACGACCTGCCCGGCGCCCGCGCCTTCTACGGCGAACTGCTCGGCTGGACGTACTCCCCCGGCCCCGGCCAACTCGGCGACTACGTCCGGGCGGAGCTCGACGGGGCGCCTGTCGCCGGACTCGGTGTCTCCACCGCCACCGGCTTTCCGGTGCAGTGGACCACCTACTTCGCCGTGGACGACGCCGACCGCACCACCCAACTGGTGCGCGAGTGCGGCGGCACCGTCGCGGTCGGGCCGCTCCAGGCCGAGCGGGCGGGGCGGATGGCCATCGCCTCCGACGTCTCCGGCGCCGTCTTCGGCCTCTGGCAGGGCGAGGAGCACCTCGGCCGGGAGGCCGGGGCCGAACCGGGAGGCCCCGCCTGGGCCGAACTGCTCACCCCGGACGCCGACGGCGCCGCCACCTTCTACGGCTCCGTGCTCGACCGCCCGGTGCGGCCCGCCGTCGGCGGCTCCGCGCTGCTGGTGCACGGACGCCCGGTCGCGGGCATCCGCCACCACGCCGACCTGCGCGGCCACCCGCCGCGCTGGCGCACCCACTTCGCGGTCCGGGACGCCGCACTGACCACCCGTCACGCCGTCGAACTCGGCGGCCGCGTCCTGATCGAACCGCACGACACCGCCCGCGGCCGCGCCGCCCGGCTGGCCGACCCGCAGGGCGGGCACTTCTCGGTGCTCGAAGTCTAGGCCCTGGCAGCCGCTACGGAGAGGGTCCGTCCGCACGGGGACGGACCCTAGGCCTGCTGGTCCTCGAAGGGCAGCACGTCCGGGGAGAGCACCGAGGCGCGCGCGGTCGCGGCGGTCATCCGACGGCGGTGGTGGCGGCGGCACAGCACCTCGTAGCCGATCTCGTCGTCACTCACCGAGATGTCGCCGATCACCACCTGGGCGCCCTCGACCACCATCACCCCGCCGACCGTACGGGCGTTGTGGGTCGCCCGCGCGCCGCACCAGCACAGCGCCTCGACCTGCAGCACCTCCACCCGGTCGGCCAGCTCGATCAGCCGCCGCGAACCCGGGAACAGCCGGGTGCGGAAGTCGGTGGTGATGCCGAAGGTGTAGACGTCGATGTCCAGCTCGTCCACCACCCGGGCCAACTGGTCGACCTGTTCGGCGGCGAAGAACTGGGCCTCGTCGCAGATCAGGTAGTCCACCCGGCCGCCGGCCGAGAGCCGCTGCACCACGTGCGCGTGGAAGTCGAAGTCGTCCGTCACCTCGACCGCGTCGGCGCGCAGGCCCAGCCGGCTGGAGATGGTGGCCGCGCCGGCCCGGTCGTTGCGGGTCAGGATGACGCCCTGCCGGCCGCGCGCGGTGTGGTTGTGGTCCATCTGCAGCGCCAGCGTCGACTTGCCGCAGTCCATCGTGCCCGAGAAGAACACCAGTTCAGCCATGGGTGGAGCAAAGGCCTTTCAGATCGAGTGAGTTCGGGCACGGAGAATGCAACGGTCCGGCTCAGCCCCGGACTTCGAGCAGCGGCACGAACTGCTCGACCGGGGTCATCGAGCCGTGCAGCCCGATCATCGCGGACTCGCCGGGCTCGTTGCGGGAGGCGGTGATCGCGATGTCGTCGCGCGCCGCGGCGACCACGTCACCGATCCGGTGGTAGACCCGCTCGTCGACGGTCGGGCCGAACCAGCCCGCGGCGACCGCCTCGTCCCGGGTGGCCACCCACATCCGGTCGCCCAGCACCTCGCTCCAGACCGTGTGCACGTCGGCCGCGGCCCCCGGCACGGCGTACACATGCCGGGCCCGGCCCTCACCGCCGAGCAGGGCGACGCCGGCGCCGAGCTCCCAGTCCTCGTCGAAGTCGATCCGGTCCTCGGGCGCGATGTCGATCATGCCGTGGTCCGCGGTCACGTACATCGCCGAGCGCGGCGGCAGTTGCTCGGCCAGCCGACGGGCCAGCCGGTCCACCGCGTCCAGCGTCATCCGCCACTCGTCGGAGTCCACCCCGAAGCGGTGGCCCGCGCCGTCCAGCTCACTGACGTAGGTGTACACCAGCGCCCGGTCGTGCTCGGCCAGCCAGGAGGCGGCCAGGTCCATCCGCTCCTCGCCGGTGGTGCGGCCCAGGAAGCTGCCGCCGGACAGCGCCACCCTGGTCAGCGGGGTCTGGGCGAACAGCGGGGAGGACACCTGGGCGGTCGCCACCCCGGCCCGTTGGGTCTGCTCGAAGACCGTCGGGTACGGCTGCCAGGCCTGCGGGTCGGTGTGCGGCTGCCAGCGCAGCTGGTTCATCAGGTAGTCGGCGCCCGGCACCGCCACCGTGTACCCGGCCAGGCCGTGCAGGCCCGGCGGCGTGCCGGTGCCGACCGAGGCCAGCGAGGTCGCGGTGGTGGACGGGAAACCCGCGGTCAGCGGACGGCCGGTGCCGCCCATCGAGCTCCCGGCCAGCGAGGACAGGAACGGCGCGTACTCGGGGTGGCGCAGCAGCAGCTCCCAGCCCAGGCCGTCCACCAGGAACACCACCACCCGGTCGGCCGGGGCGATCGGCAGCGTCGCGGTGAACCCCGGGACGCCCAGGCCCGCCGCCACCGAGGGCAGCAGGTCGCAGAGCGAGCCGCTGCCGTACGGGGGCGCGGGGGCGGCGGCCGGGTCGAGGATCTCGAAGGCGTCGTAGCCGTCGGAGGGTGCGAAGGACATGGAACCGGATTCGTAGCGGTCGGAAACGCGGGCGGGAGCGCGAACGGGCACGCGGGCGGGAACTCGGACGGAAGCGGCCGGGTTCGGCGGGGTTCGGGCGGGGCTCAGGCCCGCGGGCCGTTGTCGATCGTCGCGTCGGACAGCGCCCGGGCGAACACCAGCGCCTGGGCCACCGTCTCCGGGCCGTCCCCGGCCTCGCTGACCCGCAGCGAGAGGTCGTCGGCCGTCGCCGAACCGGTGTAGCCGTGGTCCGCGTCGCAGTTCGGGTCCGAGCAGCCGGCCGGCTCCAGGTCCAGACGCTGCACGGCGCCCCAGCCGATCGTCAGCACCACCTCGCGCGGCAGCGTGCCGGGCGTGTAGGTCTCCGGGTTCGCCACCATCCGGCTCAGCACGACCGAGCCGATCCGGTCCAGCCGGACGCTCTCCGTCGAGGTCGTCGCGAACGGCACCGCGGGGCTGCCCGCGTCACCGGACTGCTCGTCGGTGTGGCTCACCACGAACCGGGTCGGGGTCAGCACCAGCACCGTCACGTGCCGGCGCACCTCGTTGGAGTCGAAGGTCGTCTCCTGGTGCACCAGATAGGAGCTGATCGGCTCCGGGCCCACCGCGGACTCCACCGCCTCGGACACCAGGGCCGGGTAGTAGCCGCTGCGCTCGATCGCCGAACGCAGGTCCTGAGTGGTGGTGGTACCGGTCTTCGCCATAACTCCATCCTGGCATGGTCCGCCGACGAAGCGGGCGGCACGGCGCCGAGCTTCGGACATCAGCGCCAACGGGCAGGCGCAACCAAGGAAGGCTACAGCGTGCTCATCGCGCGCGGGCCCAGATCGCTGCGGACGGGCAGCGGTGCGACCCGAACCCGCGCCCCCAGGATCGCCAGCCCGTGCGGGGCGACGACCACCGGTTCGAGGTCCACCGAGGCGATCTCCGGGACGTCGTCCACCAGCTGCGAGACCCGCAGCAGCAGTTCCTCCAGCGCGTCGGTGTCCACCGCCTCGGCACCGCGCCAGCCGAACAGCAGCGGCGCCGCCCGCACCTCGCGGATCAGCCCGGCGACGTCCTGGTCGGTCGCCGGGACGAGCCGGTGGGCCACGTCGCCGAGCAGTTCGGCAGGGGCGCCGGCCAGGCCGAAGGAGAGGATCGCGCCGACGGCCGGGTCGACCGTGGCGCCGATCACGGTGTCCACGCCGCGCGGGGCCAGTCGCTGCACCACCAGTTCGGCCCCGACCGCGCCGCCGAGCAGGGCGTCCAGCTCGCGGTGGGCACGGCGCAGGCCCGGCTCGCCGGTGAGGTCCAGCCGGACGCTGCCCAGGTCGGGGCGGTGGCGCAGGTGCGGGGCGGTCGCCTTCAGGGCCACCGGGTAGCCGAGCTGATCGGCGGCCCGGACCGCGGCCTCCTCGTCCGGGGCGGGCAGCGTGGGCGAGACGTCGATGCCGTAGCGGGCCAGCAGCGCCCGGGCCTCGGCGTCCGGCAGGGTGATCCGGGCGCCGCCCGGCTGGGTGCGCGCGGCTGTCGCGGCCCTGGTGCTCAGCGCCGCCTCCACCAGGGCGCGGGCGCCGGGCTCGTCGATCCGGTCCAGCTCCGGGACGCGCGCCGTCTCCTCCGCCTCGGCGGTACGGCGGCGCCACTGCGCGTAGTGCACGGCGTGCGCGAGGGCGCGCACGGCGCGCTCGGGCGCCGCGTAGGCCGGGATACCGCCGGGGCGCAGCCTGGTCGGCAGGTCGGTCAGGGCCAGGTGGGCCAGCACCAGGGGCTTGCCCAACTCCCGTGCACGCTCTCCCGCTTCAAGCAGGGCAGTGGCGATCTCCGGGTCGTCCGAGCCCATCTCCGGGTCGTCCGGGCCGGCCAGTCGGCCGCCCATGAAGGCGTGGGCGGAGGTGCCGATCGGGGGGATGGCGACGGCGATCACCGCGTCCACGGCGGGGTCGCTGAGCGCGACGTCCAGTGCGATCCGGAAGTTCTCGCCGGTGGCGGCGGTGGTGAGGTCGACGGGCGTGCACGGGCGCAGCCCGGCACTCAGGCAGGCGTCGTAGGTGAGCAGGCCGAGCGAGTCGGAGTTGCCGACCACCGCGACCCGGTCGCCGGGCGGCAGCGGCTGCCGGGCGAGCAGCTCTCCGGTGTCGAACAGCTCGGTGATGGTCGCCACCCTGGTCACCCCGGCCTGTTCGAAGAGCGCGTCCACGGTGGCGTCGCGCAGACCGGTGGCGGTGGCCGGAACGGCGTGGCCGGGCGGCAGGCTGCCGGTGTGCCGGGCTCCCTTGACCACCACCACCGGCTTGGCGGCGGCCAGGCGGCGGGCGATCCGGGTGAACTTGCGGGGGTTGCCGAAGGACTCCAGGTAGAGCAGCACCACCTCGGTGGCGTCGTCCTCGGCCCAGTACTGCAGGAAGTCGTTGCCGGAGACGTCCGAGCGGTTGCCGACCGAGGCGAAGGAGGAGACGCCGAGGCCACGCCGGTGGGCGGCCTCCAGCAGGGCCACGCCGATCGCCCCGGACTGGCAGAAGATCCCGAAGCCGCCGCGGTCGGGCAGGTGGGGGGCGAGCGAGGCGTTCAGCGGGCGGTCGGGGTCGGTGTTGATCAGGCCGAAGGCGTTCGGGCCGATCACCCGCATTCCCGCCGCGCGGGCCTGGCGGACCAGGGCGCGCTGGCGGTCGCGGCCCTCCGGTCCGGTCTCCGCGTAGCCGGCGGTGACCACCACCAGACCCTGCACGCCGTGCGCGCCGCACTCGGCGACGGTCGCCGGGACGGCGCTCTCGGGAACGGCGATCACCGCGAGATCGACCGGCCCGGAAATGTCCAGAATCGAACGGTGGACCGGCACGCCGTCCAGCTCGGTGCCGGGCGGGGCGCCGCGGTTCACCGCGTAGACGGCGCGCGGGGCGTGCTCGGGCTCGTACCGGCTCGCGAACTCGGTGTCGAAGCTGCCGAGCAGGTCGCGCAGGAGGGCCCGGCCCACGGTCTGCGGGTTGCGGGAGACACCGATCACGGCCACCGAGCGCGGGGTCAGCAGCCGCTGCACCGAGCGGGCCTCGGCGCGGTGCTCGCGGGCGCGCATCACGGCGAGCGAGCGGTCGGTCTGCTCGAGGTCGAACTCCAGGTGCACCACGCCGTCGGCGAAGCTGCGGCGCTGGGTGTAACCGGCGTCGGTGAAGACCTTCACCATCTTGCGGTTCTCCGGCAGCACCTCGGCCTGGAAGCGGCGGATGCCGCGTTCCTGGGCCACCGCGGCGATGTGCTCCAGCAGGGCGGAGGCGACCCCCCGCCCCTGGTGGGCGTCCTGGACCAGGAAGGCGACCTCGGCGTCCGTGCCGTGCTCGGAGGGGCGGCCCTCGGCGTCGATCCGGTCGTAGCGGACGGTGGCGATGAAGTGGTCCCGGACCACCACGGCGAGACCGACCCGGTTCACGAAGTCGTGGTGGGTGAAGCGGCGGACGTCCTTGTCGGACAACCGGGGGTAGGGGGCGAAGAAGCGGAAGTACTTGGACTGGTCCGAGACCTGCTCGTAGAACTCGACCAGTCGCCCGGCGTCGTCGGGAGTGATGGGCCGGATCCGGGCCGTGCCGCCGTCGCGCAGCAGGACGTCGGCTTCCCAGTGCTGCGGATAGTCGGGGTGCGCGGGGTTCGCCACCGCGGGGTCTTCCACATTCGTCAGGTTATCCGGCGGCGGGCCGAATGGCGCCGGGCGCGTGCTCACGGCAGGGTGGACAGGACCACCGGCCGGGCCTTATGCCCCGAAAAGAAACAATCACAACTCCCGAACGCCACGCCTCGGAGGGGTTGCCTGCGTGCAACACTGGTCTAGACAACACGGTCGTTTCCCCCGCTCCCCCGAGCACGGCCGTGACCAGCTTCACCGGAAAGGCACGTCTCATGGCTGAGCGCCGCGTCACCATCGGTTGGGCCGAGGGCCTGCACGCCCGTCCCGCCTCCATCTTCGTCCGGGCCGTCACGGCCACCGGCGTGCCGATCACCATCGCCAAGCCGGGCGGCAACCCGGTCAACGCAGCCTCCATGCTCGGCCTCCTCGGCCTGGGCGCCCAGGGCGGCGAGGAGGTCATCCTGGCCTCCGACGCCCCGGGCGCCGACGAAGCCCTCGACCGCCTCGCCAAGCTGGTCTCCGAAGGCCTCGACGAGCTCCCCGCCGCCTGAGCCTCACAGCTGTCCGATCGGGGTGCCGCCACATCGTGGCGGCACCCCGATCTGCTCTTCGGGCCCCGGACTCAGCCCTTGACGCAGACCACCTGCTTGAGGTGCGCGACCACCTCGACGAGGTCCTTCTGCTGGTCGATGACCTTCTCGATGTTCTTGTAGGCGCCCGGGATCTCGTCCACGACACCGCTGTCCTTGCGGCACTCCACGCCCGCGGTCTGCTCGGCCAGGTCACGTGTGGTGAACCGCTTCTTGGCGGCGTTGCGGCTCATCTTGCGGCCCGCGCCGTGCGAGGCGGAGTTGAACGAAGCCGCGTTGCCCAGGCCGCGGACGATGTAGGAACCCGTCCCCATCGAGCCCGGGATGATCCCGAGGTCGCCGGAGCCGGCCCGGATCGCGCCCTTGCGGGTCACCAGCAGGTCGACGCCGTCGTACCGCTCCTCCGCCACGTAGTTGTGGTGGCAGCTGATCACCTCGTCGAAGGTGACGTCCGCCTTGGCGAACTCACGCCGGACGACGTCCTGGAAGAGCGCCATCATGACCGCGCGGTTGTGCTTCGCGTACTCCTGCGCCCAGAAGAGGTCCTGGCGGTAGGCGGCCATCTCCGGGGTCTTCGCGAGGAACACCGCCAGGTCCTGGTCGACCAGGCCCTGGTTGTGCGAAAGCGATCGGGCGACGCCCATGTGGTGCTCCGCCAGCTCCTTGCCGATGTTCCGGGAGCCGGAGTGCAGCATCAGCCACACCGAACCGGACGTATCGATGCAGACCTCGCAGAAGTGGTTGCCGGCTCCGAGCGTTCCCATCTGCTGCATCGCCCGCTCGCGGCGCCACTTGACCTCCTCCGCGACCCCGTCGAAGCGCTGCCAGAAGTCGTCCCAGCCCGCCGCGCGGAAGCCGGGCAGCTTGGCCGGGTCGACCGGGTCGGTGTGGAGGCCGCGGCCGACCGGGATGGCCTGCTCGATCCTGGAACGCAGGCCGGAGAGGTCGTCCGGGAGGTCCTTGGCGGTCAGCGAGGTCTTCACCGCGCTCATCCCGCAGCCGATGTCGACGCCGACGGCCGCCGGGCAGACCGCGCCCTTCATGGCGATGACGGAGCCGACCGTCGCGCCCTTGCCCAGGTGCACGTCGGGCATCACCGCGAGGCCGTGCAGCCAGGGCAGGGAGCTGATGTTGCGCAGCTGCTGCAGGGCCGCGCCCTCGACCGTCGCCGGGTCGGTCCACATCCGGATCGGCACCCGGATTCCGGGCACCTCGGTGTACGTCATGGTTGAACGACCTCCAGCGGTCGGTGAGTTCAGAGGAAGGGAATGCCGCGCGACTGCCGATCCCGGCGTGGCTCGGGGAAGTTCGGGGAAGGGCTGCGCTCAGGCAGCCGGAGCGGAACAGGGGAGGTACGGCCTTGGGGAGCGTCGTATGGTTCGCTCGACCCGCATGGTGACCGCCTCCCTTCGTTCGTCGCAGTTCGCACGTGCTGTGCGTCGTGGAACATCTATCCATGGAACCGGACGGGCCCGCAAGGGATTTACGAACGCGTCCGGCCCGGCGGAGCGAAAGCGCTCCACCGGGCCGAACGAGAAGCAACCGCAGGCGTCAGCTGATGACGGTGACCTCGCCGATCCCGAGCGCCCGCACGTCCGCCTCGATCTCGGCGGCGTCGCCGACCAGGACGGTGACCAGGCGGTCCGGCGGGAAGGCCGCGACCACGGCCTCGGTGGCCGCGGCGGTGGGCAGTTCGGCCAGCTGCCGGTACACCTCGGCCTGGTAGTCGTCCGGGAGGTTCTGCTCGACCTGGTCGGCCAGGGTGCCGGCGACCGAGCCCGCGGTCTCGTACTTCAGCGGTGCGACGCCGACCAGGAACTGCACGGCCTCGTCGCGCTCGGCGTCGGTGAGGCCCTCGGCGGCGAGGTCGCGCAGGATGGTCCAGGTGTCGGCGAGGGCGGGGGCGGTGGAGGCGGTGTCCACCGAGCCGCTGATGGCGAGCAGCGAGCGCCCGCTGCCGTCCGCGGCGGAGCGCAGCGGCTGGGCGAAGGCGCGGACGCCGTAGGTGTAGCCCTTCTCCTCGCGCAGGACGCGGTCGAGGCGGGAGGTGAGGGTGCCGCCGAGGCAGTAGGTGCCGAGGATCTGGGCGGCCCAGACCGGGTCGTGGCGGTCGGGGCCGATCCGGCCGATCAGCAGCTGGGTCTGGACGGAGCCGGGCCGGTCGACGATGACGACGCGGCCGCGGTCGTCGCCGGTGACCGGGGCGTGGACGGAGGGTTCGGCGGCGGAGCCGGTCCAGGTGCCGAGGGTGCTCTCCAGCAGGGCGGGCAGGTCGACGCCGGTGAGGTCGCCGACCACCACGACGGTGGTGGTGGCGGGACGCACGTGGGCGTCGTAGAAGGACTTGACGGCGGCGCGGTCGATCGACTTGACGGTGTCGGCGGTGCCGCTGCGGGGCCGGGAGAGGCGGTCCGCGGCGTCGAAGAGCTCGGCGTAGAGGGCCTTGGCGGCGCGCCGGGCGGGGTTGGCCTGCTCGTGGACGATCTCGTCGAGGCGGTTGGCGACGAGGCGCTCGATCTCCTCGGCGGGGAGGGCGGGGGCGCGCAGGGCGTCTGCGAGCAGGGTGAGGCCGCGCTGGAGCCGGGAGGCGGGGACCTCCAGGGCGACCCGGATGCACGGGTGGTCGGCGTGGGCGTCGAGGGTGGCGCCGGCGCGTTCGAGTTCGCCGGCGAACTCCTCGGCGCTGAGGGTGTCGGTGCCCTCGCTGAGGGCCCGGGCGAGGATGGCGGCGATGCCGTCGAGGCCCTCGGGCTCGGCGGCGAGCGGGGCGTCGAGGAGGACCTCGACGGCGACCAACTGCTGGCCGGGCCGGTGGCAGTGCAGGACGGTGATGCCGTTGCCGAGGGCGGCGCGCTCGGGGGCGGGGAACGCCCACGGGCTGGGGGTGCCGGGCGTGGGCTGGGGGTGGAAGGTCATCGCGGGGACGTAGTCGGTGCTCATACGGCGGCACCCTCCTCTTCGGAAGCGGCGTCGGAAGCGTCGGCGGCGGTCGCGGTCGGCTCGTAGACGAGGACGGCCCGGTTTTCGGGGTGGAGTCGGGCCTCGGCGACGGCCTTGACCTCTTCGGCGGTGACGTCGAGCACCTTGGGGAGGGCCTCGTTCAGCAGCTTGGGGTCGCCGAACAGGACGGCGTAGCGGCAGAGTTCGTCGGCGCGGCCGGCGACGGTGGTGAGCCGGTCGAGCCACTCGCGCTCGATCTGGGCCTGGGCGCGCTCGAGTTCCTCGGCGGTGGGGCCCTCGGCGGCGAAGCGGGCGAGCTCCTCGTCGACGGCGGCGTCGATCTGCGCGATGGTGGCGTCGCCGGAGGTCTTGACGTCGAGCCAGCCGAGGCTGGGGGCGCCGGCGAGGCGCAGCAGGCCGAAACCGGCGGCGACCGCGGTGCGGTCGCGGCGGACGAGCCGGTTGTAGAGGCGGCTGGACTCGCCGCTGCCGAGGATGGTGAGGGCGAGATCGGCGGCGTCGGCTTCGCGGGTGCCGTCCTGGGGCAGGCGGTAGGCGGCCATCAGGGCGCGGGAGGGGACGTCCTCGGTGAGGTTCTGCCGGAGTTCGCGGCCGATGGTGTCGGGGAGTTCGCCGGAGCGCGGGGGCTGTTTGCCGTCGTGGGCGGGGATGGAGCCGAAGTACTTCTCGACCCAGGCGATGGTCTGCTCGGGGTCGATGTCGCCGACGATGGACAGCACCGCGTTGTTGGGCGCGTAGTAGGTGCGGAAGAACGCGCGGGCGTCGTCGAGGGTGGCGGCGTCGAGGTCGGCCATGGAGCCGATGGGGGTGTGGTGGTACGGGTGGCCGTCGGGGAAGGAGAGCGCGGTGAGCTTCTCGAAGGCGGTGCCGTACGGGACGTTGTCGTAGCGCTGGCGGCGTTCGTTCTTGACGACGGCGCGCTGGTTCTCCATGGACGTCTCGTCGAGGGCGGCGAGCAGGGAGCCCATCCGGTCGGCCTCCAGCCAGAGTGCGAGCTCCAGCTGGTGGGCGGGCATGGTCTCGTAGTAGTTGGTGCGCTCGAAGCTGGTGGTGCCGTTGAGCGAGCCGCCGGCGCCCTGGACGAGTTCGAAGTGCCCGTTGTTGGAGACGTTCGCGGAGCCCTGGAACATCAGGTGCTCGAAGAGGTGGGCCAGGCCGGTGCGGCCCTTGACCTCGTGGCGGGAGCCCACGTCGTACCAGAGGCAGACGGCGGCGACCGGGGTGAGGCGGTCCTCGGAGAGGACGACGCGCAGGCCGTTGGCCAGGCGGTGCTCGGTGATGGCGATGCCTCGGCTGGAGGCGGGGGCCGGGTTGGCCATGCGCTCGGGTCCTTCCCGTCGTCGATGTCGGGGTTCGTGTGGCGTCCCCCATTGTGGTGCAACGCGCAGGGGGCGTGTTCGTGCCCGCGCGGAAGTGGCGTTCGCCAGGGGCGGAAGAGGGCCGCTGACCGGGAGTGTCGGCGCGAGGGTCCACAATGGGGGCGCCGCGCCCTGTTGACCGCGCCCGGTTGACGGGTCCCGGAGGCAGGACGGCGAAGCGGACGGCTACGTCCGTCCGAGGATTTGACCGGCGGCCGACGACCGGCCGACGACCCAGCCAGTGACACGTAAGGGAGCCCCGCCGCGATGGCCCGCCGCAGTTCGCAGACCCCGCCGCCCGGAGACTTCGAGGAGCGGATCCTTGACGTCGACGTCGTGGACGAGATGCAGGGCTCCTTCCTGGAGTACGCCTACTCGGTGATCTACTCGCGTGCGCTGCCTGACGCGCGGGACGGTCTGAAGCCGGTGCACCGCCGGATCCTGTACCAGGCCAACGAGATGGGCCTGCGCCCGGACCGCGCGCACGTGAAGTGCGCCCGGGTGGTGGGCGAGGTGATGGGTCGGCTGCACCCGCACGGGGACGCGTCGATCTACGACTCCGTGGTGCGCATGGCGCAGCCGTTCTCGATGCGGCTGCCGCTGATCGACGGGCACGGCAACTTCGGTTCGCTGGGCAACGACGATCCGCCGGCGGCGATGCGCTACACCGAGTCGCGGCTGACCGCGGCCTCGATGGCGATGGTGGAGTCGATCCACGAGGACACCGTCGACTTCGGGCCGAACTACGACGGCAGCGAGCAGGAGCCGCTGGCGCTGCCGGCCGCGTTCCCGAACCTGCTGGTGAACGGCGCGACGGGCATCGCGGTGGGCATGGCGACGAACATGCCGCCCCACAACCTGTCCGAGGTGGTGGCGGCGGCCCGGCACCTGATCAAGCACCCGAGCGCGGACCTGGACACGCTGATGCGCTTCGTGCCCGGTCCTGACCTGCCGACGGGCGGGCGGATCGTGGGCCTGTCGGGGATCCGGGACGCGTACGAGTCGGGCCGCGGGACGTTCAAGATCCGGGCCACCGCGACGGTGGAGTCGGTGACGGCGCGCCGCAAGGGCATCGTGGTGACCGAGCTGCCGTACAACGTCGGCCCGGAGAAGGTCATCTCGAAGATCAAGGACCTGGTCAACGCGAAGAAGCTGCAGGGCATCGCGGACGTCAAGGACCTGACCGACCGCGAGCACGGGCTGCGGCTGGTGATCGAGGTGAAGAACGGCTTCGTGCCGGAGGCGCTGCTGGAGCAGCTCTACAAGCTGACGCCGATGGAGGAGACCTTCGGCATCAACAACGTGGCGCTGGTGGACGGGCAGCCGCTGACGCTGGGCCTGAAGGAACTGCTGGAGGTCTACGTCGACCACCGGTTCACGGTGGTGCGGCGGCGCAGCGACTTCCGGCGCCGCAAGCGCGAGGAGCGGCTGCACCTGGTCGAGGGTCTGCTGGTGGCCCTGGTCGACATCGACGAGGTCATCGCGATCATCCGGTCGAGTGACAACGCCCAGCAGGCGAAGGAGCGCCTGATGGAGCGCTTCTCGCTGTCGGAGACGCAGACCGGGTACATCCTGGACACCCCGCTGCGCCGGCTGACCAGGTTCGACCGGGTGGAGCTGGAGCAGGAGAAGGCGAAGCTGACCTCGGAGATCGCCGAGCTGACCGAGATCCTGGAGTCGGACAGCAAGCTGCGCAGCGTGGTGTCGTCCGAACTGGGTGCGGTGTCCAAGCAGTTCGGCACGGAGCGGCGGACGGTGCTGCTGGAGGCGGGGGCGGCTCCGTCGGCGGCGCTGTCGGTGCCGCTGGAGGTCGCGGACGACCCGTGCCGGGTACTGCTGTCGTCGACGGGGCTGCTGGCGCGGACGGCGGACGGCGAGCCGTTCGAGCTGTCGGAGAAGCGGGCGAAGCACGACGTGATCGTCTCGGCGGTGCCGGCGACGGCCCGGGCGGACGTGGGTGTGGTGACGTCGGCGGGCCGGGTGCTGCGGCTTCCGGTGATCGACCTGCCGGCGCTGCCGCCGACGCCTTCGCCGACGCTGGCGGGCGGCGCCGCGGTGGGCGAGTTCCTGCGACTGGAGGCCGGGGAGCGGGTGCTGGCGCTGACCACGCTGGACGAGTCCTCGCCGGGGCTGGCACTGGGCACCGTGCAGGGTGTGGTGAAGCGGGTGGTGCCGGAGTGGCCGGCGAACAAGGACGAGTTCGAGGTGATCGCCCTCAAGGACGGCGACGAGCTGGTGGGTGCGGTCGAACTGCGCACCGGCGAGGAGGACTTGGTCTTCGTCACCTCGGACGCCCAGTTGCTGCGCTTCCCGGCGGGCCAGGTCCGTCCGCAGGGCCGCCCGGCGGGTGGCATGGCGGGCATCAAGCTGGCGGACGGCGCCCGGGTGCTGTCGTTCACGGCGGTGGATCCGGCCGCGGACGCGGTGGTGGTCTCGGTGGCGG
>CBJMI02800__coassemble_552_pt1 | contig 29660 bp, 39 predicted proteins | sample CBJMI02800__metabat2_low_PE_003 | metagenome-assembled genome bin CBJMI02800
GGATCGGGCCCGCGGTGGTGTGCAGGGTGGCGAAGCGGGCGTTGGCCACGGGTGACTCCTTCTTCGTCGGTCGTGTTCGGTACTCGGACGGAAATCCTGGCACATGGCAGGATTCGTGGCCGAACCGGTGAGGGAGAAGAGGGGTCCGTGATGGTCAAAGCGGTGCTGGTCGGGGTGCTGGTACTGGTGCTCGCCGGGTGCGGGTGCGTGGTGTGGGCCGAGCGCGGCGGCCCGCGCTGGGCGCGCGTGGTCGCGGCGCTGACGCTCGCCGCGGGCGACCTGCTGCGCAGCGCGGAGCAGCGCCGGCGGCGGCGGGAACGGCGGGAGCGGTGGCTCCTGGGCAAGGGCGGCAGCGGCGAGAGCAGCGGGGACTGAGCCTTGACGGATGAGCAGCACGAGCGGGACGGGCAGGACGAGCGGGACGGGCGGGACGGGCAGCGGCTGCGCCGCGTCTTCGCGGCTGCGCTGGACGACGCCCTGACCGGGCGCGGGGTGGCGACCTGCCTGGGCCTGGACCAGGAGACCGAGGAGGCCCTGTGGGCGGTGTACGACGCCGGGTACTTCGGGGCCGGGCGGCAGGTGAGCGAGGAGCGGGTGGCGGCCGCCCACCGGGCGTTCGAGGGGCAGTTGGACGGCAGCAACGCGGCGCGGTGGCGCGAGCAGCTCGCGCACCGGTTCCCGAGCGCTGAGAACCGGCACCGAGAACGCTGAGAGCGGGTGCGTCCCGGCCCGCCGTCGTGGGGGCGGCGGGCCGGGACGCGACCGGGTGTCAGCTCTCGGCGGAGCGGCGGCGGGAGAGCGCGACCATCGCGGCTCCGGCGGCGAGGGCCGCGGCGGCGCCGCCGGCCTCCCAGCCGAGCCCCTCGGTGCCGGTGGCGGCCAGCGTGCCCGTCCCGGAGACGGCGGTGGTGCCCGTGGTGGTCCCGGCGGAACCGGCCGCGTTCCCGGTGGTGGTCCCCGTGAGGCCCACCGGCTGGACGGTCTGCGGCTGCTGGGCGCCCTGGTCCTGCTGACCGGCGCCCTGGTCGGCCGGCTTGTCCGCCGGCTTGTCCGCCGGCTTGTTCGCGGCGGCCTCGTCCGTGGCGCGGGCCGTGGCCCAGCCCTCGGCGAGGAACTTGGCGATGTCGGCGTCGCTGCCCCCGAACGCCTTGGCGGCCGCCTCGCGCACGGCGGGGCCGCCGGTCTCCATGAGCTGGGAGACCTTGATGCGGTTGTCGGAGGCGCGCAGCTTCGGCAGTTCCTCCAGGAAGCGGGCGACGTCGGCCGGGGTGCCGGTGAGTGCCGTCTTGGCGGCTTCGAGGACGTGCGGGCCGGTGTTCTTGTCGGACAGGGCGACGAACACCGCGACGCGGTCGTCCGAGGCCTTGGCGGCCGGCCAGCCCTCGGCGAGCCACTTGGCGACGTCCGCGTCGCTGCCGTCCATCGCCTTCTCCGCGCCCTCGCGCGCCTCGCGGCCGCCGGTGGCCAGGATCTGCGAGACCCTGACCCGGTTGTCGTCGGCCCGGTTCTTGGCCAGCTCGACCGTCAGGAAGTGCCGCAGCTCGGCGGCGCCGCCCTTGAGCGCCTTCTGACCGGCCTCACGCACCCCGCGGCCGGTGTTCGGGTCGGCCAGGATCTTCTGGATCTCGGCCCGGTCGGCGTCCTCGGCCTGGGCGGCGGGCAGATCCTCCGCGAAGAACTTCAGGACCGCCGCGTCGCCGCCGTCCAGCGCCTTGTTCGCCGCCGCACGCACGGCCGGGCCGCCGCGGTCCATGATCTGGGCGAGCTTCACCCGCAGGTCGTCCATGCGGTTCCTGGGCAGCTCGACCGTCAGGAAGTGCCGCAGCTCGGCGGCGCCGCCCTTGAGCGCCTTCTCTCCGGCCTCGCGCACCCCGCGGCCGGTGTTCGGGTCGGCCAGGATCTTCTGGATCTCGGCGCGGTCGCGCTGCTCCTGCCCGTCGGCCTCGGTGCCGCCGGTGCTGCCGGTGCCACTGGGGGCGGCGTCCGGCGCGGAGTCCGCGGCGGTGTCAGGACCGGAGACCCCGGTCGGCCGGGGGGCGTCGGCGGCGGAGGCCGAGGAGGGGAACAGAACGGCGGGGGCCAGGACGGCGGCGGCGACGACGGTCGACACCCGGGGCAGCTTCATGCAGGGGAACCTGTCGTTTCCTGTGAAGGGATCATGAACGCCCCACAGCATAGATCCTCTTTTACGCTTGCCATACCAGATTTTTGCCGCTTTCCCCCAGGCCTTCCTGGTCGTGACGGTGGGATGTGCGGTGACGTCAGGATGACTCAGGCGGCGGACGGTTCGATCTCCCCCGCGAAGACGATGATCTGGTCGATGAGGCTCCGTCGCAGATGGACGACGTCCGTTCCCGCCAGGCGGGGGCCTCCGTCAGGCGTGGTGAAGACCCACCGGTACCGGGCCCATTCGTCGGGCATGTCCACCGCTGAGCAGCGCACCATCGTGCCGGTCCCCGCCGGGTGGTGTCGGATGTCCAGCACGAACCGCTCGACCGCCGCGATTCCCTCGCTGCGACCCAACGGCCCCCAGAAGACCACGTCCGAGGTCAGGGCCTGCGGGAGAAGGGCAGTCACATAACTGTCGTCCGAGGCGTTGAACGCGGAGATGAACGTGTCGATCGCCGAGCGTGCGGTCTCTTCCTGCATACCCCAGTAATACCAGCCGTTTCGCGTGCGCTCGCCCCACGAGCCGCCTTCCGATCACGGTGAACCTCCCGGTCACCGCACTAGGGTGGGGCGGGTGAGCTTTCATCTGGTCGTCGGACACGGGCCCGCCGGGGCCGCCACCGCCCGCCTGCTGGCCGAACAGGGCCACGAGGTCCGGGTCGTCACCCGCGGCGGCCGCCCCGCCGAACCTGCCGTCGAAGGCATCGGGCACCTCGCCCTGGACGCGAGCGACCCCGCCCGCCTGACACAGGCCGCCCGCGGCGCCGCCGCGATCCACGGCTGCGCCGCACCGCCGCTGGCGCAGTGGGCCGCGCGGTGGCCCGCCCTCACCTCCGCGCTGTGCGCGGCGGCCGAGGACAGCGGCGCCGTGCTGGTCATGCTCGGCAACCTGTACGGCTACGGCCCGGTCGAGGGCCCGCTGACCGAAGGCCTGCCGCCGGCCGCGACCGGGCCCAAGGGCCGGGTGCGGGCGGCGGGCTGGGAGCAGGCGCGGGCCCTGCACGAGGCCGGGCGGATCCGCGCCGTGGAGGTGCGGGCCTCGGACTTCTTCGGCCCCGGCGTCACCGACGGCGGCCACCTGGCCTCCCGCGCGATGCCGAACCTGCTCAAGGGCCGTCCGGTCGCCGTCCTCGGCGACCCGGACACCCCGCACAGCTGGACCTACCTGCCCGACGTGGCCCGGGCGATGGCCGAACTCGCCACCGAGGAACGCGCCTGGGGCCGCCCCTGGCACGTCCCCACCGCCCCCGCCCTGCCGGTGCGCGCCATGGTCGAACGCCTCGCCGCCGAGGCCGGCACCGGCCCCGTCGCGGTGCGCCGCCTGTCCCCCGTCCTGCTGGGCGCAGCCGGGCTGTTCTCCCCCCTGCTGCGTGAACTGCGCGAGGTCCGCTACCAGTTCGACCGCCCCTTCGTCATGGACTCCTCCGCGTACGAGGCGGCCTTCACCCTCCGGGCGACCCCTCTGGAGCAGCAGCTCGAGGCAACCGTCGGCTGGTGGCGCGAGCGGCTGCGGACGGCCTGAGGCGCGGTGGGCGACGCTCTGACGCCCGGGGCGGTCGCGGTGGGCGCCAGGACGGCGACCGCCCGCACCCTTCGAGGACGAGCCGGACCCGGCACTGCCGAACAACCCCTGCGCCTGGCTCTCCACCGCGAGCGGGGGCACGCCCGGGCGCGGCCACCGCAGCGCGCACGCCGTGGAATTGGTGTCCGGCGGGGACAACGAGTCCCGGAGCGACCTGGGCCCCTACTTTCCCGGCACCGCCACCAAGCAGCTGGACCTCATCCGCGCCTACGCCGACAAGGTCCTCTTCCTGGAGGCCTGACGGCCGCCGGGCGCCCCCGGACTCAGTGCTCCTTGAGGGCGTCAGCGCCCCGGTAGCCGGCCGGCACGCCCTCGGCGATGATCACGTCGGCGACCATGTGCCGGGTGCGCAGCGGCAGGATCTCCCGGTAGGCGGGCGAGTCGTACCAGGCGCGGGCCCGCTCGTAGTCGGGGAACTCGATCAGGATCAGGCCGAGTGGTCCCCAACTTCCCTCCGGGTTCTCGAACGTGCCGCCGTGGACGACGAAGCGGCCGCCGAAGGGGTCGAGGGTGTCGTCGATGCGCTCCAGGTACTCGACGATGTCGGGGCACATCTCGGCGGAGTGGACCTGGGCGAGGGCGAAGGCGGACATGTGCTGCTCCGTGGTGTCGTGGGGGGCGGCCGGTTGACGTCTTCGACGGTACGGGGCGGCGGGGGCCTGGCGAATCAGTCACGCATCAGTAGGGGTGACGTACGGACGGCCCTGATGGTTCGTGTAAAGTCCGCCCAGCTCGAGCACTTGACCGAGACGAAGTGGAGGAGCGGCGTGCCGGAGAGTGCCGCAGAAGGGCCGCAGGACGGCAGAACGACGACGCGCAACCGGCGGGCCCTCGCCGTCGCGGCGTGGGCCTGCGCCCTCGGCGTGGCGGGGATCGGCGGGGCGCAGCTGCTGACCGGCTCCCCGGGCACCGCCCCGGCGGCGCCGGACGCGGCGGCCACGTCGAGCCCCTCGGCTGCGGCGTCGCCGTCGGCCTCGGCGGCGGTTTCGGTTTCGGCTTCGGTATCGGTTTCGGCTTCGGCTTCGGCTTCGGCTTCGGCGGCGGAGACGACGACCACTCCCCCGGCGCCCCTCCCGGCCCGGACGCCCATGGCCGTTCCGGTGGACGACGGGACCGGGGCCGCGCCGGAGCCCTCCGCCACCAGGCACGCGCAGGCCCCGGCCCGCCCCCGCGCCACGGGGGCCGCGGCGGCCCCGACTGCGGCGGCGAGGCAGCCCTCGGACGATCAGGCGCCGGCCCCCGCCGCGAAGCCGGCCCCCGACCGCACCGTCCCGCCCCGGCCGGCGCCGCCGACATTCGGGCCGGTGCGGACCGATGCGCCCTGCCCGCCCTTGCAGGCCATCACCTACGCCGGCTGCCGTCCGATCGGCCCGGTCGTCACCCTCGGCCCGACCACCCCGCACGGCTGAGCCGGCCGGCCGGGTTCCCGCGGTTTCGCGCGGTGCGCCGTGCGGGGCGGGTCGTCGGGGTAGTGCGGATGATCTTCCGGCCAGTAGGGTGAACCACCGGATCGTGGGCGGTCGTTCGCACGCCGCCCGGGCGGATCCGCGCTTGACCGCTGACGCTTGCCATGCACGTGGACGTCTCTGCGGCGGGCTGGTGCGCTGCGAAGCGTTGTCCCGTTCCCCGGCCGCGAGGGTGAGAGGCGGTGCGCGGTGCCGGGACGAGCGGCGCGCGTGCCGGCGGCGCCGCCGGGCACCGGAAAGTGAGTCGTAGACAGATGCAACCGACGTTCGTACTGGTTCACGGAGCTTTCGCGAACTCCTTCTCCTTCGCGCCGCTCCAGGCCGAACTGGGCCTGCTGGGCCACCGCTCCGTCGCCGTCGACCTCCCGGGGCACGGGTTCGCCGCGACGTACCCGGGCGCCTACCAGGCGCCGCAGGACCTCGCGGGGCTCGCCTGCGCGCCCGGGGCCATCAAGGGCGTCACGCTCGCCGACAACGCCGCGCACCTGATCGGGATACTGGAGCGGGCCAAGCGCAACGGTCCGGTCATCCTCGTCTCGCACAGCCGCGGCGGTGTGACGGCCACCGTCGCGGCCAACCGGCGGCCCGACCTGATCGACCGCATCGTCTACGTCTCCTCCTGGTGCCCCGTCGACCTCGACGTCAGCGCCTACTACGCCGAGCCCGAGATGGCCGCCGTCGACGCCCGGGGGCTGGCCTCGGCGATGGTCGGCAATCCCGCCGAACTCGGGCTGCTGCGCTGCAACTTCCGCACGGCCGACCCCGGCGTCCTGGCGTCCTTCAAGGCGGCCTTCCTCGCCGACGGGACGGACGAGGAGTTCATGGTCTTCCTCAACACCTTCCAACCCGACGAGAACCTCGACGCCGGAACCCCCGACGACCGGGCGCAGGCCGACAGCTGGGGGCGGATCCCCAGGACGTACATCCGGCTGAGCGAGGACACCAGTGTGCCGCCGGCCATGCAGGACCGGATGATCCGCGAGGGCGACGCGCTGACGCCGCAGAACCCCTACGACGTCCGCACGCTGACCAGCAGCCACCTGAAGTGGCTGGTGGACCCGGCGCCGGCGGCCCGGGTGCTGGCGGAGGTCGCCGCGCTCCTGCTGTCCGGGTCGTGACCGGCGCCGGCTGAGGAGAGCAGAAGGGCCGGCCCGCCGCCCCGGACACCGGGCGCGGCGGGGCCGCCGTCCCCCTCAGGCCCAGGGCAGCGACGAGCGGGTGCGCCAGTAGTCCTCGGCCGGTTCGGCCATCGCGGCCAGCGGGGCGAGGTCCTCGGGGCCGAGGACCACCTCGGCGGCGGCGAGGTTGGAGGTGAGCTGGTCGAGGGTGGCGGCGCCGGACAGGACGACGTCGGCCCAGGGCTGGGCGGCGGCCGCGGCCAGGGCGAGGGCGTCGGGGGCGGTGGCGGTGCGGGCGGCGAGGGTGCGCAGGGCGGCGGTGTCGGGGCCGGTGGCGTTGCGGCCGGCCAGGCGGCCGTTGGCCATGCCCTCCTTGACCACGACCAGCCGGCCGGCCCGGTGGGCCTCGGCGAGGGCGGGGGCGGCGGAGGTCTCCAGCAGGTTCCAGGTGGCCTGGACGGCGGTGAACAGCGGGCGGCCGTCCACGGTGACGGCCAGCGCCCGGCGGATGGCCTCGGCCTGGGCGGGGCCGCTGGTGGACAGGCCCACCCGCACGCCCTCGGCGGCGAGGCCGGCCAGGCGCCGGTGCAGGGCGGGGTCGGTGAGGGCGGGGCTGTCGGCGGTGACCGAGTGGACGAGGTAGACGTCCAGGTGGGGGCCGAGCAGGGCGCGGGTCTCGCGGATCTGGCGGTCGTACACCGCCGTCGAGTGTTCCTTGACCTCGTGCGCGGCGACGCCGCTGGTGCGCCAGTCGGCCGTGTAGGTGTAGCCCCACTTGCTGCCGACCGTCACCTCGGCCGCGGCCTCGGGGTGTTCGGCGAGCCACTGGGCGAGGAACTCCTCGGCGCGGCCGTAGGAGCGGGCGGTGTCGAGGTAGCGCACGCCGGCGGCGTACGCGGCGTCGAGCAGGGCGTGGGTGCGTTCGCGCAGGGCCTCGACGGTGCGTTCGGCGGGCAGGTCGTCCGCGCGGCCGAGGGTGATGTAGCCGGGGCGGCCGACCGCCGCGGTGCCCAGTCCCAGGCGCGCGGCCCGCGGGCCCGCGGCCTGCGGGCGGGCGTCGGCGTCGGCGTCGGCGTCGGGCGTGGTGGCGGCGGGGTCGATCGGCACGGCGGGGTCTCCTCGGGCGGGCGCGGGGGTGCTCACCTGGGACCTTAGCCGCCGCCCCGGGCCGCCGCCCCGCCCCGGGGCGGCGGCCGGCCGGTCCAGGCGCAGCACGAAGTCGACGTAGTCCAGCGGCTCGCCCGGCCAGTGGCGGTCGCTGCTGGCGAGCAACTGGCTGCGCACGCCGTCGTGTTCGGTGAGCGGCCCGGGGATGGTGCGCGGGTTGGGCTGCCGGCTGCGGCCGCACGGGCGGTGTTCCAGGGCGAGCGTCCGGCTCTCCTCGTCCACCTCCGGTGCGGCGCCGGCCCGGCCGGGGAGCACCCGGGTGCCGCGGGGGCCGCGTACGAGCGCCCGTTGGTCGAAGCGGGCGTGGCGGCCGATCACGGTGATCCGCCACGCGCCGTGGAACCTGAGCACGTCCGCCTCCCGTCCTCGCGGCGCGCCGCTCCTTCGGCGTGCCCTCGAAAGGGGTCAACGGATGCGGGACGCACGGAGGATCGGACGGCCGGCGACCGGGCGGTGACCGGGCGGTTCCGGGGCGTGCACGGGTGCGGTGCGGCCGCCCGGGCCGTACGGGCGGCCCGGGCGGAGAGCGGGTGCGGCGGGAGGGCGCGGAGGCGGGCGGCGGTGGCGGTGCGGGACGCGGGGCGCCGCGCGACGGGGCAACAGCCGCCGCCAGGACGTAGTCTGATGGGACATCAGGTTGGTCGGCGGCGCCCGCGGGCTGCCCGTCCAGGATGTCAGTCGCCGTTACGCGGGTCAACTGGAGTTGATTGCGGGTATCTTCGGATCCATGCCAGCTGATGCCGTTCGGCTATCGTGACCTGGCCGGCCCTGCCCGTCCGTCGAGGTCGCGGCGCGGAGGGCCCGGGTGTGAGGAAGGTGGGGAATGGCGGAGTCGACGGGGGACGGCGTTGAGGTGGAACCCGAGGGCGCTCCACCGGAGCTGAACAGCCCCGGGGGCGGCCCCGGGGACGGGGGCCTTCCGGCGAGCGCGGAGGCGAGCGGGCTCGCGGCCCGGATCGAGGCGCTGTTCCACACCGTCCGCCGCCCCGACCGCGAGCAGTACACCAACGAGGAGGTGGCCCGGGCCTGCCGCGAGGCGACCGGGGAGTCCTTCTCCACCACCTACCTGTGGCAGCTGCGCACCGGGCGCCGGGACAACCCGACCAAGCGTCACCTGGAGGCGCTGGCCCACTTCTTCCAGGTCCCGCCCGCGTACTTCTTCGACGAGCGGCAGGGCGCCGAGATCGCCAAGGAGCTGGCGCTGCTGGGCGCGCTGCGCGACGCGGGCGTGCGCAGCCTGGCGCTGCGGGCGGTGGGCCTGTCACCGGAGGGGCTGGACACCGTCAGCGAACTGGTCGACGTGATCGCCCGCCGGGACGCGGCGCGCAAACGCCCCTCGTCCTGAGACCGGGGGTCCGTCGGCCCCGGGCGCTGTCGACCGGGGCCCGGACGGGCTGGGCCCGGGATCCGGGCCGGGGCCCGGGGGCCGGGGCCCGGGGCCCGGGATGTGCGTAGGGGTGGAGCTGGAGGGGAGCTCGGCTTGTGGGGTGACTTATGGGGTGGCCGGGGCTACCGGTCCACGCTGCGGCGATGTCGCCGGATGGCCGAACAGCTGGAGCTGCCGCGCCCGTTCGACCCGGTGACGCTGCTGGAGCAGCTCGCCGTGCGGCGCGGACGGCCGATCGAGCCGCTGCCGGTGGCGGCCCGTCCGCACGCCCCCTGCGGGCTGCTGGTCTCCACGCTGGAGGCGGACTACATCCTGTACGCGGCGGACACCGGCGCGCTGCACCAGCGGCACATCCTGGTGCACGAGATCGCGCACCTGCTGCTCGACCACGCCGGGTCCGCGCCGCTGGCACCGGCCGCCGCGCTGCTGCCCAACCTCTCCCCCGCGCTGGTGCAGCGGGTGCTGGGGCGCACCAGCTACGACGAGCCGCAGGAGCGGGAGGCGGAGCTGCTGGCCTCGCTGATCCTGAACCGGGCGGACCGGGCGGACACCGCCGGCGGTCCGGGGAAGACCCCGGCCCACGGTTCGCTGGACGCGCTGGGCCTGCTGCTGAGCAGCGGCCGCGGCCCGCAGCCCGCCGACGGCGAACGGACGGACAGCGGGGAGCCCAAGGACGGCGGGGAGCCCCAGGACGGCGATGCGGTGGACGGCGAGCCGAAGGAGGGGCGGCCGTGAGCAACCTGGCCCTCTACCCCGTCGGCCTGTTCTTCGTGCTGAGCGCCGCCCACTTCGCGCGCAGCCGCATCGACTCCCGCGCCACCGCCCGCTGCACCTGCTACGGCACCGCGCTGCTGGGCGCCGCCCTGCTGGTGCTCGCCCCGCCGACGATACGGGCGGTGCAGAGCACGGGGGTTGCGGTGCTCGCGGTGCTGGCGATCGTGCTCGGCGACGGGCTGCGCGACGGCGCGGCCGCGGCGATCCGGCTGCTCGCACCGGCACTGCGGGCGGCCGACGCCGCCGCGCACGCCGCACAGGCCGGCAACGCCGAGGCCGCCGGGAACGCCGCCCGCGCCGTGCACCGCCACGAGGTGCGGGGCGGGCTGGCCCTGCTGGGCACGGTGCTGGGGCTGCGGCTGGCGCTGATCGCCGCGGCCGCGCCGGGCCTGTCGGGCGAGGACCTGACCGTCGGCCCCGAGCTGTCCGCGCGCCTGGCGCTGGCCGGATACACCGCCGTGGGCATGCTCCACACCACCGTGTGCCTGGTCGCGCTGCTGCGCGAACTGGTCCGGCGCGCCCGGGCGGCCGGCCCCGGGCGCCTGGGCACCGGGCTGCGGCTGCTGGCCGGCGGGCTGGTGGCCGGGCTGCTGTGGAACGCCTGGAGCATGGACGACGTGCTGCGCGCGTCCGCCACCGGCATCCAGGACGGCCCCGAGGACACGCTGTGCGCCGTCCTGGGCGGGCTGTGCGCGGCCCTGATCGCCGCGGGCCTGGGCAGTACGCTGTGGCCGGCCGCGGCCGGAGCGGTACGGGGCTGGGTGCACGCCCACCGCCGCTACCGGGTGCTCACCCCGCTCTGGCGCGACCTGCACACCGTGCTGCCGCAGATCGCCCTCGACCCGGCCCGCCGCCTGCCGCTGCCCCCGCGCGACCCGCGGTTCGCGCTCTACCGGCGGATCATCGAGATCCACGACGCGCGCCTGATCCTGCGCCAGCACTGCGACCCGCGCACCGCCCAGTGGCTCGACCAGGCCACCCGCCGCTTCCCGCCGCCCTGCGACCACGCCGCCGCCACCGCGGAGGCGGCGGCGCTGGCCACCGCCCTGGAGCTGGCCGCGTCCGGCGCCGTACCGAAAGCCGCCGCACCGAAAGCCGCCGTACCAGAAGCCGCCGCACCGGAAACCGTCCTGTCCGCCGCGCCCGGGACGACCGCCACGGACACCATGGACGGCGAGGCCGAGCACCTCGCCCACCTGGCCCGGGTCTACGCCACCTGCCCCGCCGTCGCCGAGGTCCGCACCCGCGCCCGCGCCGAACGGGCCCGCGCCGCAAGCGCCGCAGGGGCGCTGCGGTGAGCCGCCGTCGGCATCGACGACCCCCGCCGCCTGGAGCCGTAGGGCCGCTGTCGGCAGAAGCCGGGGACGAGCTCCGCCGGGCGATAGCGCGCGAACCCTGCCTGCCCGGTACTCACCCAGCCGCAGCCGCCCCGGCGTGGCGCCTGCGCCGTAGCGCCTCGCCCGCAGCTTCGGCGGTGGCGTTGGGCCGCGGCGTCTCAACCGGCCTGCGCGGTCAGCGCCTTGACCAGCGCGACGGCCTCCTTGAGGCTCAGGCCGGGGCGTGCGGTGCGCAGCTCGCGGACGGCCTTGACCTCGGCCGTACGGGGGTCGATGCCGGCCAGCGCCAGGACGTTGCGCGCCCAGTCCACCCCGGCCGCGCCGCCGGCGGGGACGAAGTCCTCCACGATCCGGATCGCGCGGCGCAGGCCCGGCAGTTCCGTCTCGTCGGCGGTGTCCAGTGCGGCGTGCAGGGCTGCCTGGAGGGCTTCGAGGTTGGCCGGCTTGGCGCGGTTGGACAGCGGGTTGAACATGGTGGTTCCTCTTTCCGTTCGTGTTTCGGTGGCTGGGGGCTGGGGTTCAGCAGGCGCTCTTCGCCAGTCGCTTGCGCCGTGGGCCATCCGGCGCAGCAGGTCGGGCGACGGCAAGTCCTGCCAGGGTCGTCCGACCGTTCAGGCCGTCCGGGACGTCCCGGAGGGCTGCGGCGTCGTCGCGGTCATGTCCTTGACCCTCCTGTGCACATGCCCGTCACGCTAGTACTCGCCTGATCGGAACGTAAGTGCCATGATCTCAGGCACGCTCAGGCACTCCGGAGTTGGAGATCTGGTGACTCCTTCCCCGCGTGAACGCGGGGGCTTCTCGCTAACCCGGGTGGGCGTTGCGACGGGCCAGCCCGGCCCGTAGAACGTTGACGGCTCCCACGGTGTCAGCATGGGCAGGTGGCCGCAGGCGGCGCAGTGGAATGTGTCCTGCGTGGTCCGGTTCTCAGCCGCGACGTGCCCACATTCGGGGCAGGTGCGGGAGGTGTTGCGGGGGTCCACGGCGATCACTTCCCGGTCGGGTAGCCGGGGCGCCGCTTCGGCACGGCCGAAGCGGCGCCGGCGATGTCCGGCACCCGTCGTTCCGCACAGGAAGCCCGCTGGATCGGGCTCGTTCCGTCACACCGAGCGGGGCGGGCGGGCACTCGCACCACACCACCTTCCCGACTCCGCCCGGGCGCGGGAAGTGCCCCCACCCGGTGGCGAGGGCGTCCACGAGGAGCAGCCCGCGTCCGCATCCGGCGGTGGGACCGGGCTGCCGGGGTACGGGCGGACGGTCGCTCGCGTCGTGCACCTCGATGCGCAGCCGGGTGGCGTTCACGTCGAAGGAGACCCAGAGCAGCCGCCCCGGCATGCCCGAGTGGAGGACGGCGTTTACGGGATTTGGGCGACCGCCCGAACATTGACCTACAGGTGCTGCCCTTCAGCGCGGGAGCCCACGCCGGGATCATGGGCTCGTTCGTGCTCTTCAGCTTCTCCACAGCCGCCTTCTCCGACGTGGCGTGCGTGGCGTTCGACTCGTTGCGTTCGAGTGCGTTGAGTGCCTCCGAGAGCCTCGACCTGCTCACCCGGGTCATACGAGAGCTGTAGCGGCATCAACCGGAGGTACTGAACGTGTCCACTCCCGATCTCAGCGGCGCGAACTGGCGGAAGAGCTCGTTCAGTGGAGAGACCGGGGCATGCGTCGAAGTCGCGGCCGGGTTCCCGGGGATGCTTCCCGTCCGCGACTCCAAGGACCCGCAGGGGCCCTCCCTCCTCGTCACCGCCGACGCCTGGACCGCCTTCATCGCCGCCGTCCGCGCGGGAGAACTCCCTGACCAGCCCTGACCGGCAACAGATCGGCGACCCACTCCTCAGCCGCCGCCGACAGCCCGACCCACGCACCACCGTCCCGGATCGCGCGCAGCCGCCACCGCGCCGCGATCACGGTCGCCAAAGCGGCCACCCTCACGGGATCGGCAGCGGCATAGTGCGGGACCGTCATCGCCCACCGGTGCGCCTGCGCGGCGGTGTGGCCGACGGCGATCAGGCGGGGCACCAGCGAGGCCGCGTCGACCCAGGCGGCGGCCGGGGCCGGCCACGACCAGTCGATGACCCGCACCCGGGCGCCGCCGACCAGGATGTTCGGCCCGGTCATGTCGGTATGAGCCAGCGTGTCCCCCATGACCGCCTCCGGCACCCGGCTCTCCAGCGCGCTGAGCCGGCCCAAGTGCTCGGCCTGCCACGGCGTCAGCCCGCCAGCGGCCGCGATCTCGGACCACAGCGCCGACCCTGCCCACCGCTGCGCCAGACTGAGCGTCTTCAGCGGCGGCGCGGGCGTCAGCCGGTCCGCGAGCCCGGCCAGCGCGTCGGCGATCAGCGGCAAATCCGGTGAGCCGGGCGCCAGGTCGGCGTGCCGCCCGGGCACGTACTCGAAGGCGGTGACCAGCCATCCGCCGGCCTCCCCCTGCCACAGCAGCGCCGCGCCGACTCCCTTCAGCGCCGGCGCGGCCTGCGCCTCCTTTCGGGCCATCCACAGGTTCGGGCTGTCCAGCCGGGCCGCTTTCACGAACACGCGCCCCGTGGCGGTGTCCAGGGCGGCGGCGAACTCGGCGACCTCCCCGGCGTCCGGCACCGTCACCCCGGTGACGGTGCCGGATCGTACGGCGATCAAGTCACGCACCTCGGCCGGCAGATCGGCCCACTGATGACGCATGGCGCTTCCTTCGAACAGGTCCGGGCCGGGCGGCGAAGTGCGCCGTCCGGCCCGGCCCGGGTGGTCAGTTGGAGTTGTGGCAGCCCTGGTGGCACTGCGAGCAGTTGCCGCTTCCGCTGCTGTCGGACCCGTCGCCCCCGCTGCCTTCGGAGCATTCGGCGGACATGGCCCACAGCTCGGTGTCCACCTGGTACCCGACCTTGGCGAGCGCCGCCACGGTGGCGGTGATGTCCGCACCCTTCACCGGGCTGTCGCCGTCCTGCGGGTTGTGGTGGAGGAACCTGCCGGCGACGCGGTCGCAGAACCCGGCGTACTCGCGGGTGTACATCAGGAACGTGTGCCATCCGTGGTCGACCAGACGGGACGGCGACAGCCGGGCGCCGGGGTTCGCGGCGCAGGCACCGAGGAACGCGAGAGCCTGGTCCACGACCCGCTCCGCGAGCTGCGGCTCCATGTCCTGGTCGCGGACGACCCGGTGGACCAAGCGCCCGAACAGGACGTCTTCGACCAGGGCTCGTCCGGTGATCCGATCCGTGCTCACGGGGCTCATACTGTGCTCCCTTGATCGATTCGGCCGGTCGCACCGACGGGTGCACGACCGGGCATCATGGCCCAAATGCGAAGTGTTGCGAACTCTCACGCCGGGCGATGGATCCGACGGTAGGGAGTGAGGGGATGGCCCCTCAAGGCGATTGCGGCTGATTGCGGGCTCTCAACTGAGGGCGGCGATCGCGGAGGTGATCAGCGAGCGGGCCGACGCTCCATGGACGGCCATCTTGGTCAGCTCGGCGAAGGCCCGGTGGTAGTCCGCAAGTTCCCGCGGCTGAACGACGTTGATCTCGGCGGTCAGCGTCTCCACCGACGCCTCCTGGTCATCGAACAGGTAGAACGCCTCCAACGGCCAGATGCGGCGCCGCGCGGAGACCGGGATGATGCCGAGGGAGACGGATGGAAGCGGCATCACCGCGAGCAGGTAGCCGAGTTGGCCGGCCATGGTCTCCGGGTCACCGATCCGGTACCGCAGGACGGCCTCTTCGACCAGGACCACGAAACGGTGGTTGCCCCGATGCAACAGCCGGCCACGCTCCAGCCGAGCCGCAACCGCCTCGGCGACATCGTCCGGTGTGCCCTGGAAGTCCGTGATGCTGCGCATGAGCGCGGTTGCGTAAGCCTCGGTCTGGAGGAAGCCGGGCACGACGTTCGAGACATAGGCCCGGCACATCGCCGTGCCCGTGTACTGGGCCAGGGACTCTTCCTGGACCTGCCGCATTCCGTTGCGATGGAGCCTGCGCCACTCCTGATACATCAACTCCACCGCGCGGGAGTCGGCGATCAGGTCGGCAACCTGGCCGTCAGAGCCGCACGCCGTGCACCATGAGCGGATGTCGTCCTCGGAGGGAGCGGACTTTCCGCTCAGGATGCGCGAGGTCTTCGACGGGTGCCACCCGCACCGGGCGGAGAGTTCCTTGCCGTCGATCCGGGCATCCAGCATCAGGTCGCGCAGGCGAGTGGCCACGGCGACCCGCGCCGCTCGGGCGCTGGACGACGGGGATACGGCCATCGAGTACTGCTCGGTCCCGGGCGGTCAGACGGCGTATCGCTCGTGCGGGGTCGCACGCTCCCACACCGCTTCGAACGCGGAGACGCAGAGCTTCGCCACGCCAGCCTCCTCGGTGTACGAGGTGCGCGGGTCGGCCCAGTCACCGTCACCGGTGAAGTGGTTGAAGCGAACGGCATGACCGTCGAACACCCAGAAGTCGTTGCCGGGCAGGGCCACGTCCGAGGCCCTGTGGCGGGAGAGCCAGCGGACTTCTTCACCGGCCGCGATGTTGACCGGGGTCATGGCATGCAGGTAGCGCGTGTAGAGGGTGACCGGCTCGGAGACGATCCGGGCTCGACGGACGGCGACTCCTCGCATCGTCGCCTCGCGCACCATGGCCGTCCACTCGTGCCAGTACTCCGACTCCGGGTCCAGGTCTGACTCCCCTGCCTCCCGGAACCGTTCGACAGCCTGCGCCTCGTCAGGAACCCCGTAGGCGTCGCGCATCTCCAGATGGATCGCCGAGTACCGCGCGGAGCGCAGGAGTTGATCAAAGTCCGGCACGTTCAACCACATCGCACGCCTCCCTCAGGATCGGCACCATCCGCGCCGGGATCCGGTTCACGATCTCACCCTCGGGAACCCCGGGAGTGTGGCCTGGCGACCACGAGGTCCTGCTGATCGCGGCCAACAACTCTTCCAGCGCCTTCCAGCCCTGGATCACGATCTCCTGCCGCTCATGGTCAACCCACACGGTAGGCGAGCCGTCCTTGCCCGTCTCGGGATCGATCCCGATGAAATCCAACTCCATGACGCCTCCTGCCTCAACCCAGTTGCGCGCAGTTGCGCCTGAACCCTTGCGCAGGGCGGACCGACCGGCAAGAGCGTACGGTAGTCGGCCGAACGCATCACGTCATGGGCGATGTCGGCCTGCGAGGCCCATTGAAGGCCGCCCGGTTCTCCTCGGTTCGGTCAGCTGGTTCCTGCCCCTGCGCACCTCCGGATCCGTCGGGACACAGAGATGGCCAACGATTCCCGTCGTGGAACAGCACTCCCGTCTTCTGCGCAGGAAGTCGGCGCGGCCGACTTCCTGCGCAGGGAACGGACGATGCCGTCGCTGCTTAGGCCGGCCGAAGCAGCGACGGGGCACCGGCGCGGGCGGTGTTCGGCGGCCCGGCCGACCCCGGCCGACCCTGGCCGGGCCGCTCGCGCGCGGTCGTTGGCGGGTCTGCGGACGAGGGGCGGCGAAAAGGAATATGGTCCGTCTTCGCCCACCGTGTCGATCCGCGGCCGCGCCGTTCGACCTTGGGGTGGAGAGGGTCGGCAGGCGACCCCGTTCGAGGAGGTTGAGATGGCGAAGTACATGCTGATCATGCGGGGCACGGACGAGTCCATGGCCAAGATGATGGAGACGCCGTTCGAGGAGATGCTGGAGACCGTGGGGCGCTTCAACGAGGAGCTGATCCGGGCGGGCGTGCTGGTGGCGGCCGAGGGGCTGGACGACCCGTCGCAGGGCGCGGTGGTCGACTTCGGCGGTGAGGCCCCGGTGGTCACCGACGGCCCGTACGGGGAGACCAAGGAGCTGTTCGGCGGCTTCTACATCCTCGACGTCGCCTCCAAGGAGGAGGCCGTCGAGTGGGCCAAGCGGATGCCCGCGTTCCCCGGTTCCAAGTGCGAGGTGCGCCGGGTGCCGGGCATCGAGGAGTTCCCGCAGGACAACGAGTGGATCGTCAAGGAGCGGGCCTGGCGCGAGCGCACCGGCCAGCTCTGATGCCCGCGGCAACCGACCTCCCGCCGGGCGGCGAGTCCGCCCGGCGGGCCGTCGAGGCCGTGTGGCGCATCGAGTCCGCACGGATCGTCGGCGCGCTCGCCCGCTACACCGGGGACTTCGCGCTCGCCGAGGACGTCGCACAGGAGGCGCTGGCGCAGGCCCTGGTCAGCTGGGAGCGCGACGGCCCGCCGGCCAGCCCGGTGGGCTGGCTGCTGGCCACCGCCCGGCGCCGCGCCATCGACGCCTTCCGCCGCGCCTCGGCCCTCGACGAGCGCTACGCCGCACTCGCGGGCCCGCTCGCCGAGGGCGAGTTCAGCGCGGGCGCGGCGGGCGCACCCCAGCAGCCGGACGACCTGCCGTGGGACCCGGACCGCGTCGACGACGACGTCCTCGCCCTGATGTTCACCGCCTGCCACCCCGTGCTCTCCCCCGAGGCCCGGGTCGCGCTGACCCTGCGCGTGGTGGGCGGCCTGTCCAGCGAGGAGATCGCCCGCGCGTTCCTGGTGCCGGTGCCCACCGTCCAGGCCCGGATCACCCGGGCGAAGAAGACCATCGCCGCCGCGCACGTCCCCTTCGAGCTGCCCCCGCAGCAGGAGCGGCGCACCCGGCTCGGCGCGGTCCTGAGCGTCCTGTACGTGATCTTCACGGAGGGCTCGACGGCGACCGCCGGCGAGGACCTGCTGCGCCCCGACCTCGCCCACGAGGCCCTACGGCTGGCCCGGATGCTCGCCGCCCTGCTGCCCTGCGAGCCGGAGGTGCACGGGCAGCTCGCCCTGTTCGAGCTCACCGCCGCCCGCTTCCCGGCCCGCACCGGGCCGGACGGGGAGGCGGTGCTCCTGGAGGACCAGGACCGGCGCCGCTGGGACCGCTCCGCGATCCGCCGCGGCCTGGCCGCGCTGGGCCGGGCCGCGAGCCTGGGGCGGGGCCTTGGCCCGTACGGGCTGCAGGCCTCGATCGCCGCCTGCCACGCGGCGGCGCCCTCGGTGGCGCGGACCGACTGGGAGCGCATCGTGCTGCTCTACGAGGCGCTCGGCCGGGTCGCGCCGTCCCCGGTGGTCGAACTCAACCGGGCGGTGGCCGTCGCGATGGCCGAGGGGCCGCGGCCGGCGCTCGCCCTGGTCGACGACCTGGCCGTCTCCGGCCGGCTGTCCGGCTCGCACCTGCTGCCGGGCGTGCGCGGCGAACTCCTGGCCCGCCTCGGCCGCACCGCCGAGGCCCGGGCCGAACTGGAGCTCGCCGCCCGGCTGTGCCGCAACACCCGCGAGCGCGCCGTGCTGCTGCGCAAGGCGGCCGCACTCGACACCGGGGAGTGATCGCCCGGTCACAGGACGGGAGTTGCGCCCAACGCGGACGGCCCTGAGCCGGGCCCGCCCGGCCCCGCGGCCGCGGGGCCGGGCGGCTCAGCCGCTCAGCTCTGGGGGCGGCGGCCGTGGTTGGCCCCGCGCCTGGCCCGGGCCTTCTTCTTGCGGCGGCGCTTGGACGACATGGCGACTCCTCTCGCGGCTCTCACAGCCAGGGCCCCCGGTCTTCCACCGTTCCACACCCCGCCCGCCCCGGCCCGTCGAGGCACCGGCCCGCCCCGGCCCCTCGCCCCCCGGCCCCGGCCCCGGCGCATGGGGACACTGGCACACTGGCCCGATGACGACGGACGAGGAGCTCCTGCGCCACCAGGCAGCCCTGCAGGCGGAAGCCGACGCGGTCCACGCCGACCTGGGCCTGGACAGCCGGCTCGGCGCCCTCGGCACGCCGGTGCGGGTGGGCAGTTCGGCGCTGGGGCTGATGGTGCGTCGGGACCTGGACGTCACCGTGGTGTGCCCGCGCCTGGACACCGCCGCCCACGAGCGGGTGGCCGCCCTGGGCGCCCGCCTGGCCGTGCACGAGCGGGTGCGGCAGGTGCGCTTGCGCAACGACACCGGAGCCTGGAACGAGGACCCCGACGCCTACCCGGACGGCCTCTACCTCGGACTGTCCTACCGCTCCCCCGCCTCCCGCTCCCACTGCCCCCCGGAAGACCGGGACTGGACGCTCGACCTGTGGTTCGTCGACGACCCCGCCCGCCAGCCCGACCTCGCCCACCTGCGCGAGCTGCCCCCACGGCTGACCCCGCAGGCCCGCACCGCGATCCTGCGCATCAAGCACGCCTGGGCCCGCAACCCCGACTACGGCCGCACCGTGCGCAGTTGGGACGTCTACCGCGCCGTCCTGGACGGCGGGGTGCGCACCCCCGAGGAGTTCGAGCGCCACCGCCGCGGCGCCTGACCCCCCTCACACCGCCGCGCCCGCCATCTCCCGCACCACGGCGCGCAGCAGCCGGTTGAAGGCGGCGGGCTGCTCCTCGTGCGGCATGTGGCCGGGGCCCTCGATGACGTGCAGGCTGCCGTGCGGGGTGTCCTGGGGGCCGTCGGGGCCGCCGGGGTGCCCGCCGCCCCGGCGGGCGTCACTGGCCCACCCGGCCGTCCACGCACTCGCGCAGCAGGTCGGCGTGCCCGCAGTGGCGGGCGTACTCCGCGACGCGGTGCACCTGCAGCTCCCGCACCGCGATGCCCTGCCTGCCGAGCCGCTCCCCCAGATCCGTGTGGGCGGCCAACTCGGCGTCCAGTGCCGCCTGTTCGCGCTCCAGGTCGCGCCAGGCGGCCTCGACCACCGCGGGGTCGGCCACCGCGCCGTCGAAGTCCGCGTCCCGCGCGCCGTACAGCTTCGCCAGCGGCTCGCCCTCGGTGATCCAGTTCCGCCAGTCCCGCTCCACCCGCGCGAGGTGGCGCACCAGCCCGAGCAGCGACATCGTCGACGGCGGCACCGAGCGCCGGGCCAGCTGCTCGGCGTCCAGGCCCTCGCACTTCATCCGCAGGGTCAGCCGGTAGTTGGCCAGATAGTCCTCGAGGGTGGCGAGTTCGCCGTCCGGGGAGGTGCCTTCGCTGTTGCGCGGATCGTCGGCCGGGTCGGCCCACATGTCGGGGTGGACGGTCGCCTGGGTCCATCGCTCAAGTCGCTCGGTCATACCGGCATGCTCACCCGCCACCGCCCCTTCCCGTCAAAGGGTTTACGGCGGGCGGCGGGCCGTGACCGGGCGCTCTCGCGGGGCACCGGCGCGAAGCGGCCCGGCATCTTGTCGATGCGTGCGCGCCTGAGCCACTGGTGGGAGCCCAGGAGCGGCCCGTGACCGACCTCCACCGGGCGCGGCCGACGGACGGCACCGCCCACGCCCGCCGGGGTCGGGGCCGAGGCCGAAGGGGTGGTCGGGGCCGCGGTCGAAGGCACACCCGGTCGGGGCCGCGGTCGAAGGGGCACCCGGTCGGGGCCGCCCGGTCAGGTCAGTTTCCCGCCGCGGCCCGCAGGAATCCCGTGAAGGCGGCGACGGCGGGGGCGATCCGCCGGCCGCGGCGGGTGGCGGTGCAGACGTGGCGCACGGGGGTGTCGTCCGGGTGGAGGGGGACCAGGGTGATGTCGGGGCGGGCGGCGCGGGCGGCGAGGGAGGGGATGAGGGTGGGGCCCAGTCCGGCGGCGACCAGGCCGAGTTTGGCGGTCCAGGCGCCGACGGCGTATTCGATGCGGGGCTGGAAGCCGCTGCGGACGCAGGCCGCGAGGAGGGTGGACTCGGGGTGGCGGCTGGCGGCGATCCAGGGTTCGTCGGCGAGTTCGGCCAGCCGCAGGCGGCGCCGGGTGGCGAGGCGGTGCCCGGGGGGCAGGGCGACCAGGACCGGGTCGTCCAGCAGGGGCCGCACGTCGAACTGCTCGGTGTCGTAGGCGGCTTCGGCGTCGCGGGTGTAGGAGGCGACGACGGCCAGGTCGATCGCGCCGTCGGCGAGCCGCTCCAGCAGGTGGGCGGTGAGCCCTTCGGTGGGGGCGATCTCCACCCGCGGGTGGGCGGCACGGAAGGCGGCGAGGGCGCTGGGGACGAGTTCGGCGTTGGCGCTGTCGAAGGCGCCCACCCGTAGCCGCCCGGCGCCCAGTTCGGTGAGGGCGACGAGGTCGCGCCGGGTGGTGTCGAGGCGTTCCAGCAGGGCTTCGGCGTGCGGGAGCAGGGTGCGCCCGTGTTCGGTCAGCCGCACCCCGCGGGCCAGGCGGTCGAACAGCTGGGCGCCCAACTCGGCTTCCAGGGTGGCGATCTGACGGGAGACCGCGGACTGTGTGAAACCGAGGCGCTCCCCGGCGGCGGTGAAGGAGCCCAGGTGGGCGACGGTGCGGAAGACGTCCAGCCAAGCCATGTCCATTGCGCATGGATACCATGCCGGACATTCGCTTGTCGCCTGTCTCGGGACTGCCTAGCGTTGCGGCCATGGAAAAGATCGCCTTTCTGGGCCTGGGCCGGATGGGGCAGCCGATGGCCCGTCGCCTGGCCGCCGCCGGCTACCCGCTGACCGTCTGGAACCGCTCCCCGGGCCGCGCCGACGGCCTCACCGAGGCCGCGAGCCCGGCCGAGGCCGTCGCCGGGGCCGACGTCGTCGTCACCATGCTGTCCGACCCCCAGGCCGCGGCCGAGGTCGCCGGGCGGTTCACGCCCGCGCTGGCCCCGGGCACGCTGTGGATCGACATGTCCTCGATCGGCCCGCGGGCCGTCGCCGGGCTGCGCGCCCAACTGTCGGACGGCGTCGCCATGGTGGACGCCCCGGTGGTCGGCAGCGTCGGCCCTGCGACCACCGGCGACCTGGGCATCTTCGCGGGCGGCGAGGACGCCGACCTGGAGCGCGCCGAACCCGTCCTGGCCCACCTCGGCCGGGTGCGGCGCTGCGGCGGCCCGGGCGCGGGGGCGGCGCTGAAGGTGGTGGTGATCGGCGGGATCGTGGCCTGCGTCACCGTGCTCTCCGAAGTCCTGGCGGTGGCCGGCGAGTTGGGCGTCCCGCGGGAGGTGGCGCTGGAGGTGCTGTCGGCCGGTCCGCTGGCGGGGGCCCTGGCCCGGGCGCGCAGCGCGGAGTCGGACTTCCCGGTGCGGCTGGCCGCCAAGGACCTCGCCCTGGCGGGCGGGGGCCCGGTGCTGTCGGCGGCCCGGCAGGTGCTGCTGGCGGACCCGTCGATCGCGGACCGGGACCTGTCGGCGGTGGTGGGGGCGCTGCGGGAGGAGTAGCCGGGTTTCCGGGCACCTGAGGTCTGCGCGCGGGCGGCGGGCGGCGAGGCGGCTCTGCGCAGGGGGGCGGGCGGCGAGGGTGGTCGGGGCCGAGCAGTGGGACGCAGTCGGGGGACGAGGGCGTCCAGGAGCCGGGGGCCCCGCCCCGCCCTGGCCGGGCGGATCACGCCGCCCGGGCGCGTGGGCGGGGCGATGGCGCCGCCGGGCAGCGGGCGCATCGCCGGGCAGGGCCCGGCGGTGACCGCCTGCGGGCCGCCGACCGGCGCCCACGGCCCGCCCCGGCTGCCGGGGAGTACCCGCACCCGTCAACCACCACTCCCGTGTTCACCCGATCAGGGTGGCCGGTGTGCAAGCGGGGGCAGGCGGCACGTAGCGTCGTAACAGGGTACGAAGCAAGGCCGGGGAGGGCGACAGGAGTGCAGGTCATGAGGGCTGAACGGGTCACCACGGCGCTGGCGCTGGCGACGGCGGTACTGGTGGCGACGGCCTGCGGGGCACCCCCGTCCGGCAGCGGCAGCGACGACGCCGACCCGACGGGCGGGGCGGCCAGGGCCGGCAAGGCCGTACAGGATCCCGACGGCCGCCCGCTGGCCCTGGTCTACCGGGGCCCGGCGGCCTGCGACGGCTGCCCCGAGGCCGCGCACGACATGCTGGAGACCGACGGCTTCACGGTGCGCTACATCGGGCCCGACGAACAGGCCCGCTTCGGCCCGGACGCGCTGTCCGGCGCGGCACTGTACGTGCAGCCGGGCGGCACCAACGGGCAGGAGGTGAGCACCGCGTGGAGCCTGCTGCAGCGCGACCCGGGCTTCTCCCCGGAGCTGGTGCGCTCCTACGTGCGCGGCGGCGGGCACTACCTGGGCCTGTGCATGGGCGGCTACCTGGCGGGCAGGGAACCGGGCTACGGCCTCCTGCCGGGCGACTCCGGCCAGTACATCAGCTCCCCCAGCGCCGCCGTCACCGACGAGCAGGACCACCTGCTCGACGTCCTGTGGCGCGGGCAGCCGCAGAAGATGTACTTCCAGGACGGCCCGTACTTCGACGTGGACGGCCCGGGGGCGCAGGTGCTGGCCCGCTACACCAACGGCCGGGCCGCCGCCCTGGTCGCCTCCTACGGCGCCGGGCGGATCGCGGTCAGCGGCCCGCACCCGGAGGCACCCTCGGAGTGGTACCGCGACTACAAGCTGCCCAACGCGTCGCAGACCGGCCTGGCGCTGGGCAAGGACCTGCTGAACACCCTGATGGCCACCGCACCCGCGGCCACCGCCGCCCTGGCCCCCTGACCCCCGGGCCCTGACCCCCGGGGCCCTGACCCCCGGGCCCTGTCCCCCGGGGCCCTGTCCCCCGCCGCCCCCGGCGCCCTGCCCTTTCGTCCATGGACGGACACCGGGAGCCCCCCTTCGACCCGGCGGCCGAACCGGCCCGCATCCGCGCCGCCACCGGCCTCCTGCCGCGCACCGCCGCCCGCCTGTGCGACGCCGACGTCCGGGCGCCCTCGCTGCTGCCGGGCCGGTCGCGCGGGCACGTGCTGACGCACCTGGCGCGCAACGCCGACGGCAGACGGCGGACGGCGGCTGCTGTCCTGGGCCCGCACCGGGGTGCGCACGCCGCAGTACCCGGGCCTGGCGGAGCGGGACGCGCAGATCGAGGCGGGGGCCGGGCGCGGCGCGGCCGAGCTGCCGGCCGACGTGCGCGCGAGCGCGGCCGCCTTCGAGGCCGAGTACCGGCGGATGCCGGCCGGGGCGTGGCAGCGCCCGGTGCGGTGGACGCGCGGCCAGGAGCGGCCCGCCTGCCGGGCGGCGCACGCGGGCCGCTGCGAGGTGCTGGTGCACCACGTGGACCTGGACGCCGGGTTCACGCCTGCGCAGTGGCCGCCGGACTTCACCGGCGCCGTGCTCGCCCGGGTCGCCGCGGCCCTCGCCGCCCGCCCGGACGCCCCCGCCGTACGGCTGCGGGCCACCGACAGCGCCGCCGCGTACGACCTCGGCGCGGCCCACGACCCCCGCACGGCCCACGACCCTGGCACGGCGCGGCCGCCGGCCCCGTGGCACGTCCTGCCGGCCTGGCTGGTGGGGCGCGCCCCGGCGCCCGGGCCGGGGCTGCCCGCCCCGCCGTTCCTGTACTGAGCCGTACCGCCCCGCCCGCCCGCCTGCACTAGTGCACCCGGCCCGGCCCGGTACGCCCCTGCGCCTGCACAGACCCTCCCCCGCCACCCCCCGGGCGCGTTCGGCGCCGCCCCGGAACCACCCTGGTGCACTAGTGCATCAATCTCAAGTAACCGCAGAACAAGCCTTGTTGCGCCTCGCGCGTACGGCATACGGCGGCGGGCGTGGAAAACACCGACATCCTCATCTGCGGCGCCGGCATCGCCGGCCCCGCCCTCGCCCACTGGCTGCGCCGCCACGGCTTTCGCCCCACCGTCGTCGAGCGGGCCCCCGGGCCGCGCCCTGGCGGGCAGGCCGTCGACCTGCGCGGCGCCGGACGCACCGTCATCGAGCGCATGGGCCTCATGGAGCGGGCCCGCGCGCTGTGCGTCGCCCCGGTTCAAGTCCCGCAAGGACACCCGGCAAGCGATCCGCTTCACCGCGAACGCCCGCTGGAAGATCACACCCGGCGGTGACCTGTCGCTGCCGAAGATCGGCGACGTGCGGGTGAAGTGGTCGCGCTCGCTGCCGTCGGTTCCGTCCACGGTGACCGTGGTCAAGGACAGCGCCGGCCGGTACTTCGCGAGCTTCATCGTGGAGACCGGCACCGCCGGCGACCTGACGCGCATGCCTGACACGGACGCCGTGGTCGGCATCGACCTGGGGCTGTCGCACTTCGCGATCCTCTCCGACGGCACGAAGATCGACAGCCCACGCTTCCTGCGCCGGGCCGAGAAGCGGTTGAAGAAGGCGCAGCGGGACCTGTCCCGCAAGGCGAGGGCGAGCAGGAACCGGGAGAAGGCCCGTGTCAAGGTGGCGCGGGCTCATGCGACCGTGGCCGATGCGCGGCGCGAGTTCCACCACCAGCTCTCAACCAGGATCATCCGCGACAATCAAGCGGTGGCCGTTGAGGACCTGGCGGTCAGGGGACTCGCCCGCACGCGCATGGCCAAGAGTGTCCACGATGCGGGGTGGTCGCAGTTCGTCACGATGCTGGAGTACAAGGCCACCCGGTACGGGCGGACCTTCCTGCGCATCGGCAGGTTCGAGCCCACCTCTCAGGTGTGCTCCGCGTGCGGTGTCAAGGACGGCCCCAAGCCGCTCAACGTCCGCACGTGGATGTGCGCGGCATGCGGGACCGTCCTCGATCGCGACGTGAACGCTGCCGTCAACACCGCCAAGGCCGCCGGACTGGCGGTGTCAGCCTGTCGAGCGCAGGTAAGACCGGGACTCGTCCCGGCGCAGCGCGAAGAAGCAGGAACCCACCGAGACGGTCAGACGACCGTGGTAGGAATCCCCGGCCTTTAGGCCGGGGAGCGGAAGTCAAGAGGCGCTGATGCGCCCCTACGTGGCGCGCGCCCAGGAGCTGCCGCCCGGCGGCGTGCAGGGCTACGCCCCCGACAGCGCCCTGATGATCCGCCTGCGGGCGGCCTCCATGCGCTGGATGGGCCGCCGGCCGCTGCGCGGCCTCCTGGCCGCCCAGTTCGCCAAGGCCGGCGACATCACCCTGCCCGACTACCCCCTGCCCGCCCGCACCGCCTGAAGGCGTGTCCGTGCGCTGCGGCGCGGCGCCGGGCTTGCACCTCACGCGGCGTGAGGAGGAATGCTCCTGCCATGCCCTCCCGTGAAGAACAGACCTGGTCCGAAGAACGGACCTGGAAGGTCGGCCCGCTCGCCGAGGCCAGCGGCCTGACCGTACGCACCCTGCACCACTGGGACGAGATCGGCCTGCTGCGCCCCTCCCGGCGCACCTCCAGCGGCCACCGCGCCTACACCGAGCAGGACGTCGTGCGCCTCTACCAGGTCCTCGCGCTGCGCCGCCTGGGCCTGGGGCTGGAGACCATCGCGACCTGCCTGGACGCCGGCGTGGACCCGCGGCGGCTGGTGCGCGAGCACCTGGCCGCCACCGAGGCCTCCCTGGCCGCCCTGCGCACCCTGCGCGAACGCCTCGCCCGCCTGCAGGACGAACTCGACGCCGAACGCACCCCCGGCACCGCCGAGCTGCTGCGCCTGGTCCAGGCCGTCGGCGCCACCGGTGCGGCGGCCGGCGAGGCCCTGCGCCGCCACCTCGACGAGGACCAGCTGCACGCCCTCGCCGACCACGCCGCCGCGCTGGGCCCGGCCGCCCACTACCTGCTGGAGGTCGAATGGCCCCAGCTCTACCGCCGCGCCGAGGCCCTGCGCACCGCCGGCACCGACCCCGCCGACCCGCGGGTGCGGCGCATCGCGGCGCGCCTGGACGAACTCTCCCGCCTCTTCAGCGGCGGCGACACCACCCTGTCCGCGGCCGTGCGCACCGCCTGGCGCGAGGACCCGGGCGCCCTGTCCGGCGACCCGGCGGCCCCGGCCGACGCCTGGGCTGCGCTGCGCGCCTTCCTGGACCGGGCCCGGCAGGTGTCGCGATGACCGCCACGGTGATGCCCCGACACCTGCGGCTACGCGTCGCCCTGCTGAGCACCCTGCCGGTGCCGGCCGTGGCCGCCGTCGTGCTGCCCCCGCCGGCCGCGGCCGGTCTGCTCCCGTGGTCGCTGCTGCCCGCCGTGGCCCTGGCCCAGGGCGTCCGGGCGTGGCTGGTCTTGCGCCGCCTGGGCCGCGCCGACGGCGGCAGCGGGCCCGGGGCTACTTGCCGCGCGGCTGGTTGAAGCGCAGCATGTTGCCCGCCGGGTCGCGGAAGGCGCAGTCGCGCACGCCGTAGGGCTGGTCCATCGGCTCCTGGAGGACCTCGGCGCCGGCGGCGCGGATGCGCTCGAAGGTGGCGTCGCAGTCGTCGGTGCGGAAGATGACGCCGCGCAGCAGGCCCTTGGCCAGCAGTTCGGCGGCGGCCCGGCGGTCGTCCTCGCTGGCGTGCGGGTCGGCCAGCGGGGGTTCCAGGACGATCTCCACGCCGGGCTGTTCGGGCGAGCCGACGGTGACCCAGCGCATCCCCTCGAATCCGACGTCGTTGCGCACCTCGAAGCCGAGCACGTCGCGGTAGAAGGCGAGTGCCTTGTCGTGGTCGTCGACGGCGATGAAGCACTGTGCGAGTTCGATGCTCATGCCCGTCACGCTACGGGAAGCGCACCTCAGGTGCGCCGCACGGGACGGGTGCGGATCTTGGCGACGCAGGCGGGGATCGGTTCGCCGTCGGCGTGGTCGCGGGCGCGGTAGGCGCTGGGGCTCTCGCCGACCAGTTCGGTGAAGCGGGTGCTGAAGGAGCCCAGCGAGGTGCAGCCGACGGCCATGCACACGTCGGTGACGCTCAGGTCGCCGCGCCGCAGCAGGGCCTTGGCCCGTTCGATCCGGCGGGTCATGAGGTAGCTGTACGGGGTCTCGCCGTAGGCGGCGCGGAAGCTGCGGGAGAAGTGGCCGGGCGACATCAGGGCGGTGGCGGCCAGCGCGGGCACGTCCAGCGGCTGGTCGTACTCGCGGTCCATCCGGTCGCGGGCGCGGCGCAGCCGGACGAGGTCGTCGAGGGGGACTCGGGTGGGCACGCCCTTCACCCTAGCGAGTGTCCCTGGCGAACTCCCCCGCCCGGCGGCGGCCCGCTCGCGTGGGCCGCGCGGGGCCGACCATCCTGGAGGGTGGCCGCAGACGACGAACCGCTCTCCCCGCGCGCCCCCGGTAACGGGGCGGTGGCCGTCGGGGTGCTGGTGGCCACCGCGCTGGTGCTGCTCGCCCAGGCGGCCAGCGGGACCAGTTCCCGGCTGGTGCTGCTGCTGGTGTTCCTGCCCGCGCTGCTGGCGGGTCTGGGCACGGTGGCGCAGACGGTGGCTGTCTCGGTGTGGGTGAGCGCCGTGGTGGCGGTGTACTCGGCGCTGTACCCGCCCGCGGACCTGCCGGCCCGGGTGGGCACCCTGGTGGGCGTGGTGGCCGCCGAGGCGGCCGTGATCGCCCTGTGCGCGCGGCGGGTGCGGCGCGAGCGCCAGCTGTTCCGGATGCGCCAGAGCGCGGTGGCGCTGCAGCGCCAGCTGCTGCGGCCGCTGCCGGTGCGCACGGCGGAGCTGGACCTGTTCGGGCTGTACCGGCCGGTGGAGGAGGACACCCTGATCGGCGGTGACCTGTACGACGTCGCCGAGACCCCGCACGGCACCCGGGTGCTGGTCGGTGACGTGCAGGGCAAGGGCCTGCGCGCGATCGGCACGGGCTTCGCGGTGCTGAGCGCCTTCCGGGAGGCGGCCTTCAGGGAGGCGGAGCTGACGGCGGTGGCCGACGCCCTGGAGGCGGCGGTCGAGCGCCACAACGCCTACGCCGTGCAGAGCGGGGAGCCGGAGCGCTTCGTCACCGCCACCGTGCTGTGCGTGCGGCGCGGCGGCGACGTACGGGCCGTCAACTGCGGGCACCTCGCGCCGTGCCTGCTGCACCCCGACGGGCGGGTCGAGGCCGTGGGGCTGCCGGCCGGGGTCCCGCTGGGCCTGGCGGCGCTGACCGGTGAGCCGCGCACGGTGGAGCGCTTCGCGCTGCCCGAGGGCGGGGTGCTGGTACTGCTGACCGACGGCATCACCGAGGCCCAGGACGCCTCCGGGGCGTTCTACCCGGCCGAGCAGGGCCTGGCGGAGCTGGCCGGCACCCCGGCCGCCGAGCTGCCGGGGGCGCTGGACGGGTGCGCCCGGCGCTGGAGCGGCGGGCGCTCCCGCGACGACGTCACGGTGCTGGTGCTGCGCCCGGCCCGCTGAGCGCCGCACCGCCCCCGGGGGTGGGGGCCCGGCTGCGGCTGCCGTCAGGGGCGTTCTAGGGTGGCTGGCATGATCCCTTCTGCGATGTCCGCTCCGATATCCGACCCCGACCAGGCCCTGCGGGTGCTGCTGGAGGGCAATGCCCGGTTCGTGGCCGGCAGTCCCGAGCACCCCAACCAGGACGCCGGGCGGCGCGCGGCGCTCGCGCCGGGTCAGAAGCCCTTCGCCGTGCTGTTCGGCTGCTCCGACTCCCGGCTGGCCGCCGAGATCATCTTCGACCAGGGCCTGGGCGACCTGTTCGTGGTGCGCACCGCCGGGCACGTGACCGGTGTGGAGGCGCTGGGCAGCGTCGAGTACGGGGTGGCGGTGCTGGACTGCCCGCTGGTGGTGGTCCTCGGGCACGACTCGTGCGGCGCGGTGGCGGCGGCGCTGGACTCCCTGGAGGGCAGGCTGCCCGGCGGCTTCGTGCGCGACGTGGTGGAGCGGGTGACGCCGAGCGTGCTGTCCGCGCGGGCGGCGGGCATCGAGGAGCCGGAGGCGATCGTGGACGAGCACATCCGCCAGACCGTGGACCTGCTGCTGGAGCGCTCCCAGCTGCTGGCCTCGCGGGTGGCCGAGGGGCGGCTCGCGGTGGTGGGGCTGTCGTACCGGCTGCACGACGGCCGGGCCCGTACGGTCGCCGCCCGCGGCATCGGCTGACGGGGCCGAAGCGGCCGGCCGGCGGCGGGCACGGGACCGGCAGGGACCGGCAGGACCGGCGGGGACCGGCAGGGACCGGCAGGAGGGGCGGGACCGGCGGGGACCGGCGGGGACCGGCG
>CBJMI02800__coassemble_559_pt1 | contig 28541 bp, 29 predicted proteins | sample CBJMI02800__metabat2_low_PE_003 | metagenome-assembled genome bin CBJMI02800
CCGCCCAGGGCCTCACCAACCGCGACATCGCCGCCCAACTCTTCCTCAGCCCCCGCACCGTCGCCCACCACCTCTACAAGGCCTATCCCAAACTCGGCATCACCTCCCGCACCGCCCTCCCCACCGTGCTCTGACCGATCAGCCGGAGCGCACAGCCGGTAGCGGCAGATGAGGAAGCCCGACCGCCCCTTCTCGAACCAGCACTCCTCGACCCGGAACAGCCCGCCGTACCGGTACCCGGGCGCCCGCCCTCCCCCTTCGAACCGGAGGAGCCGTACCGGCCTCCCGGTGGTCATGCTGGTCACCAGGGCGGCGTTGCCCCGTTCGAACCTCCGGTGCTCGACCTGCCGCCCCGCGTCGAGGGCGCGGTCGCCCCGGCCGGTGAAGACGATCTCGTCGCCGTGGTCCCGGTCGTCTTCGTTCCAGCCGAAGACGACGGACTCGGCCCCGCGCTCCCGGATGCCGCCGATGCCCGCCTGAAGCGGGCAGTGCACCCGGGCATCGGAGACCGCCCGCCGATTCGCGAAAACCTGCCCGACCTCCACCCGCGCCGGGCGCGGGGATTCTTCCGGACACAACGTCAGAGGGCCCATCGGATATCTCCGACGGGCCCTCTGCACCGGGTCGGGGCGGCGGGATTTGAATCCACGGCCTCTTCGTCCCGAATGGCTTGTACCGGTTGCGGTCAGGCGAGGTCGGCGCGGAACCAGTTCCAGCCGCCGTTGGCCTTGTCGTTGTTGTCCCAGGCGTCGGCAGGGGTGTTGAGGGTCGTGCCGTTGCTCGCGAACTTGTAGAGCGTGACCAGGCCCTTGCCGGAGGAGTCCTGGCCGGCGTCGTACATCACGGTGAGGTCGGTCTTGCCGGTGCCGCTGAACTTGCCCGCGACGAGCTTCGCCTTGTCCCAGGTCCAGCTGCCGTTGACCTTGTCGTTGTTGTCCCACACGTTGACCGGCGTGTTGAGGGTCGAGCCGTTGCCCGTGAACTTGTAGAGCGTGACCAGGCCCTTGCCGGAGGAGTCCTGTCCGCTGTTGTACATCACGACGATGTCGGACTTGCCGGTGCCGCTGAAGTCACCCGCGACGGCCTTCACCGAGTTCCAGTTCCAGCTGCCGTTGACCTTGTCGTTGTTGTCCCACATGTCGACCGGGGCGTTGAACGTCGAGCCGTTGCTCGCGAACTTGTAGATGGTCAGCATGTTCTTGCCGGAGCTGTCCTGGCCGCTGTTGTACAGGACGCCGATGTCGTCCTTGCCGGTGCCGCTGAACTTGCCGACCACGGGCTTGATCGCGTTCCAGTTCCAGCTGCCGTTGACCTTGTCGTTGTTGTCCCACACGTTCACCGGGTTCAGGACGCCGCCCGAGCCGTTGTTGGCGAACTTGTAGATGGTCAGCATGTTCTTGCCGGAGCTGTCCTGTCCGTTGTTGTAGAGGACGGCGATGTCGGCCTTGCCCGTGCCGCTGAAGTCTCCGACGACGGGCTTCAGGTTGTTCCAGTTCCAGCTGCCGTTGACGCTGTCGTCGTTGTCCCACATCTTGACCGGGTTCAGGAAGCCGCCCGAGCCGTTGTTGGCGAACTTGTACAGCGTGGTGAGGTACTTCCCCGTGCTGCTCTGGCCGCTGTTGTACATCACGACGATGTCGGCCTTGCCGGTCCCGCTGAAGTCGCCCACCAGGATCTTGGCGTTGTCCCAGGTCCAGCTGCCGTTGACCTTGTCGTTGTTGTCCCAGGCGTTGACCGGTGTGTTGAACGTGGCACCGTTGCTCAGGAACGTGTAGAGCGTGACCAGGTTCTTGCCGGAGGCGTCCTGACCGCTGTTGTAGAGGACGGCGATGTCGTCCTTGCCGTCACCGTTGAAGTCACCGGTGGTCGTGGTCGCCGTGCCCCGGTTCGCCACGAAGAAGGTGATCGGTGCGGATGCGGTACCCGCCGCGCCGGCGGCGTTCTTCGCGCTCACCGTCAGGGTGTGCGGGCCGTCGCCCAGCTTCCTGGTGTCGAACGGCGCCGAGTAGCTGGGGCCGGAGCCCGTGGCGGAGGCGACCGGGTTGCCGTCGACGGAGAAGTCGGCTTCGGTCGGCGTGCCGGCGCTCTCCGACACCGACGCGGTCAGGTTGATCTGGCCGCTGACGACGGTGCCGGCGGAGAGGCCGGTCACCGAGGCGACGGCGGGGGACGCGTCGTCGACGATGTTGTTGTAGCGCAGCGCGGTGTAGTAGTTGGTGGGCCAGCCTTCGACGGTGGAGTTGTTGATGTTGGCGGAGGTCGGACCATGGGTCGGGTTGTGGGAGTTGCTCTCCGCGTAGTAGGTGAAGTCGCCGCTCGACTTGTTGGTCCAGTTCGCGAACAGGAAGGTGTGTTCGGCGGTGTAGTCGAGCGCGTCACCGGGCTGCAGGTCGGAGAAGCTGATCGAGGTGGAAACGTTGGGCAGGGTCTGGGTGACCAGGCTGTCGGTCAGGTGCCAGGCCATGGATATGAACCCGGAACAGTCCTCGCGGTACGTGCCGTTGGCGTCGGTCTTGTAGCCCGACTGGTTGTAGGGCACGCCCTCGTCGACCCAACTCTGGGCGCGGGCCAGTACTTCGCCGCGGGAGATCGTGCCTCCGGCACTCGAAGCGGCGTGGGCGGCGGGCATGGCGATGAAGAGCGAGGAGGCGGCACAACCGGCCACGACGACGGCGGTCGAGCGGAGGGCGGCACGGGTGATGCGGGACATGGTGATGTGGTCCTGACGAGTGGAGGGAAGGTCTTCGGCGTGCTGCGAGCTACTTCGTGGCGCTCGCGGAGTTCATCTGGTCGGCGAGAGCGGTGAGCGCCGACCGGTCGTCCTTGGTGGCGTACTTGGCGCCGTTCTCGGCGAGCTCCGGGAACTGCAGGGCGGTCAGCAGGTTTCCGCGCCGGACGAGGTAGATGTGGCTGGTCTGGGGCCCGGCCGCGGACATACCGCCGACAGCGGTCCACTGACGGGCGTAGGCGGTGCCGTCGTTGGTGGTGGCGGTCTGGCTGACCTGGGCGTCGGGGCTCACGTGGGCCTTGGCCTGCAGAGCGCGGGAGGCGTCCTGGCAGGTGTTCATCGCGGCCGTCAGCGACTGGTAGACGCGCTGGGCGGTGGCGGAGTCGGCGAAGCTGAACGAGTCCTGGACCGCGGGGGTCTTGAACGCACTGACGTAGCCCTGCTGCTGCCAGGTCAGAGCGCCGTGGACGGACGCGCACTCGTTGAGCCCGACGTCATGGGTGACGGGCTGCGTGTGCGGGGGGGCCATCGGCTTCCAGGAGGCTGCGGCGTTGTCCGGCAGCTTGGCCGGCGCGAGCGGCGGCGGCGGGGTCGTGGCGCTCGGCGCGGCCGGGGGAACCGCGGTGTCGGCCGGTGTCGACGACGCGACCGTTGCGGAGGTGGGCGCGGCGGCAGAGGCAACGGCCGGGGCAGCGGCGGGGACAGCAGAATCGCCGGGGGCCATGGCGGAGGGGGAGCCGGAGGGCGCGGCGGAAGCGGCCGCCGACTGATCAGGCGCGGCGGCCGGGTGACCAGACGACGCGTCCGCGAAGCCGCTCACGGTCAGAACCGCAGCGACCAGAGCCGGGGCGCCGATGAAGAGAGCGGTGCGCCGGATGCTGTGCTGAGACATTGGGAATTTCTCCGTGAGCGACTGGGAAAAGACCGGATTCATGGGGTGGCGGAATTCAGCTGTAGATTCCTGGAATTCCGTAGAGGGACAGCGCCGTGGCGTGCCGCGCTCTGCGCAGCAGGTCCTCGGACTGCGCCTTCGCCTGTTCCTGACCGCCGACCGCGCGGCCGAGGAAGAGCGTCAGATCGATTCCGCCCGCCTCGGCCCGGGCCCGGACGTGCTCCAGCCGGTCGGCCGGTGTGGCGTGCGCCCAGAGGACGTCGTGCACCAACTGGGCATCTGCGTCCGTGGGCTGGTCGGCGGTGACGGCCGGTTCCAGACGGGCAAGCGCGACGTACATCCGCTCAGTCCCAGCCGATGCCCGCGGCCTGGGCCTGGACGGTGGTGGCACCCGCCGGAGCGACGTCCCAGCCGATGCCGCTCAGGACGCTCGCGGCCGGTGCGGCGGAAATCATGAGCGCGCCGGCCGCGGCGAAACCGGTGACAATTCGAACGACCCTGGACATGGCGGTACCCCCGTACGAAATCGAATGGATTGGCTGTGCGGATATCCCGCGGCTTCCGTCGGTTCCGGTCTTTTCTCGCCCGGTGTTCCCGACGAGGAATACTCTGCCGGACCGGTGAGCCGCTGGGGAGGGGTTTCTGCTGTCACCAAGCGTCCTGGCACCTTGGTGCCAGGACGGCCGCACCGGTAGCCGCCGCAGGCCTTCTGGGTGGATTCGCCCCTTGAATCCGTTTTCTTGCACGGCCTGTATGCGACTGAAATGATCATCAACGCACGGGCACGAACACCGTGCCGATCGGGGGATCTTGATGCAGGACGTACTGGGCCTTCTAGGGCTCGAAGCCACCGTCGCCGCCGTCTACGAGACCATGCTCGCCGGCCCCGCCCACGGGGTGGCCGAGCTGAGCGCCCGGCTGTCCATGCCGGAGTCCCAGGTCCGCGACGCGCTCGACCAGTTGGCCGACAGCGAGCTGCTGCGGCCTTCCCGCGACGCACCGGGCACCTTCCGGGTGGTCAGTCCGGAGCTGGCCCTGGAGGCCGCTCTGCGTCGACAGGAGCAGGAACTGCTCCGCCGCCAGCAGGAGCTGGTCGCACAGCGGGTCGCCGCGGCCCGCGCGGTCTCCGAATACGCCGACCAGCGCCCGCTCGCCGAGCACGAGGGCAGTGTGCGCCTGGTCGGACTGGACGCCATCCAGGCCCAGTTGGAGGCGCTGGCGCGGGAGCTCAGCACCGAGTGCCTGAGCGTGATGCCGGGCGGTGCCCAGTCGCAGGCCAGCCTCGACGCCTCCCGCCCGCTGGACGAGGACGCGATGAGGCGGGGAATCTCACTGCTGACCCTGTATCAGAACAGCGTCCGCAATGACGCGGCCACCTTCGGCTACGCGCGCTGGATGACCGGGCTGGGCGGGCAGGTGCGGACCGCCCCCGTGCTCCCGCCCCGGCTGCTGGTCTTCGACCGGAAGGTCGCCGTCGTCCCCATCGACCCCGCGAACACCCGGCGGGGCGCGCTGTGCACCCGCGAGCCGGCCATCGTCGCCAATCTCGTCGCACTGTTCGAGCAGGCTTGGGAAACCGCCGTCCCACTCGGCGCCGACACCCCTTCCGGCTCCGAGGCCGAGCCCGGGCTCAGCCCGGTCGAGAAGGAACTGCTCAAACTGCTCGCGACCGGCCTCACCGATGAGACCGCCGCCAAGCGCCTGGGCGTCTCGCTGCGCACCGTCCGACGGCAGATGGCCGCGCTGATGGAGCGCCTCGACGCCAGCAGCCGCTTCGAGGCCGGCCTGAAGGCGGCCCGGCTGGGCTGGCTCTGACCACTTCCCGAAGGCTTGCCGCCGTCGCCGACCGACTCAACCGCCACCCTCGCCGGACGCTCGGCCGGGAAGTCCCGGCCGAGCGTCCGGCCAAACCTCCGCCGCCAGGGCCGGGCGGTGAACGGAAGGATCTCGGTGACGTTCCGGTGCTGAGAAGACCGACGAGCGCGAGCCCGGATCGGGGGTGGGCCAAGGCGGAGCGGGAGCGCGGCTGTGCGGTGAGCAGCATCCGTGCGGATCGAGTGGCAGCTGTACGAGCTGGACAACGGGGACTCCACCGTTGCCCGCCCAAGGACGACTCGTACCGCACGATCGACACCCCGCCCTTCCTCTCGGCCCTGCTGGCCAGGCAGATCGAGCGGAACCGGCCGAAGCCCTGCGCTTGCCACGGACGGACCTGCGTCTCCAGCGGCCACGGAGCCGCCAAGGGCGCAGCTCGCCGCACTGGCGTGAAGCTCTGGACGTCGCCCAGCGCGCCGGGGTCTCCGCCGGTACCGTCTCCGACGTGCCGAACCGGCCCGAGACCGTGATCCGGGAGGAGGCGCTCGCCGCCCGTCGGCGATGTGTCCCCGCCCACCCATGGCTGCGCTCGACGCCCTGCTGAAGGGGGGTCAGTAGAAGCCGCGCCGGAGCGGCCTTCCATGATCCACTCCCAGCTCACTCCCCAGCGGCGCCCAAGGGAGTCGAAAAACCAGTCAGGGCCGGTCTCCCTTGCGGGAGACCGGCCCTGAGCTGGTCCTACTGGGTCGGGGTGGCGGGATTTGAACCCACGGCCTCTTCGTCCCGAACGAAGCGCGCTACCAAGCTGCGCCACACCCCGGTCTTTCTGTTTGCCGCTCCGTCTCCTTCGCGACGAGTAGAACTCTACCGGACGCTCGCCGAGACACGAAATCCGGTTTCGGGCGGGCGTCCGGTCGGGGTCAGCGGGGGGTGGGGGTGAGGGTGAGGAGGGTGGCTTCCGGGGGGCAGGCGAAGCGGACCGGGGTGTAGCGGTTGGTGCCGCAGCCGGCGGAGACGTGGAGGTAGGAGCGGTGGCCGCCGGCCTGGTGGGTGGAGAGGCCCTTGACCCGGCGGGTGTCGAGGTCGCAGTTGGTGACCAGGGCGCCGTAGAAGGGGATGCAGAGCTGGCCGCCGTGGGTGTGGCCGGCCAGGATCAGGGGGTAGCGGTCGGCGGTGAAGGCGTCGAGGACGCGCAGGTAGGGCGCGTGGACGACGGCGAGGGAGAGGTCGGCGTCGGCGGAGGGGCCGCCGGAGACCTCGGCGTAGCGGTCGCGGCGGATGTGGGGGTCGTCGAGGCCGGTGAACTCCATGTCGAGGCCGTTGACGGTGAGGCGGCCGCGGGTGTTGGTCAGGTCGAGCCAGCCGGCCGCGTCGAAGCCGTCGCGGAGCTTCTCCCAGGGGTTGTGGACGGCCCCGCTGATGCCGCGGTTGCCGGTGCCGTCGGGGTTGTTCATGCCGTGGACGCCGCTGCGCATGGCCTGGAGGTAGCGGGCCGGGTTCTTGCGGGCCGGGCCGTAGTAGTCGTTGGACCCGAAGACGTAGACGCCGGGGAAGTCCATGAGCGGCCCGAGCGCGTCGAGGGTGGCCGGGACGCCGAGCGGGTCGGAGAGGTTGTCGCCGGTGTTGACCACCAGGTCGGGGCGCAGGCCGGCCAGGCTCTTCAGCCAGCGCTGCTTCTTGCCCTGCCCGGTCACCATGTGGATGTCGGACACCTGCAGGATCCGGACTGGCTTGGCGCCGTGCGGCAGGACGGGGACCTCGATCCGGCGGAGCCGGAAGGCACGCACCTCGTACCCGACGGAGTAGGCGAGGCAGGCGGCGCCGGCGGCGGCGACACCGAGGGGAACGGAGTACAGCGGTCGCATCAGCCCATGCTCTCAGACGGTGGATCAGCTGGTGAACGTCCGGTGGCCCGCTGCGGGCACGGCCCCTGCTGTGGGCGCGGTCCCCGCTGCGGGCACGACCCCCGCTGCGGAATCCTCGGAGTCCCGCCGGGCGCGCAGGGCCCGGACCTTGTTGCGGTTGCCGCACCGCTCCATCGAGCACCAGCGCCGCCGCCCGGGCCGCGAGGTGTCGACGAAGAGCAGCCGGCAGTTGTGTGCCCAGCACTCCCGGATCCGGTCCGCGCACGGGCCGGTGAGCAGGGCGATGGCGTCCCGGGCGAGGGTGGAGACCAGCTGGGCCCCGTCGGCGGGCAGCGGGGCGGCCGCGGTGCCGTCGGGGCCGATCTGCGGGACGAGCGGCGGGTGGGCGGCGGCCCGGTTGAGGGCCGCGTGGTCGGCCACGGTGCCGGTCGTGCCGTGGGCGCGGGCGGTGGCCAGCCGCCAGAGGGCGTCGCGCAGGGTGCGGGCGTCGGTGAGCTGCTCGGCGGTGATCCGTACGGCTCCGGCGGGCAGCCGCAGCCGGGAGCGGGGGAGCCAGTCGGTGAGGTCGGACGGGCGGTGCAGGGCCTCGAACCGGGAGAGGTCGCCGGGGCCGCCGGTGGTGAGCAGTTCGAGGCAGAGCGCACCGGGGTCGAAGAGGAAGCTGCTGCCGCCCGGAGTGGTGAGGACCAGGCCGGGCGCGGGGTGCCCGGGGTCCGGTGCTCCGTCTCGATCGGTCATGTAACCAGGTTAGGTGGTTACAGGCCGGGCCAGGGGGCACCCGGCGCTTAATGGCAAGCGACCGAACGGCGCAGGTGGGAGACTCGTGGCCATGACGACGCTCAAGGAGCAGCTGCAGGAGGACCTCACGGCTGCCATCAAGGACCGGGACGAGCTGCGCTCGTCCACCATCCGGCTCACGCTGTCCGCCGTCACCAGCGAGGAGGTGGCGGGCAAGGAGAAGCGCGAGCTGTCCGACGCCGAGGTGCTCAAGGTGATCACCCGCGAGGCGAAGAAGCGCCGCGAGGCGGCCGAGGCCTTCGACCAGGGTGGCCGGGTCGACCAGGCCGCGCGGGAGCGCGCCGAGGGCGAGGTGCTGGCGGGTTACCTGCCCAAGCAGCTGTCGGACGAGGAACTGGCCGCGATCGTGGCCGCCGCCGTGGCCGAGAGCGGGGCGAGCGGGCCGCAGGCGATGGGCGCCGTGATGAAGCTGGTGAAGCCGAAGGTCGACGGTCTGGCCGAGGGCGGCCGGGTGGCCGCGGCGGTGAAGGCCGCGCTGGCCTGAGCGCACGGCACGGCACGGCGCACGGCACGACGAACGCCGAAGGGGCGCCCTCCGGAAGATCCGGAAGGCGCCCCTTCGGCGTTCGTACGGGCGGGAGAGCCGGAGAGCCCCGGTCAGCCGTTGCCGCCGCCGTGCTTGCCGCCGTTGCCGTTCCCGTTGCCGTTCCCGCCGCCGATCATGCCCGGCGGGAGGGTGAACCCTCCTCCTATCACCCCACCGGGGCCGTTCCCGTTCCCCGGACCGGCCGGCGGCGGGTTCTGGGCACCCGGCTGCTGCTGCGGCGGCTGGGCGTTCGGGTCGGCCGCCGGGGGAGCGGCCGGCGGGGGCGTGGTCGCCTGGGGGTCCGGGATGTTGGTGGTCTGGATGGGCTCCAGGGGCGTGCCCTTGAGCGCCTGGTTCATCGCCATCTGCCAGATCGGACCGGGGCCGTCGGCGCCGAACACCTCGTCGAAGTGCTTGCCGCCGATGTTGATGTTCTTCATCTTGACGCCGCCGGCCGGGCCGCCGAGCCAGACCGCGGTGGCCAGCGACGGGGTGTAGCCGTCGAACCAGGCGGCCTTCTTCTCGTCGGTGGTACCGGTCTTACCAGCGATCTTGCGGCCGTCGTCGAGGCCGAGGGCGGCCGCGGTGCCCTTCTCGGTCACGTTGAGCAGGACGGTGTTGAGCGAGTCCGCGGTCTGCTCGGAGAAGACCTGGTTGCACTGGGACTGCGGGACCTTGAGTTCCTTGCCGTCGACCGTGGTGATCTTGTTGATCGCGATCGGGGTGCAGTACTTGCCGCGCGCGGCGAAGGTCGCGTAGACGTTCGCCATGGTCAGCGGGGAGAGCTCCAGGGTGCCGAGGACCATCGAGGGCACTTCCTGGAAGGGGTCGCCCTTGGCGGACTGGGTGATGCCCAGCTTGTTCGCCATCTGCTTCATCGCGCAGAGGCCGACCTGCTGCTCCATCTCGACGAAGTAGGTGTTGACCGAGAGCGCCATGGCCTGCTTGAGCTCGTACGGCCCGACCTCGCCGGTCGACTCGTTCTTCACCGTGGCCTTGGGCTTGTCGGTGTTCTTCCAGGTGCCGTTGCAGGTCGACACCTGGGGGTAGTCGATCTTGTTCTCGGACGGGAACGACTGGGTGTTCGACATGCCCGCCTCCAGCGCCGCCGCGGCGAGGATCGGCTTGAAGGTCGAACCGGTCTGGAAGCCGTTGCCGCCGCCCATCGAGGCGTCGACGTTGAGGTTGACGACGGTCTGGTTCTTGTTCTGGTCCAGGCCGTACGGGCGGGTCTGGGCCATCGCCAGGATCTTGCCGGTGCCGGGCTCCATCATGGTCGCCGCGGCCGACACCTGGTCGGTCACGTTGACCTTCTTGGTGACGGCGTTCTGGGCGGCGGCCTGCTTGTCCGGGTCCAGCGTGGTGTAGATGTTCAGGCCACCGGTGTCCCACAGCTTCTTGCGGTCGTCGGCGGTCTTGCCGAAGGCCGGGTCCTGCTTGACCACGTGGCGGACGTAGTCGCAGAAGAAGCCCATGCCGGCCTGGGCGGTGATGCAGCCGTTCTGCGGGTCCTTGTACTTCAGACCCAGCGGGGCGGCCTTCGCCTCCTTCGCCTGGTCGGCGGTGATGTGCTTGTTCTCGAGCATCTTGTCGATGACCGTGTTGCGCCGCTTGATGGTGTTGTCCGGGTAGCGCACCGGGTCGTACTGCGACGGGTTCTGGACCAGGCCGGCGAGGGTGGCGGCCTCGGCGATGGTCAGGTCCTTGTTGCTCTTGCTGAAGTAGCGCTGGGACGCGGCCTCGACCCCGTAGGCCTGGTGGCCGTAGAAGGTGATGTTGAGGTAGTTGGTGAGGATCTGATCCTTGGTCAGGTCCTCCTCCAGCTTGATGGCGACCTTGAGCTCCTGGATCTTGCGGCCCAGGGTCTTGCGCTGCGCCTCCAGGACGGCGGCCTGGTCGTCACCGGCCTTCTCCACGTTGACGTTCTTCACGTACTGCTGGGTCAGCGTGGAGGCGCCCTGGGCGGCCGTGCCGCTCTCCGCGTTCTTGCCGACCGCGCGCAGGACGCCCTTGAGGTCGACGGCGCCGTGCTCGTAGAAGCGGGCGTCCTCGATGTCGACCTGGGCGTGGCGCATGTACGGCGACATCTGGTCGGCGCTGAGGACCGTGCGGTCGCGCTCGTAGACCTTCGCGATCAGGCCGCCCTTGGCGTCGAAGATCTGGGTGGCCTGGGTGAGCGGCGGGGTCTTGAAGTCGTCGGGGATGTTCTGGAAGCTCTCCGCCGTGTCCTTGGCGGTCAGCCCCATGGCGCCGACGGCCGGCAGGGCGAGGCCTGCCAGCAGGACTCCGGAGAGCACGCTGACGCCCAGGAACTTCACGCCGTTGCCGACGTGGTCCATCGGTGATCCGCTGCTCCTGCGGCGCGGAGCTCCGGGGTTGCCTGGGGGCTGGGGTGCCGGTGGGCGCTTCGGTGCCATGGGGAGAACCCTACGTCCCCGATTCCCGCACATGGGGGCAGGTGTTCGCCTAGGCTTGTCACAAGCTTGCGACAGCTTCGGTGCGTCAACATCCTTCACTCTTGTGAGTGCGGAGACTTGCCCGAATTGCCCGATATCGCATGGGTTTTGGGGCGGCCGGGACCTGCTGCGCTCGAGTGAACGACTGCGCTCCGTGACGGTGTCTGCGGCGAGAGTGGGGGCCTGCGGGTTGGCAAGGCTCGCGACCTGCGATCACTCCAACGAGTGAGATGACCGATACCCATAGTCCGATCGGGTCATTCGAGATTGAGCCCGAAGGGGCTGTTGCAAGCTGTCCATCTTCCGTAACGTCCTCAACTGGCAACGGTGAATATGTCGTTGCCGCCGTGGGGGAGCCTCGAATCATCGGGAGAGGACGGCGCCGGCATGGGCTGGGTTGACGACTGGAGTGCGCAGGCCGCCTGCCGCACGAGTGATCCGGACGAACTGTTCGTCCAGGGGGCGGCACAGAACCGGGCGAAGGCGGTGTGCAGCGGCTGCCCCGTCCGTACGGAGTGCCTCGCGGACGCGCTGGACAACCGGGTGGAGTTCGGGGTGTGGGGCGGGATGACGGAGCGCGAGCGCCGGGCGCTGCTGCGCCGCCGCCCGACGGTCATCTCGTGGCGCAGGCTGCTGGAGACGGCCCGCACCGAGTACGAGGAGTCCCTCGCGACCGGCGTGATACTGACGGACTACGCCCAGGCGGGCTGAGCCCGGCGGCGGTGCGCCGTCGGCACCGGCCCCCCGGGGTGCTCACGCCGCGCCGCTGAGCCGCTCCCCGATGGCCCGCAGCCCGTCCAGGTCGTGCACATCGCCCGGCAGCGCGGCCACCTCCACGATCGGCACGTCCGGGTACACCGAGACGAAGCGGTCCCGGGTGCGCCGCTCGCGCCCCATGATCTGCATCCGCTCGGCGTGCAGCCGCAGCAGCCCGGCAGCGAGCAGCTCCGCCTCGGGCGAGGAGTGCTCCGAGCCGTTGTCGTCCAGGGCCTCGGCGGCCGCCAGCGCCCGCTCCGCGGTGAGCTGCGGCGCGCCCGTGCTGTGCACCCGGTTGAGTACCAGCCCGGCCAGTGGCATCCGGTCCGCGGCGAGCCGGTCCACGAAGTAGGCCGCCTCGCGCAGCGCGTCCCGCTCGGGCGCCGCCACCACCAGGAACGCCGTGCCCGGCGCCTTGAGCAGCTGGTAGGTGCGGTCGGCGCGCTCGCGGAAACCGCCGAACATCGAGTCCGTCGCGCTCACGAAGGTCTGCACGTCGGTGAGCAGCTGGGCGCCGAAGATCTTGCCCAGGGTGCCGGTGAGCAGGCCCATCCCGGCGTTGAGGAACCGCATCGCGCTGCGACCGCCGACCTTGGCCGGCGCGGTCAGGATCCGGATCACCCGGCCGTCCAGGAAGGACCCGAGCCGGTTGGGCGCGTCCAGGAAGTCCAGCGCCGAGCGGGACGGCGGGGTGTCCACGACGATCAGGTCCCACTCCTCGGCGGCGCGCAGCTGTCCGAGCTTCTCCATCGCCATGTACTCCTGCGTGCCCGCGAAGCCGGCCGACAGGGACTGGTAGAACGGGTTCTCCATGATCGCCCTGGCCCGTTCGGGCTCGGCGTGGGCCAGCACGACCTCGTCGAAGGTCCGCTTCATGTCGAGCATCATGGCCTGCAGCTCGCCGTTGCCGGTGACGCCCTTGACCACCCGGGGGGTGTTGTCGAGTTCGGTCAGGCCCATCGACTGGGCCAGCCGCCGGGCCGGGTCGATGGTCAGCACCACGACCTTGCGGCCGCGCTCGGCGGCCCGCAGGCCGATCGCCGCGGCGGTGGTGGTCTTGCCGACGCCGCCGGAGCCGCAGCAGACGATGATCCTGGTCCCCGGGTCGTCGATCAGCCCGTCCACCGCGAGCCGGCTGCCGGTCGAGGCCATGCCGCTGTTCGCCGAGGCCATGCCGCTGTTCGTCGAGGTCATGCCGCCCCCTGCCGCTTCAGTTCGCCCGCCAGCCGGTACAGCCCACCGAGGTCCACGCCCTCGCCCAGCAGCGGCAGTTCGTACGTCGGGAGCCGTAGCTGCTGCAGGTCGGCGCGCTGTTCGCGCTCCAGCTCGACCCGCTCGGCGTGCTCCCTGGCCTGTTCCAGCAGCGGGTCGAGCAGCGGCTCCACCGCCGCCCGGACCGTCTCCGTCCGGCGCGAGCGGCCCCCCAGCCCGGCCTCGCCGAGGGCCAGCGCCACCTCCTCGCGGTGGTCCCCGTCCACCGCGGCGACCGCGGCCGCGTCCAGCACCGGCGGCCGGACCATGTTGACCATCACCCCGCCCACCGGGAGCTTCGCCTCGCGCAGCTCCGCGATGCCGTCGACCGTCTCCTGCACCGGCATCTCCTCCAGCAGGGTGACCAGGTGCACGGCCGTCTCCGGCGACCTCAGCACCCGCATCACGGCCTGCGCCTGGGTGTGTATCGGGCCGATCCGGGCCAGCCCGGCGACCTCGGAGTTGACGTTCAGGAACCGGGTGATCCGCCCGGTCGGCGGGGCGTCCATCACCACCGCGTCGTACCGGCGCCGCCCGTCCGGGCCCTTGCGGCGGGCCGCCTCGCAGGCCTTGCCGGTGAGCAGCACGTCCCGCACGCCGGGGGCGATGGTGGTGGCGAAGTCGACGAAGCCGACCTTCTGCAGGGCCTTGCCGGCCCGGCCGAGCTTGTAGAACATCTCCAGGTACTCGAGCAGCGCCTGCTCGGTGTCGATCGCCAGCGCGAGCACCTCGCCGCCGCGCGCCCCGCCCGCGGGCACCTCCCCGGCCGGCAGTCCCAGCTGGGAGCGGGAGACCGAGGCGATCCGGCGCTCCTCGTACGGGAGCGCGGCGATCCCGAACAGCTCGGCGATGCCCTGCCGCCCCTCGACCTCGATCAGCAGCACCCGTCCGCCGTCGGCGGCCAGGGCCAGGGCCAGCGCGGCGGCCAGCGTGGTCTTCCCGGTGCCGCCCTTGCCGCTGACCACGTGCAGCCGGACCCCCTCCCAGTCGGGGTCGCGCCGGGCCGCCTGGCCGGGGGTGCGTGCCACGCTGCGTCTCCGTCCGTCTCCGTCCCTACGGGCTCCCCTCCCGCGGGGCGCCCCTGCCGGGGGCCGCACGGGCGGGGCCTCCCTCCATGAGGGTGCCCTCTCGCGAGGGTAACCAGGGAGCGCTGCCGATGCCCGGTGCACCCGGGGTGCCAGGACTGAATCATGCCCCCTTTGTGCCCCACCTCACACGCCGGTCGGCGGGCGGCGGCGATCGCCGGGACGGCTCGTCTAGAGTCTGGCCATGACCAAGTGGGAATACATGACGGCGCCCCTGCTCGTGCACGCCACCAAGCAGATCCTGGACAACTTCGGCGAGGACGGCTGGGAGCTCGTCCAGGTCGTGCCGGGCCCGAACCCCGAGCAGCTGGTGGCCTACTTCAAGCGGGAGAAGAACGCATGAGCCAGGTCGAGTCGAAGCTCGCCGAGCTGGGTCTGACCCTGCCGCCGGTGGCCGCCCCGGTCGCCGCGTACGTGCCGGCCGTGCAGTCCGGCGAGTTCGTGTTCACCTCCGGCCAGCTGCCGGTCGTCGGCGGCAAGCTGCCGACGACCGGCAAGGTCGGCGCCGAGGTGTCCCCGGAGGAGGCCAAGGAGCTCGCGCAGACCTGCGCGCTGAACGCCCTGGCCGCCGTGAAGTCCGTGATCGGTGACCTGGACCGGATCGAGCGGGTCGTGAAGGTCGTCGGGTTCGTCGCCTCCGCCCCCGACTTCCACGGCCAGCCCGCCGTGATCAACGGCGTCAGCGAGCTGCTCGGCCAGGTGCTGGGCGAGGCCGGTGTGCACGCCCGCAGCGCCGTCGGCGTCGCGGTGCTGCCGCTGGACGCCCCGGTCGAGGTCGAGATCCAGGTGCGCGTCAAGAACGCCTGAGTGTGATCGCGGAGGCGGGGTCGGGCCTGTCCAACCCCGCCTCCGTGCGCTTAGCATCCGGGCATGGACCATCGAGCAACGACGCTCCCGATGCCGCCCGGCTGGCCCGCCCGGATCCGGGCGGTCGACTCCGGCCTGCTCACTCCCGCGGTGCCCAGGCCCGCCGCGACGGTCGTGCTGCTGTGCGACGGCGCCGACGGGCCGGAGGCCTACCTGCTGCGCCGTCGCACCTCGATGGCCTTCGCGGCCGGGATGTACGCCTACCCGGGCGGCGGGGTGGACCCGCGCGACGCCGAGGTCGAGCCGGGCTGGGCCGGGCCGTCGCCCGAGGAGTGGGCGCGCCGCCTCGGGGTGGACGCCCGGACGGCGCGGGCGGTGGTGTGCGCGGCCGTGCGCGAGACCTTCGAGGAGGCCGGCGTGCTGCTGGCCGGCCCGGACGCGCACAGCATCGCCGCGCCGCGTGACTGGACCGCGGAGCGGGCCGCGCTGGAGGCGCACGAGCTGTCCCTCGCCGAGTTCCTGCGGGACCACGGCCTGGTGCTGCGCAGCGACCTGCTGGGCGGCTGGGCCCGCTGGATCACCCCGGAGTTCGAGGAGCGGCGCTACGACACCTGGTTCTTCGTCGCCGCCCTGCCGGCCGGTCAGCGCGCGGCACTGGAGGTCGGCGAGGCCGACCGGGTCGCCTGGCTGACGCCGGCCGAGGCGGTCCGGGGCTACCACGAGGGCCGGTTCGGCATGCTGCCGCCGACCGTGACGGTGCTGCGCGAGCTGTCGCCGGTGCGGACCGCCGCCGAAGCGCTGGCCGCGGCCGCCGGGCGGACGCTGGAGCCGGTACTGGGCCGCGCCGAGGTGCGCGGTGACCGGATGACGGTCCGCTGGCCCGGGTACGACGAACTGACCATCGACGGGGAGTTCCCCGAGGGCTCCTGAGCCGGGTGCCGCCGAGCCCGGTACCGATGACCACCGCTGAAGAGATGCCGATCAGACGAACCAGAAAGGACCGACGACCGATGGACCGCAACGACGTGGCTCGCCGGACGGCCCCCGAGCTGCCCGCCCGCCGACTGCCCTCCCGTTCCCCGGCCTGCACCAGCCAGGTCCCGTTCGTCGAGGTCGCCCAGCGCGCGCTCGTCCGGGCCCTGCCGCTGCGGGCCCTGCATCGCGACGGCGAGGGCGGCCGGTGAACGAGCGGAGCGAGCGAACCGTCGAGGAGTGCGCATGAGCGGGCTCCTGCCGGGTGACCCCGCCGCCGTGGTCGGCGGCGAGGCCACCCCCCGGGCGCTGTGCGTACTGGCGCCGAACCCGTCGCCGATGACGCTGGACGGCACCAACACCTGGCTGCTCTCCGAGCCGGGCTCGGACCTCGCGGTGGTGATCGACCCGGGCCCACTGCACGAGGGCCACCTGCGCCGGGTGCTCGACCTCGCCGAGGAGCGCGGCAAGCGGATCGCACTCACCCTGCTGACCCACGGCCACGCCGACCACTCCGAGGGCGCGGCCCGCTTCGCCGAGCTCACCGGCACCGAGGTGCGGGCCCTGGACCCGGCGCACCTGCTGGGCTCGGAGGGCCTGGTCGGCGGGCAGCGGCTGGACGTCGGCGGCCTCGACCTGCGGGTCGTCGCCACCCCGGGGCACACCTCGGACTCGCTGACCTTCCACCTGCCGGACGACGGCGCGGTCCTCACCGGGGACACCGTGCTCGGCCGCGGCACCACGATGGTCGCCCACCCCGACGGCCGGCTCGGGGACTACCTGGACTCGCTGCGCCACCTGCACACCATGGCCTCCGCGCACGGCGTCCGCACCGTGCTGCCCGGCCACGGGCCGGTGCTCGCGGACGCGCTCGGGGCCGTCGACTACTACCTGGCGCACCGGGCCACCCGGCTCGCCCAGGTGGAGACCGCGGTCGAGGCGGGCTGCCGGACGGCCGCCGACGTGGTCGCCCGGGTCTACGCCGACGTCGACCGGGCGCTCTGGCCGGCCGCCGAGCTGTCGGTGCGCGCCCAGCTGGAGTACCTGGAGGAGCACGGGCTGATCCCGGACCAGGACTGATCCCGGGCCCGGACCGTTCCCGCCCGAGGCCTGGTGGGGACCGGGCCGGGGAACGCCGAAGGGCCCGTCCGGATCGGACGGGCCCTTCGCGGTGCGCGCGGTGCTCGGAGCGCTCGGCGCGTCAGCGCGAGCGGCGGGACAGCCGCTCGACGTCGAGCAGGACCACCGCGCGCGCCTCCAGCTTCAGCCAGCCGCGGCCGGCGAAGTCGGCGAGCGCCTTGTTGACGGTCTCGCGGGAGGCGCCGACCAGCTGGGCCAGCTCCTCCTGGGTGAGGTCGTGGGCGACGTGGATGCCCTCCTCGGACTGGACGCCGAAGCGGCGGGAGAGGTCCAGCAGGGCCTTGGCGACGCGGCCGGGCACGTCGGAGAAGACCAGGTCGGACATCACGTCGTTGGTCCGGCGCAGTCGGCGGGCGATGGCCCGCAGCAGCGCGATGGAGACCTCGGGGCGGGCGTGCAGCCAGGGCTGCAGGTCGCCGTGGCCGAGGCCGAGCAGCTTGACCTCGGTCAGCGCGCTGGCGGTGGCGGTGCGCGGGCCCGGGTCGAACAGCGACAGCTCGCCGATCATCTCGCTGGGGCCGAGCACGGCCAGCATGTTCTCGCGGCCGTCCGGGGAGGCGCGGTGCAGCTTCACCTTGCCCTCGGCGACGACGTACAGCCGGTCGCCCGGGTCGCCCTCGTGGAACAGCGACTCACCACGGGCGAGGGTGACCTCGGTCATGGAAGCGCGCAGCTCGCCGGCCTGTTCGTCGTCGAGTGCCGCGAAGAGTGCGGCGCGCCGCAGAACGTCGTCCACGTGCTTCCTCCTTCTCGGCCGTCCGGCGGGTGGGCCGTCCGGCGCAAGTTCCGTTCAGTGTTCTGCATCACCAAGCATGGCGCATGTCGCTCCGATCATATGAGGAGGGGGTGTGTCCGGGTGTGCGGTGCGGGGCCATTCGCACCGGCGGGTCATCGGGCGGGGCGCCCCGCGGGCGTCGCCCGGTCGAACGACTGTCCGTCGGTGTCGAACAGGGAGTCGCCCACTCCCGTACGGGCCGAGAGGACGGCGTGGCCGGCCCGGTGGGCGCTGGTCAGGCCCGCCGCGCGCAGTGCGGTGAGGTGCTGGGAGACGGCGGCCGGGGACAGGCCGGTCCGGCGGGCCAGCTCGGTGGTCGATGCGGGGGAGTCCAGCTCGGCCAGCAGCTGGGCCCGGGACCGGCCGAGGACGGCGGCCAGTGCGTCGGTGCGCGCCGCCGAGCCGGGCCGCTCCTCCCACAGCGCGGCCGTACCGCGCGCCGGGTAGACCAGCTGCGGCGGGTCCGGCGGCAGCACCCGGGTGAGCACCCGCGGCCAGGCGAAGGCCGAGGGCACGAGCAGCAGGCCGGCCCCGGCGGTCAGCCGGGTGACGGTGCAGTGCCGCCGCTCCAGCCGCAGCGCGGTGCCGTCCCAGCGGACCGTTTCGTGCAGGTCGTCCAGCATGCGAGCGGGGCCGTGCTCGGCCGCCTGCCGGGAGCGGTGGAAGACGTCCGCCGCCAGCAGCGCCCGGATCCGCGCCCAGTACGGGGCGAGCGCCAGCTCCCAGTACGCCTCGATCTCGGCCGCCAGCCGGGGCAGCTGGCCGGACGGGTCCCGGTGCAGCGCCGTCAGTGCGGCGGGCAGCCGGCCGCCGGCCTCGGCGGCCAAGACGTCGAGATCGGCCCGGACCTGCTCGGCGCCGGTCGCGGTGATCACGGCCAGCTCCTCGGCGAGCGTGGTCGAGCAACCCGCCGGGGCGGGGTTGAGGAAGTCGGGCAGGTGGCCGTCGGGCGGGACCATCGCGGCCAGCCGGCCCCGGTCCAGCCCGGCGGCGGCCAGCCGGGCGCGCACCTGCCCGGCCCAGCGGCGGTGCAGCGCCGGGACGGGGGAGCAGGCGAGCGCCCGCAGGCTGGTCACCACCTCCTGCATCGGGCTGACGGCGAACCGGGTCAGCGCCAAGTCCTGGGTGGAGAACTGGAGTTCCGTCCGCATCAGCGGTCCCCCTTCGGAAGATTCGGCCTCAGCTTAATCACTGGTGGCGGCCTACGGCCGGGGCGCAGGATGCCTGCGTCCCCACCGATCCGTACGAAAGCCGGTGACCCGATATGTCCACCACCCCCGAGACCCGCGAGCGGGCGCTGCGGCTGCGCGAGCTCGTCGCGGAGGGCGTGCTCGTCCTGCCCAACGCCTGGGACGCGGGCAGCGCCGCGGTGATCGCCTCGGCCGGCGCCCGGGCGATCGCCACCACCAGCGGCGGCGTCTCCTGGTCGCTGGGCCACGGCGACGGCCAGCGGATGGACCGGGCGGCGGCGGTCGAGGCGGCCCGCCGGGTCGTCGCCGCGGTGGACCTGCCGGTCACCGTCGACGCCGAGGGAGGGTACGGGCCGCTGGCCGCCGACGTGGCCGCGACCGTCACCGCACTGGTCGGCGTCGGCGCGGCCGGGGTCAACCTGGAGGACTCGACGGCCGTCGGCGGGCCGCTGTTCCCGGTGGCCGAGCAGGCCGAGCGGCTGCGCGCGGCCCGTACCGCGGCAGCGGCGGCCGGACTGCCCGAACTGCTGGTCAACGCCCGGACCGACGTGTTCCTGTTCGGACTGGGCGGGCTCGACGACGTGCTGGTCCGGGCCGAGGTCTACGCCGAGGCGGGCGCCGACGGCCTGTTCGTCCCCGGGCTGCTGGACCTCGACGTCCTCACCGAGCTGTGCCGGCGCTCCCCGCTGCCGGTGAACGCGATGGCCGGGGCCGGCGGGCCGGGTGTCGCCGAACTCGCCGCCACCGGGGTGCGGCGGGTCAGCGTCGGCACCGGGCTCGCCCAGGCCGCGTACACCACGGCCCACCGGGCCGCCGTCGAACTGCTCGGCGCCGGGACGCTGACGGAGCTCGACGGGGCGCTCGGCTTCGGGGAGCTGAACGGACTGTACTGACGCGCTGTGCCGGCGCGTCGTACCGGCGGTTCCGGGAGGCGTCAACCGGTGAAGCCCAGCTCGGCCAGGCTCTGCTCGATCCGGGCGTGGTGGGCGGCCTCCCAGTCGTCCAGGGTCTCGGCGGACTCCTTGGCCAGCTTCACCCGGGCCGCTTCCAGGGCCGTCGCCCGCTCGGTGGCGGGCACCACCACGACACCCTCCTCGTCGGCCACCACGATGTCGCCGGCCGCCACCAGCACGCCGCCGCAGCGCACCGGGGCGCCGTGGGTGCCCAGCTGCTTCTTCGCCCCCGGGATCGGGATGACGCCCCGGGCGACCACCGGGAAGCCCAACTCCCGCACCTCGCCGAGGTCCCGGATCAGGCCGTCGGCCACGAAGGCGGCGACGCCCCGGCGCTGCGCCACGGCGCAGACGTTGCCGCCGGCCAGCGCGTGGTCCAGGTCGCCGGACTCCACCACGATCACCGAGCCGGGCTCGGCCCGGTAGATCGCCGCGTGCAGCATCAGGTTGTCGCCGGGCGGGCACTGCACGGTGAAGGCCGGTCCGGCCACCCGGGGCATGCCCGGCCAGAGCGGGCGCAGGCCGATGTCCATGACCTGGGCGCGGCCCAGGACATCTGCCAGGGTGGTGGTGGGAATGTCCGCGAAGTCCTTGAAGTCCCCGTCCATGCTTCCTCTTTCCTCGATTCCCTCGGTGATTTCCCTGATGGTCGGACCGTGGGAAGACTAGGACGCGGCGGTGGACGGGGGTTCAGCGGCTCCGGGACGGGCGTCCGTCAGGCGTAGAACTTCAGGAGCTCCGGGACCAGCGCCTCGGCCGCCACCTCGTGGGTCTGGTCGGCCAGCGTCCGGTACTCGGCGCCCGGCACCGCCCCGGCCACCGCGCGGGCGGGGGCCCGCAGCAGCTCCGGGCTGGCGCCGCCGTCCAGGACCAGGGTGGGCACGGCGACGGTGGCCAGCAGCTCGACCGGCACGGTCGCACCGGTCCGTGCGCCGAGCGCCGCCGCGTCGTACGCCAGGGTCGGCGCGACCGCCTCGAACACCGGCCAGACCGGGGCGGAACGCATGCCCTCCAGCATCTCCCCGGGCAGCCCCACGAAGGTCAGGAAGGCCGCGACAGCGTCGCCGCGCCGTCCGTCGGCGAGCGCCGCCTCCAGCTCGGTGACGTACCCGACGAAGCGTTCGGCCTGCCCCTCCTCGGTGCTGAACGGCGGCTCGTAGACGGCCAGTCGGGCCATCCCGACGCCCGCGGCGGCGGCCCGCAGCGCGAGCGCGGCGCCGGAGGAGATGGCGAAGACGGCCGCCGAGCCGCCGGCCGCCGCGATGACGGCGGCCAGGTCCTCGATCTCGCGCTCCACGGCGAACGGCGCGGTGTCCCCGCTGCCGCCGCGGCCGCGGCGGTCGTAGGCCCACACGGTGTGGTGGGCGGAGAGCTGCTCGGCGACCGCGACGCCCGGGTCGAAGGCGCGGTGGCCGATCGCCCCGTCGACCAGCACGACGGCCGGGCCGGAGCCGGTGACGGTGCAGGCGATGGTGGTGCCGTCGGCGGAGATCACGGTGCTCATGGGGTGTTCCTTCTGTCGGGCGAGTCGGTCATGGGGGTAGACCGGGACTCGTCGCAGAACTCATCGCTCCGGGGAGAAATATATTTCCCGACCTGTCATGGCAGATGATTCACAGGTAAATTACCTGCTAATCTTTTTCCATGGCCACAACCCTCCAGTTCCGACAGGCACTCCGGGTCGGCCCGCCCGGGGACATCTGGCACAAACCCGCGCTCAGCGCCGTGGCGACCCTCGGCGTCCTCAACCTCACCCTGCTCGCCCTCGGCCGGCTCGACCTCGCGCTCTACACCTCGGCCGGCGGCCTCGGCGCGCTGTACGGCCACGGCCTGCCCTACCGCGCCCGGGCCCGGACCCTGGCCGGCGTGCTGCTCGGCACCGTGCTCAGCACCGCCGCCGCCCTCACCGCCGCCGCGCTGACCCGGGACGCCGTGGTGCTGGTCGCGGTGGCGGCCGGGCTCGCCGCGCTGCACAAGCTGGGCTGCGACGCCGCCCGGATCGGCCCGCCCGGCAGCCTGATCATCACCTTCACCAGCGCCAGCTGCGCCTTCGTCCCCCAGCGCCCCGCCGACCTCCCGCCGCACCTGGCGCTCACCGCACTCGGCGCCGCACTCGCCTGGCTGGTCGGGATGGCCCCCGCGCTGCTGCGCCCGTACGGGCCCGATCGGATCGCCACGGCCCGCGCGCTGGAGGCCGCCGCCCGGCTGGCCCGCAGCGCGCCCGGCACCCCCGACGCGGCCGCCCGCACCGCCCTGGTCGGCGCGGTCGACGCGGCCCGGCAGAGCCTCGCCCTCTCCTCCCCGACCCGGTGGCGCGCGCTCGGCGACGCGCCCGAGCGGCTGCTCGTCCACGCGGAGTCGGCCTTGGCCGCGCCCGCCGGTCCGGCCGCCGAATCGACGACCGAATCGGCCGCCGAATCCGCTGCCGCTGCCGCCGAGCGGTACACGGCCTGGGCCCGTGACCTGCGCCGGGGCCGCCCGCTGCCGCTGCTCGACCTCACCGAGGCCGAGGCCGCCGAACTGCGCGCCCACCGCCCCGGCCCCCGCCCCTCGCTGCGCCAGGCCCTGCGCCCCGGCTCCGCGCTGCTGCCGATCGGTCTGCGGGTCGCGGTCGGCTGCGCCGCCGCCGGGTGGCTCTCGCTGGCGTTCGGCGTCGGCCGTCCGTACTGGGCGGTGGTCACCGCGGCCTCGGTGTTCCAGGCCAACAGCACGCTCTCCTGGCAGCGCGCGCTGCAGCGGGTGCTGGGCAACCTGATCGGCCTGGCGGTGTTCACCGCCGTACTGCCCCTCGCCCACTCGGGACAGCCGGCCATGATCGGGCTGGGGCTGCTGTGCCAGTTCGGCGCCGAGGCGACGATCGCCCGCAGCTACTGGCTGGCCACCGTCTTCGTCACCCCGATGGCCCTGCTGATGACCGAGTTCGCGGGCCTCCAGCCCGCCCGGACCCTGGTCGCCGACCGGTGGCTGGACACCTGCGTGGGCGCGCTCACCGGGCTCGCCGCCTGCCTGCTGGTCACCAACCGCCGCACCGCCACCCGGCTGTCCCGCGCCCTGACCGGGGCCGAGACCGCCACCCGCGAGGCCCGGGCAGCCGCAGCCGCCGCGGCCGACGCGGCCGTCGGTTCCGAGGCCGCGGCCGTCCGCGGTGGACTGGCCACCGCCCTGCTGGAGCTGCGCGAGGCCGCCGACGCCGCCACCGGCGAGTGGCGCCGTCCAGCCCTCCCGCACCAGCGCACCGCCGACGCCGAACAGCACGCCCACCACCTCCTGGCGGTCCTTCTGGAGCGGCGCGGCGCCAGACCCTAGGATCGACGGACGGTCGGTCGCGGAACGGGAGCAGCGCACGTGGAGGACGTCGTCGCAGGTGTGCTGCGCCAGTGGGAGCGCGCCTATCCGGGCCTGGACACCGGCCCGATCGCCGTCCTCGGCCGGATCAACCGCTGCGCCGCGCTCCTCCAGCAGACCCCCGACCCGCTCACCCGGGCCGGCCTCACCCGAGCCGAGTTCGACATCCTCGGCGCACTGCGCCGGGTCGACGCCGAGCTGACGCCCACCCAGCTGGCCCGGGAGAGCTTCGCCTCCGGTGCCGCCGTCACCAAGCGCCTGCGGCTGCTGGAGGAGCGCGGACTGGTCAGCCGCCGCACCGACGAACGGGACCGCCGGGTCGCCCACCTCTCGCTCACCGACGCCGGGCGGGAGCTGGTCGACGGCCTGGTCCAGGAGCTCGTCGCCTACGACCGCGCCCTGCTCTCCGGGCTCACCCCCGACGAGCAGGACCGCCTCGCCGAGGCCCTGGCCGGCCTGCTCAACACCCTCGAGGGCACCATCGGCCGCTCGCTGCGGTGAACACCCGCCGACCGGATCCGATGGGCCGCGGCACCCGGGGCATCGTCCTCCTGGCGGCGGTCGGCTCCTTCGCCGCCTCGGTGCCGGCCACAGGCCGGACCACCGCCGGTCGATCCAGCCCGGCTCCCCGGCGATCCGGACCGCGTCCAACCCGGCTGCGCCCGCCGGGCTCGGCCACCGCGGCCGCCAGGTGGTTGCGCGCGGTGCCGGTGGAGAGGACCAGCCGGGCGGCGATCCGGGTGACGGTCGTGCCCTGCGCCGCCGGCCCCAGGACCTCGGCCTCACGGGGCGTCAGCGGGTTCTCCCGCACCCCGGCGCGGCCACGGCGAGTTCCGGGTCGACGACCCGCTCCCCGGCGGCCCCCCGTCGGGTCGCGGCCGCCAACTCCTCGGCCGGCACCTCCTTCCCGAGGAGGTTGGGCACCCGGCCGCCAGCGCCCGGCGCAGCTCGGCGGGTTGCAGCTGTCCGGCGAGGAGGAGCGTGCGGCACCCTGGGAGCCGCTCGCGCAGCTCGGCCGTCGTGCGAAGCCCGTCCGGTCCGGGCAGGTCGATGTCGATCACCGCGACGTCCGGCCCGGTCCGCAGCGCGGCCGGCACCACCTCGTCCCCGCGCCCGACGTCGGCGACGACCACCAGGTCGGGCTCGTACCCGAGCAGGGCGACCAGCCCCTGCCGCACGATGGTCACGTCCTCGGCCAACAGGACCCTGACCATCCGCTCTCCCCCCGGCCGGACCGCCCCCACTGCACAACAGCCGCCCCGGCAGGCCCTTTTTACGTCCTTGATCGGTCCCGAGCGGTCCGCCGCTCGGCGTAGCCTTCGTGCATGGCAGAGAGCAAGGCCCGGAAGACCGCGACCGAGCCGGCCGCGAAGCAGGCCGTGACGTCGGCCGTGACGTCGGCCGTGAAGCCGGACGTGAAGCCGGACGTGAACCAGGACGTGAAGCAGGCTGCGAAACCAGCCGTGAAGGCGGCTGCGAAGCCGACTGCGAAGGCGGCCGCGAAGCCGCCCGTGAAGCCGAGGAAGCCGGAGTCGCACCTGGCGATGGTGCGGCGGGCCCGGCGGATCAATCGCGAGCTGGCGGAGCTGTACCCGTACGCCCACCCGGAGCTGGACTTCGAGAACCCGTTCCAGCTGCTGGTGGCCACCGTGCTGTCGGCGCAGACCACCGACCTGCGGGTGAACCAGACCACCCCGGCGCTGTTCGCGAAGTACCCGACGCCCGAGGACATGGCGGCGGCGAACCCGGAGGAGCTGGAGGAGGTCATCCGCCCCACCGGCTTCTTCCGGAACAAGGCGAAGGCGCTGATCGGCCTCTCCACCGCGCTGCGCGACGAGTTCGGCGGCGAGGTCCCCGGCCGGCTGGCCGACCTGGTGACCCTGCCCGGCGTCGGCCGCAAGACCGCCAACGTGGTGCTCGGCAACGCCTTCGGCGTTCCCGGCATCACCGTGGACACCCACTTCGGGCGGCTGGCCCGCCGGTTCGGCTGGACCACCGAGGAGGATCCGGTGAAGGTCGAGCTGGCCGTCGCCGAGATCTTCCCGAAGTCGGAGTGGACGATGCTCTCGCACCGCGTGGTCTTCCACGGCCGCCGGATCTGCCACTCCCAGAAGCCCGCCTGCGGGGCCTGCCCGATCGCCCCGCTCTGCCCCGCGTACGGGGAGGGCGAGCTGGACCCGGAGAAGGCCCGCAAGCTGCTCAAGTACGAGATGGGCGGTCAGCCCGGCCAGCGGTTGAAGCCGCCGTCGGACTTCCCCGGCGAGGCCGCCGCCCGCGCCGACGCGGCCGCCCACCAGGGCCGGGTCGCCGACCTGGGGGTGGACGCGTGATCAAGGGAGCCATCGAGCGGAGCGGCCTGCCGGGCTGGCTGGAGCCGGTCCGGGACGCGGCCGAGCGGGTGCTGCCGGAGCAGCTGAGCCGTTTCCTGCCGCCGCGCGAGGGCGGCCGGGCGGCGGCCGTGCTGATGCTGTTCGGCGAGGGCCCGGACGGGCCGGACCTGCTGCTGATCGAGCGGGCCCGCTCGCTGCGCTCGCACGCCGGCCAGCCGTCCTTTCCGGGCGGCGCGCTGGATCCGGAGGACGGCGACCCGGACGGTCCCGGCCCGATCGCGGCGGCGCTGCGCGAGGCCTGGGAGGAGACCGGCCTGGACCCGGCCGGGGTGCAGGTCTTCGCCGCGCTGCCCCGGTTGTACATCCCGGTGAGCAGCTTCGTGGTGACCCCGGTGCTGGGCTGGTGGCGCGAGGAGTCGCCGGTCCACCCCGTGGACCAGGGCGAGACCGGCGCGGTGTTCCGGGTGACGGTCGCCGACCTCGCGGACCCGGCGAACCGGGTCCGGCTGCGGCACCCGTCCGGGCACATCGGTCCGGCCTTCGCGGTCGCCGGGCGGCTGGTCTGGGGGTTCACCGCCGGGGTGATCGACCGGGTGCTGCACCACAGCGGGCTGGAGCTGCCCTGGGACCCGTCCCGGATCGTCGACCTCTCGGACGACGCGCTCGCGCTCGTCCAGGGTGACCTCGAGCACTCCCGTGCCCTGCCGGGCGGCGACGCCGGCAGCTCGTGACGCACCGTCGGCGCGGCACGGTCGCGAAGCGTGGGAGGGTGTCGGGGTGAACGTCCTGGATGTGCTGCTGATCCTCGCCGCTGTCGGATTCGCCGTTTCGGGCTACCGGCAGGGCTTCGTGGTGGGCGTCCTCTCACTCGTCGGCTTCCTCGGCGGCGGCCTGCTGGCCGTCCAGCTGCTGCCGCTGCTGCTCGACCACCTCAGCCCCGGCACCACCGCCTCGGTGGTGGCCGTCGTGGTGGTGATCGTCTGCGCCGCGATCGGCCAGGCGGTCACCGCCCACTTCGGCTGGAAGCTGCGCGGCCACATCGACCGCCGCCCGGCCCGGCTGCTGGACGCCTCCGGCGGTGCGGTGGTCAACGTGATCTCGATGCTGCTGGTGGCCTGGCTGATCGGCTCCGCGCTGGCCGGGACGTCCCTGCCGACGGTCTCCAAGCAGGTCCGGTCCTCGGCGATCCTCGGCGGCGTCCAGGACGCGCTGCCCGGCGACGCGCCGAACTGGTTCTCCGACTTCTCCAAGGTGCTCGCCCGAAACGGCTTCCCCCAGGTCTTCAACCCCTTCGAGCACGAGCCGATCACCCAGGTCGACACCCCCGACCCGGCGCTGGCCAACAGCCCGGCGGTGGCCAAGGCCCGGCAGAGCCTGGTCAAGGTGGTCGGCACCGCGACCTCCTGCGGCAAGACCCTGGAGGGCAGCGGCTTCGTCTTCGCCCCGCACCGGGTGATGACCAACGCCCACGTGGTGGGCGGAGTCGACGAGCCGACCGTGCAGATCGGCGGCGTCGGCCAGCTCTACGACGCCACGGTGGTCCGCTACGACTGGCAGCGCGACATCGCCGTCCTGGACGTGCCCAAGCTGAACGCGCCCCCGCTGACCTTCGCGGGCGAGGCGCGGACCAACGACAGCGCGATCGTCGCGGGCTTCCCGGAGAACGGGGCCTTCAACGTCCAGCCCGCCCGCATCCGCGGCCGGATCCAGGCCAACGGCCCGGACATCTACCACCGCGGCCAGGTGGTGCGCGACGTCTACTCGGTCCGCTCGCTGGTCCGCCAGGGCAACAGCGGCGGCCCGCTGCTCACCCCGGACGGCCAGGTGTACGGCGTGGTCTTCGCCAAGTCCCTGGACAGCGCCGACACCGGGTACGTGCTGACCTCGGCCGAGGTGCGCGAGGACGCGACGGCGGGCGGGAGTGCGAGCGCCAGGGTGGACACCCAGGGCTGCGCGCTCTGACCTCCCGTCGACTCGCGGCGGCGGCCGGTGCGGGATCCGTCGTACCGTCAGTCCGCCCTGGTAGCCTCGGCCGCGCTCACCCGTTCGGCTCAACCGGGTTGCCGTCCCGGAGTGAGTCAACGGGAGGTCGTGGCAGTCCGATGATGGGTCATTCACATGCGGTGAGCGGGGCGTTGCTGTACGCGGCCTCGGCTCCGTTCCTGCCCCCGCTGCTGCTGCACACCACGCTGCAGCCGGCGGACATACTGATGGGCACGGTGCTGTGCGCGGGCGCGGCGCTGCTGCCGGACCTCGACCACCACGACGGTTCGATCGCCAACTTCCTCGGCCCGGTCTCGAAGGCGCTCTGCCGCTTCGTGGCCTGGGCCTCCGGCGGGCACCGGCACGCCACCCACTCGCTGCTCTTCGTCGCCCTGATGGGCGGCGGCACCTGGGCGGGCGTCACCTTCCTGGGCCGCTACTTCACCCTTTCGGTGACGTTCTTCCTACTGGCGCTGGCGATCCGCGCACTGCGGCTCTGCCCGCCGAGCAACGGGCCGGAGGCGTGGATCACCGTCATAGGCCTGGCCGCGCTCGGCACCTTCGGGATGAACACCTGGATGCCCAACTCGCCCGGCTGGCTGCCGTACGCGGTCGGACTGGGCACGCTGGCGCACCTGCTGGGCGACTGCCTGACCAAGAAGGGCGCGCCGCTGCTGTGGCCGCACAAGGAGCGCTACGAGATCGTGCTGATCAAGCGCAGCGGCAACAGCGTCGAGACCAAGGTGCTGGTGCCGATCATGTCGGTGGCGACCTTCGTCCTGCTCTGGTTCACCGCGCTGTCGCCGCAGATCGTGAACTGACCGGCTGACCGGCCGTCGTCCGACTGACCGACTGACCGACTGACCGACTGACC
>CBJMI02800__coassemble_561_pt1 | contig 28392 bp, 19 predicted proteins | sample CBJMI02800__metabat2_low_PE_003 | metagenome-assembled genome bin CBJMI02800
GCCTTGAGCGTCGCCGCGAGCCGCGCGTAGATGCCGACGCAGGCGCGGCGATAGGGCTCGTCCTTGCGGTGCTCGGCGCGGTCGCCCGAGGCGTCGGCGAGGTCGAGCAGTGCCTGCTCGGCCGGCTTGAGGAGCGTGGTTGTCGACAGCTCGGCACCGAGCGCATGCACCTCGCGCAGGTAGTGGCGCAGCGCGGTGTCGCTCTGGCGGCGCAACGCGAGCCGCAGCGTCGGCGCGAGCACGAAGGGGTTGCCGTCGCGGTCGCCGCCGATCCAGGTGCCGAAGGTGAGCGGGCGCACGCCGTCGGGCAGGCGCAGGCCGACCCGGGCGAGTTCCTCGTGCAGCTCCTCCAGGACCTCGGGGACGGCCTCGCGGTAGAGCTCGTCCAGGTAGTAGACGGCGTTGCGGGCCTCGTCGGTGGGCTCGGGGCGGGCGATGCGCAGCTCGTCGGTCTGCCACAGCAGGTCGATGACCTCGGCGAGGCGGCGGTCGGCCGAGCGCTTGGCGCTGCTGGTGCGGGCCGGGTCGGCGGCGGCCAGGCCGGAGGCGAGCTCCTCGTGGTGGATGCGGTCGAGGAGTTCGCCGATCCGGCGCAGCTTGTTGAGCACGCTGCGGCGGGCGGCCTCGGTGGGGTGGGCGGTGAAGACCGGGCGGACCGCGAGGTGGGCCAGGGTGTCCTCGAGGTGCTTGGGGTCAGCGTCGGCGAGCTGGTCGGCGGTCTGCGCGAGCAGCGAGCCCTCACGGGCGCGGCGGGTGGCGAACTCCCGGCCGCGGTGCACCTGCTCGGTGACGTTGGCGAGGTGGAAGTAGGTGGAGAAGGCGCGGACCAGCTTGGCGGCGGTGTCCAGGTCGATGTCGGAGAGGAGTTCGGCGGTGGCCTCGCCGTCGGTGCGGCTGAGCAGGCGGACCTGTTCGACCAGGCCCAGCAGCTGGGGGCCCTCCTGGCGGACCAGCGTCTCGCCGAGCAGGTCGCCGAGGCGGCGGATGTCCGCACGCAGGGCGGCATTGTCGGCGATGGCGGTGGGGCTGTCCGCCGGGTTGGGGACCGGAGCGGTCACGGCTGGCTCCCTGTGGTGGTGGGGTTCGGCAACGGCTCATCGTCACAGGTCCACGCGCAGTGTGGCGGGTGTGACGCGTGCGGACCGCGCTGTCCGACGCGACCAGCATAGGTGTCGGGGCGTTTGCTGTCCGAGAGGTGGCCGGATGGCGGACAGGGCTACCGAAGACCGCCTTTGGTCTGGACCACTTGACGGGCGTGATCGGCGTACCCCGCAATCCCGGTGGGGAAGGGAAGGGGTTGCCGCTTAACCTGTCAGGCATGAGCAAGTCGCCTGGGGAGCGCGTGCCGGTCCGGTCGTTCTGGTGGTGGAAGCGGCGGCGCAGCGCCCTCCTCGACATCGGGCTTGCGCTGCTCGCCGCGGTCGAGTGCTCCGCCGGCACGATCGCCTTCCTGTCCGCCCGGATCCACGTGAGCCTCGCGGGCGCGGTCGGGATCGCGGTGCTCGGCACGCTGGCCGGCGGTTCGCTGGTGGTGCGCCGGCGCTGGCCGGCCGTACCGGTGCTGGCGACGCTGCTGGTGACGCCCGGGATGCTGGGCGTGCTGCTGCTGGTGGTGTCGCTGTACACGCTGGCGGAGACCTGGGAGTGGCCCTCCCGGCGCCGCCGCGTGGTGGCGCTGTCCGGACTGGCCTTCGCCGAGGCGGCGGCCGTGATCGCCGTGACGCTGATCGTGCCGGGCGACTCGTCGGTGGAGCAGCCGCCGCTGTGGATCCAGATCCTGTTCTCGCTGCTGGTGGCGGTCGGCCTGACCGTCGCCCCGGTGGTGACCGGCCTGTACGTGGGGGCGCGGCGGCGGCTGATCGAGTCGCTCAAGGACCGTGCGCACGGCCTGGAGACCGAACTGGACCTGCTGGCCGAGCAGGCCCAGGAGCGGGCCCGCCGGGCCCGGCTGGAGGAGCGCACCCGGATCGCCCGGGAGATGCACGACGTGGTGGCGCACCGGGTCTCGCTGATGGTGGTGCACGCCGGGGCGCTGGAGCGAATAGCCGTCAAGGACCCGGAGAAGGCCGCGCAGAGCGCCAAGTTGATGGGCGAGGTGGGCCGGCAGGCGCTCAACGAGCTGCGCGAGATCCTCGGCGTGCTGCGGATGGACGACGAGCGGCAGCCGGAGCCGGACTCGCTGGCCGGGCTGCCCCGGCTGGTCGACCAGTCCCGGGCGGCCGGGATGGCGGTGACGCTGACGGTCAGCGGCAGCCGGCAGGACTTCACCGGCGACGCCGAGCAGACCGCCTACCGGGTCGTCCAGGAGGGGCTGACCAACGCCCACAAGCACGCGGGCGGCGCCCAGGTGTCGGTGCTGCTGGCGTACGCGCCGAACGGGGTGCGGGTGAGCGTGGTGAACGCCTGCCCGGGCGGGGAGCGGGGCGCGGCGCAGCTGCCGAGCGGCGGCAACGGGCTGGTCGGGATGCGGGAGCGGGTGATCGCGCTGGGCGGCACCTTCTCGTCCGGGCCGGAGGCGGACGGCGGATTCCGGGTGGAGGCGGTGCTGCCGTCCCGGCTGGCCGTCCGGAGCGACCGGCTCGGGTAGCGCTTCAGGGCCGGTCCGGCAAGATCCGCCGCCCCGCAGACGCGAGTTCGAAGACAGGTCCTAGTCGTACGCCTCGGCGGTGCGCAGCCGTTCCGGGGCGGTGCCCAGGACGAGGGTGCTGATCGCCTGGTCGATGCCGTGGCCGAGGAACCACTCGCCGGTGTGGTCGAGGCTGTAGACCCGGCCCTCCTGGTCGACCGCCAGCAGTGCCTGCCCGTACGCCTCCTCGCCGAGCGGGGCGAGCTGGGTGCCCAGTGCCCGGCCGAGGTCGAACAGGGTGCGCGGCTGGTGCAGGCCGCACATCGGGTCGACCAGGAAGGGGGTGCGGGCCAGCTGGCGGCCCGGGCCGGACAGGTCGAAGGCGAGGCCGCCGAACTCGGCCCACGCCTCCACGGCCGCCGGGAACACCGCGTGCGGGACGCCGCCGGGACCGCCGTACCCGACCAGGGTGTCGGCCCACTCCTCGGCCTGCCGGATCTGCCAGCGGCCGGGGTGCCAGCCGGAGGCCTTCAGCTCGGCGGCGACGTCGGCCGGAAAGCGCGGGCGGGTCCGTCCGGCGGCGGCCGGGGACGGGCTGCCCGGGGCGAGGGTGTCCGGGGCCGGTGCGGCCGGTGCGGGCGGGGGCGGGCTGGGCGGATTCAGGGCGTGCTCCGGAGGCTCGGGGACGGGGGCGTACGAAGGGCTGCGGGCGCGGGGTCCGGTGGGCGGACGGCTCAGCGCGCCGGCGGCCCGACGGCGACGCTCTGCACGGTGAAGTGCTCCAGCATCGGGGCGCAGGAGCGGCACGGCGGGGCGTGGGTGCCGTGTGCCGGGTCGCCCTCCTCGCGTATCCGCAGGGTCGTCATCCGGGCGCCCTTGAGCGCCTTGCGGGCCTCGTGCAGGCTCATCGGCTTGCGGGCGGCGCGCTTGGAGCGCTTCCCGTCGACCGTGGTCAGGTACTGGGAGAGCAGGACGGCCTCCGGGCAGCGGCCGGTGAACCGCTCGCGGGCCTCGACCGGCAGGGTGTCCAGGAACTCGCCGACCAGCGGGTGCAGGACCGGGCGCCGGTCCTCCTTGGCGCCCGCCAGGGTGTGCACCTCGCCGCCCTTGAGCGACAGCGCGGCGGCGACGGCGGGCAGCAGGCTGTCGCGGTGGTGGCGCAGCACGGGCGGGCCCGCCGGCTCACCGGTGGTCATGCGGCTTCCTCCTCCTCGTTCCTGGCGGTCCGGTTCCTGTCGGTCCCGTGGGGTCCGGGGCAAGCCTGTCATTCGACCCCGCCAACCGCACAACCGGGGTGCGGGCCGGGCGAACACCCGTACGGTTCCCGGCGGATCGCGCCCCCGCCCATCCGTATCCTGGCCGGGCCGGGGCCGGATCCGCACGGTCTCGTCATGACTTGTCCACCGATCTACCGAAACCGCCCCCCGGCCCGGGCCCCGGCCGGTACGGTTCCGGCAGCGGCCGGAGGGGGCGCGGCCGGCGTGCGGACAACCGTCGGCGGGCCCGACTCCGCTGCCCGCGCCGGACGTTGAGGCCGCCGACCAGGCGCCGGTCCGCCCCGGCGCGGGAGCCGTGGAGGGTCCCGCCGGAGCCTCCCGGCCGCCGAGCGGGCCGCCCGGGAACCGCTCGGCCTGCCGCTGCACCCGCACCTCACGGAGGCGCGGCAACTGCGGGTCGTGGAGGTGTTGGAACGGGCTCCGGGTGCGAGGGATCGGCCGGGCGGGTGAACCAATAGGCTGGTGCCCAGCAAGCGCACCGAAGAATTTGCAGCAGCCAGTGGGGGCTCCCAGATGACGACAGGTCGGCCCGGCGTCGCCGCCGCACCGAACGCGGCGTACGCAGGTCAGGTGGTGCAGTTCCCGGACCCGGTTCGCGCGGAGCGGCACCCGGCCGGGGTCCGGGTGGACGAGTCCGGCTACCCGGACTTCGGCCCGTACGCCGCCGCGGCGGCCGAGGTCGCCGACCCGCCGGAGGGCTTCGGCGTGGACGAACTGCGGCTGACCGACTACGTCTCGGCCAACGTCGCGCTGTTCACCCAGGGCCACCCGCTCTGGGCCGACCTGGAGACCGCCGTAGCCACCCCGCCCGGCTGGACCTGGCACCACGCGGTCGGCCGGGCCGCCCCCGGCTGGCGCCGGATGGAGCTCGTCCCGGTCGAGGTCAAGGCCCTGCTGCGGCACCACGGCGGCCTGGCCACCTCGCCCGCCGACCACACCCGCCGCGGCACCCGCCCGCTGCAGGAGCGCCGGCCCGTCCACTTCTCGCTGGCCAGGGACGGCGGGGACCCGATCGGCGTCCCCGAGGACCTGGTGCAGCGCGCCGAGGAGCGCCTCGGCTACCGGCTGCCCGGCGCCTACCGCACCTTCCTCAAGCTGGGCGGCGGCCGCGGCCCGGTCGGCGTGGCGTTGGACACCGAGCTCGGCATGCTGCTCGACCAGCCGTTCCTGACCCTCACCGAGGAGTACGGCACCGAGGACGTCGTGTACGCCAACAAGTGCCTGCGCGACCACCTCACCAAGGACTACCTGGGCATCGCCTACGCGCAGGGCGGCATCGTCGCGCTCAAGGTGCGCGGCGACCGGATCGGCTCGGTCTGGTTCCACCTGTACGACGACGCCCGCGACTCCGGCGCCCCGGAGGCCCCGGAGGAGCGCTGCGCCCGGCTGCTGCTGCCCTGCGGCGACGACTTCGACGCCTTCCTGCTGCGGCTGGCCGGCAGCCCGCCGGAGCTGGAGACGGTCGCGGAGCTGATGGTGGACGGCGGGTTCGCCCGGGCCGTCCCGGTGGACTGACGTGACCGCGGGAACGGCGTTGAGGGAACGAGTGGGGACGACGGGGACAGGGGTGAACCGGGCGTGGTGACGTACGCGCAGGCGCAGGAGCTCGCCGAGGAGTGGATCAACGGCGGCGTGCCGCACGGGCAGCAGCGCGAGGTGCGGGTCCGGGAGTTCGACCTGGGCTTCGTCTGCTGGGCGGTCTCGCCCGCGGAGGCGGCGGCCGCTGCCGGTGCCGACGGCGGAGCCGGTCCGGGCTCTGGCTCTGGCTCGGGTGAGGCGCGGCTGGTGATCGCCCGTGACTCGGGCGCCAGCACGCTGTGGCCCGCGCTGCCCGTGAACGAGGTGGTCCGGCAGTACGAGGAGGTGTACGGCCGGCCGGTCGCGGCCAACCCGGCCGGGGCGGCGAAGCCCGCACCGGGGCCGGTGGAGGCCACCTCCTTCCTGCTCAGCCCGCCGCAGTGGCTGCAGGAGGCGGGGGCGGCGGCGATCGCGGCGGAGGCGGAGAAGCTGGGGGGCGCTGCCGCCGCTCCGGCCGCTGCGCCCGCTCCGGTTCCCGCTCCGGCTGCTCCGGTGTCCGCCGGCCAGCCCCAGCCGCCTGCGCCGGTGCCTGCGGTGCCGTCCGCGCCCGCCGTGCTGACCGAGCCGCCGGTCTCCGACCGGCCCGCCGGGGACGCGCCCACCATGCTGGCCCCGCCGCCCGGCGAGGAGCCGTCCGTCGCCCCGCAGCCGCCGGCCGCGGCGCCGGTGCCGCCGCTCGCACCCGGCCCGCCGGCCGCCCCGGTCGGTGCCGAGGCGGCGACCGTCCTGATGTCCGAGGGCCTGCGCACCTCCGGCTCGGACCTGCCCGATGCGCCCGCCCCCGCCGGGGCCGAGGCCGCCACCATGCTGATGCCCCCGGGCAGCGGCAGCCACGGCATGCCCCCGGTCCCGCCGGTCGGCGCCCAGCCCCCGGCCGCCCAGCCCCCGGCGGCGCCGCCCGTCGCCCCGCCGGTCCAGGCACCCGCCGCGGCCGTCGAGCCGGCACCGACGCTGCTCGCGCCGCCGGACGCGATGCCCGGCCTGATGGGCCTGCCCGGTGCCCCGGTGACCCCGGGTGCCCCGGTCGAGCAGGCACCGACCATGCTCGCCACGCCGGGCACCCCGGCCGCCCCGCCCGTCGGCGGAGCCCCGGTGGAGCAGGCGCCCACCATGCTGGCCTCGCCCGGCGGGCCGGCCGGCCTGCCCGGCGCCCCCGGCCCGGCCGCCCCGCCCGCCCCCGCGGCCCAGGGCGGCCTCGGCCGCACCCCGGGCTCGGCTCCGCCGCCGCCCCCGCCGGGTGCGTTGCGCGGTGGTGCGGCCGGCGCGTCCGGACCGTCCGGCGCGGGAGGGCTGGGCCGCACCGCCGGGTCCGCCCCGCCGCCGCCCCCGCCCGCCGAGCTGCGGCACACCCCCGGCTCCGGCGCGCCCGCCGGCGTTCCCGGCGGCCGTTCGGCCGGTTCGACCCCGCCGCCCCCGCCCCCGGCGGGCCTGCGCGCCGGTGCCGCTCCTGCCCCTGCCCCTGCCCCTGCCCCTGCCCCGCAGGGCGCGCCCGCTCCGGCCGCCGCCGGGGTGGCGTACGAGGCGACCCAGCTGGCCAGTGCGATCGACCCGGCGCTGCTCGGCGGCCCGGCGGACCCGGGCACCCCGCCGTCCGGCGGCCCCGCCGTCCCGCCACCGCCCGGCGGCCCGGCCGCCCCCGCCGCGCCCGCGGCCGGGTACGGCTACCCGAACGCGGGCGCCGCGCCCGGCGTCGTCCCGCCGACTCCGGTCACCGGCCCGCCGCCGGGCGCGCCGGTGCCGCCCGGCGTGCCCGCGGTCGGCCCGGGCTACTTCGCGGCGCTCAGCTACCGGGGCCCGGACGGCTCGGAGCAGAAGCTGCTGCACCGCAGCGAGCCCGGCACCCCGCACCCGGAGTGGAAGATCCTCCAGGACCTGCGCCGGCTGAACGTGCCCCCGGAGCAGGTGCTGGAGCTGTACACCGAGCTGGAGTCCTGCGATCTGCCCGGCGGCTACTGCAACCGCATGATCGCGGCCTCCTGGCCGAACGTGCGGCTGACCCACACCGCCCCGTACGGCCGCGACCACGCCTCCCGGCAGGCCGGTATGGCGGAGCTGCTGGACCACCTGGACGAGCTGCACCAGCTGGCCTCCGGCGCCCAGCGGGTCCGCCCGTTCCGGGCCCCGCTGCCCGCGCCCGGCTCGGTCCAGCCGCTGCCCCCGCTGCCGCCCCAGCAGCTCGCCCAGGAGCTCGGGACGGCCTTCGGGCAGAACCTGTTCCGCTACGAGCAGCGCGCCGTCTCCCGCCAGGGCGTGCCCGAGCCGGTGTCGCAGACCCTGATGTGGGCCGGGCTGCCGCGCGACTTCGGGCCGTTCTTCTGGGCCCAGGCGCAGGAGGGCCGGCCGATCCCGACGCTGGCCGAACTGGCCGCCGAGCGCGGCCTGCCCGCGGCCGCGGACTTCGGCGGCTACCTGGTGCTCGGCAACGACTACGGCCGTCAGCTGTGCGTCCAGTACGGCACCGCGAACGTGGTCGCCGTGGACGTCGACGGAACCGGCCAGCCGCCGCGCTTCGTCAACAGCGGTGTACCGGAGTTCGTCCGCGCGCTGGCCCTGCTGGGCCGGATGTGGCGGCTGCGGTACGGGCTGACGCCGGAGCAGGCCGGTCGCTGGACGACCGACTTCCAGGCGGAGCTCGCCGCGATCGACCCGGCGGCCCTGCAGTCCACGGACACCTGGTGGGCCGTGCTGCTGGAGCAGTTCTGGGACGGTCTGCTGTAGCGGACCGTCGCGATCCTCGCAGGTGGGGAGGGGTCGTTCCGGTGTCCGGAACGACCCCTCCGGCACGTCCCGGCAGCTGTGCCTCGTTGGGGTTTCGTCCGGATCTGCGCAAAATAGGTCAAGAGGATGGGTCTGTTCGCCCGGTCCTCGACCTATTCCGGTCCGCACGACGGTCGAATCCGGCCCCGGTCTCCCAACCGGTTCCGGATCCGGCCGTTCCGTCCGATCATGGGCTCCGCAGCCCGCGAAACGAGGGGAAGAGCCCATGAGCGACGCCGTCCCCCAGTACGGCTTCACCCAGGCCCGGCGCGGCTACGCGCCCGAGCAGGTCGACCGGGCGCTCGTCGCCCTGACCGCACAACGCGACGAGGCCTGGGAGCGGTTGAGCGTCCTGGGAGCCGGGATCCGGCAGATGGAGACCCGGCTGGAGGCCATCCGCCGCGCCGCCGACGAGGCCCCGGAGCCGGACTACCAGGTGCTCAGCGAGCAGGCCGCCGGCCTGGCCGAGATGGCCGTGAACGAGGCCCGCGCCGTCCGGGAGAAGGCCGAGCGCTTCGCCGAGGACCTGCGGGACGAGGTGTACGAGCAGGGGCAGGCGCTCGCCGAGGCGGCCAGGGAGTACGCCGCCACCACCCGAGCCGAGGCCGACGCGGCCGCCCGCCGCACCGAGGAGCGCACCCGCGCCGAGGCCGAGGCCATCCGCGCCGAGGCCGACCGGGAGAGCCGCGCCGCCCGCGACGGCGCCACGGCCTACGCCGCCAAGGTCCGGGTGGCCGCCGCCGAGGCCGGCGAGCAGGCCGAGGCCGAGCTGGCCGCCAAGCGGCGCCGGGCCGACGAGGCCTTCGCCGCGGCACTGGCCAAGGCCGACGCCGAGGAGGCGGAGTTCTCCGCGACCGCCGAGCGCCGGGTCAAGGAGGCGGAGCAGCACCGGGAGACCGTGCTGAACCAGATCAAGCAACTGGAGACGGACGCCCAAGCCAAGGCCGACCAGCTGATCGAGAACGCCCGCCGGGAGGCCGAGCGGATCAACGCGGAGAGCGAGCGCGAGCAGCGCGCGTTCGAGGCCCGGCTGGAGACCGTGCAGCAGCACCTGGACCACATCAAGGCCACCCTGGCCTCGCTCACCGGCGCGGCCGTCGGGCAGATCGAGCCCGGGGCGCTCGCCGCCGCGGGGGCTGCGGCGGCTCCGGCTCCGGCGGACGCGGTGGCCGACGCGGAGCCGGTGGACTCCGAGGCGGACACCGGGGAGATCCCGGCGCCGGACCTGCCGAAGGCGGTGCCGGCCGACGGTGGGGCGGACGCCCGGGCCCAGGAGCGGACGACCGCGGTGCGGCGGCCGGTGCTCGGTGGTTCCTCGGCCGTCTCGGCCCTCCCCAGGGCCGCCGCCCCCGGGGGCGCCCAGGACACCGAGGTGGTGACCGGCCCGGTCGCCCCGGTCGCGGTGCCCCCGAAGCCGGCCGTGCCGCCCCTGCCGGCGACCGAAGGGGCCGGCGCGGCGGGCCCGGCGGAAGCGGACGGCGCGGCGGAAGCGGACGGCGCGGAGGGCGCGGCGGAAGCGGACGGTGCGGACGGCGTCGAGGAGACCCGGATCATCCCGAAGATCATCATCGTGGACGACGGCGCCGGCTACGCGGCTCCCAACACGGTGACCTACCGCCGCCGCTAGCCGTCGGTCGTCAGCTGCCGCCCTCACCCGCGATCAGCTCGATGAGCTTGGCGTCCTGGGCCCTGACCGCCTCCTTCTGGGCGGTCAGGGCCTCCGCGTTGCGGTCGATCAGCTGGCGCTGGTAGCCGGCCAGCACGGCGAACCAGAGGCCCGCCAGCTCGGTCCCGGCGGTGCAGTCGGCGTCCGCGCGGGCGGCGGCCAGCTCGGCCGGGGTGACCTCCGGCGCGGTCTGGTACCGCTTCGGCAGTTCCTCCGGAGTGGTGGCCCCGAACCCTGCGGTGGCCATGCAGGCGCTCCACTGCCGGGTGGCCGCCACCACCCGGGCGTCCTTGGCGGTGGCCTTCGTCGACTCGTCGAACAGCCGGCCCACCAGCCGGCTGCCCGCGGCGGGCGGTGAGCCGATCCGTTCGGCGGCCTGCCGGTCGCAGTCGACCCGGGCGCCGTCGTACGCCTCGCCGGAGCCGGCCGGGGCGGGGTTCGGCCGGGGCGGGGTGCGCTTCGGCGGGTGGAAGCCCAGGGTGGCCGCAGCCTCGGCCCCGAGGTAGCCCCAGGCGCCGGCCGGCAGCGCGGTCGCGTTGTCCGGCGGCTGCGCGGCCTGCAGGCCGTCCCCGGTGAACGCGGAGAAGCCGGCCCGGTGCATGCACGAGACGATCAGCGCGTTCCGCGCCTGGATCTCCTTGACCGCGGACCGGTCGTCGGCCTGGTAGGCGGAGAGCGGAAGTCCGGTCATTCCGCCCCGACCGGATTCCGGAGCGGCCGTCGAACCGATCTCCGGCGGGGTCGGCGCGGAATCGGAGGATCCTTTCCCGGAGTTGTCCGCACAGCCCGCGGATAAAACCGGAAGAACGGCCGCCAGGGCGGCTGCGGTGAATCGTCCCAATCTGTCGGGTCGTGCCAAGCTTCTGCTCCGATCCTCCAGCGCGGCAGGCGTGTTGGGACCCTAGCTCATTTCGTCCGGGTACGTTCACCGAGTTCCGTCGAAAGCCCGGCTTGGCCGGAAAACGGCTGTCCGGCGCTGCCCCGCCGTGCAAATCTCGGGTGCCCAACCGCTATCGATGGAGGGGTTACATGATTCGCCGCACTAATCCCCGCACGGCCGGTCGGGGAAGAAATGGCGCAGCCCGGCGGGTGGGCGTGCTGGCGGTTCTGACGGCCGCCGCCGCGACGCTGCTGCCGACCACCGCGGCGCGAGCCGTGGAGCGGATCGACTGCGGGGGCCGGGACGATTTCGCGAAGGTGTGGAACTACGGCTACAGCGGGCAGCTCTGTTTCGCGAACGACGGCTGGATGGCGGTGCGGATCTACAACGTCGACCGGATCGACGCGGGCAACAACAAGGTCATCACCTATCTGGGCGGCGGCCTCGGCTCCTGGACCGTCTTCACCTGGGAGCGCTACGACTTCAACGCCAACCAGGGCCACCAGGTGATGATGTACGACATCAACCTGTCCCGCTGGTAGTCCCGGCACGGCGGTGGCCGCCGCCCGGATGGGTGCGGACGTCCGGAGCGGGTGGACGGGGGCGGGGGCGGCAGAGCGAGGGCGGGAGGGCGAAGGCGAAGAGGCCGAGACCCGTGGCGCCCTCCAGGAAAGGGCGCCACGGTTCCCGGCGATTGGGCGGGCGCCCCCACCCAGGGTCGCCCGGCCTCGCACCTCCGACCCCCATCGGGGGTGCGACAGTGCCGCCACAGCCATCCCCCACGGTTGGGTGCGGCGGGCACGTTCACCATGGTGCGCGATCTCCATGGACGGCCAGTGACAGGAGTATGTCCAGTGCGTGGCGGATGGTGGGGTCCGGCCCGGACCGGTGTCCGGCCGGTGCGTCCGCCGGCCGCCCGGTGTTCCGTCCAGTGGTTCGCCTGCGGTCGTGTCCCCGACAGTACGGTGGGTGCGCCCGCCGGTCCGTCCCCGCGCGCTCCGGCGCCCGGTCGGCGCGGCCCCGCCGGACTCGTACGCCGCGTGCCCGTCCGTGCCGCGGCGTAGGCTGGAGACCCCCGGCCGCTCGGCGTGCCGGGCCGTTCGCGTTGCCCCGGCGGGCTTCTCGCCGCCCGGAGGCAGCACCAGCCACGGGACGAAGAAGAGACCCCAGATGAGCCTGACCGGACTGCTCGATGTCGTCGCGCGGGACGCGGCGCTCGCCGAGGCGATCGAGGCGGCCACCGCCACCGGAGCCGCGGCCGGCGGCCGCCGCCACCTGGACCTGGTCGGACCGCCCGCCGCCCGGCCGTTCGCGATCGCCGCGCTGGCCCGCGCGCTGGCCGGGCAGGCCGCCGGCGAGCGGGGCCGTCCGGTGCTGGCCGTCACCGCCACCGGCCGGGAGGCCGAGGACCTGGCCGCCTCGCTGCGCTCGCTGCTGCCTCCCGACGCGGTCGCCGAGTACCCGGCCTGGGAGACCCTGCCGCACGAGCGGCTGTCGCCCCGGTCGGACACCGTCGGCCGCCGGCTGGCCGTACTGCGCCGTATCGTGCACCCGCGGGCCGACGACCCGGCGGCCGGTCCGGTGCAGGTGATCGTCGCCCCGGTCCGCTCGGTGCTCCAGCCGCAGGTCAAGGGGCTGGCCGAGCTGGAGCCGGTGGCCGTCGGGCGCGGGGAGTCGCACGACCTGGAGGAGGTGGCCCGCCGGCTGGCGGCGGCCGCCTATGCGCGGGTCGAACTGGTCGAGAAGCGCGGCGAGTTCGCCGTCCGCGGCGGCATCCTGGACGTCTTCCCGCCGACCGAGGAGCACCCGCTGCGGGTGGAGTTCTGGGGCGACGACGTCGAGGAGATCCGCTACTTCAAGGTCGCCGACCAGCGCTCGCTGGAGATCGCCGAGCACGGGCTGTGGGCGCCGCCCTGCCGTGAGCTGCTGCTGACCGACGAGGTACGCGCGCGGGCCGCCGAACTGTCCGCCGAGCAGCCCGGGTTGGCCGAGATCCTGGACAAGATCGCCGAGGGCATCGCGGTCGAGGGCATGGAGTCGCTGGCGCCGGTGCTGGTGGACGACATGGAACTGCTGGTCGACGTGCTGCCGCTCGGCTCGGTCGCGGTGGTGTGCGACCCGGAGCGGGTCCGCACCCGGGCCGCCGACCTGGTGGCCACCAGCCAGGAGTTCCTGCAGGCCTCCTGGGTCGCCGCGGCGGCCGGCGGGGACCGGCCGATCGACCTGGAGACCATCGACGTCTCCGCCGCCTCGCTGCGCTCGCTCGCCGAGGTCCGCGAGCACGCCGCCGAGATCGGGCTGCCCTGGTGGTCCGTCAGCCCGTTCGCGACCAGCGAGTCCACGGTCGACACCATCCTGGAGTTCGACGCCAACACGCTGACCCTCGGCATGCACGCCGTCGAGGCCTACCGGGGCGACACCGCCCGGGCGATCGCCGACGCCAAGGAGCGGCTGGCCGCCGACTGGCGGGTCGTCATGGTGACGGAGGGCCATGGCCCAGCCTCCCGCCTGGCCGAGGTGCTCGGCAACGAGGGCATCCCGGCCCGGCTGGTCGCCGACCTCGCCGAGGCGCCCACCCGGGACGTCGTGTACGTCGCCTGCGGCTCCATCGAGCACGGCTTCGTCGACGAGGCCCTCAAGCTCACCGTCATCACCGAGACCGACCTGTCCGGCCAGAAGTCCTCCACCAAGGACATGCGCCGGATGCCGTCCCGTCGGCGCAACGCGATCGACCCGCTGGCCCTGGTGGCCGGCGACTACGTGGTGCACGAGGCGCACGGCGTCGGCCGGTACGTGGAAATGGTGCAGCGCACCGTCCAGGGCGCCACCCGTGAGTACCTGGTGCTGGAGTACGCCCCCGCCAAGCGCGGCCACCCCGGCGACCGGCTGTTCGTGCCGACCGACCAGCTCGACCAGGTCACCAAGTACGTCGGCGGCGAGGCCCCGACGCTGCACCGGCTCGGCGGCGCGGACTGGGCGAAGACCAAGCAGCGGGCCAAGAAGGCGGTCAAGGAGATCGCCGCCGACCTGATCAGGCTGTACTCGGCGCGGATGGCGGCGCCCGGCCACACCTTCGGCCCGGACACCCCGTGGCAGCGTGAGCTGGAGGACGCCTTCCCGTACGCGGAGACGCCGGACCAGCTGACCACCATCGCCGAGGTGAAGGCCGACATGGAGAAGTCCGTCCCGATGGACCGGCTGATCTGCGGCGACGTCGGCTACGGCAAGACCGAGATCGCCGTCCGGGCCGCCTTCAAGGCGGTGCAGGACGGCAAGCAGGTGGCGGTGCTGGTGCCGACCACGCTGCTGGTGCAGCAGCACTTCTCCACCTTCGCCGAGCGCTACGCCAACTTCCCGGTGACGGTGAAGGCGCTGTCCCGCTTCCAGACCGACAGCGAGGCCAAGGCCGTCCTGGAGGGGCTGTTCGAGGGCTCGGTGGACGTCGTCATCGGCACCCACCGGCTGTTCTCCTCCGAGACCAGGTTCAAGGACCTCGGCCTGGTCATCGTCGACGAGGAGCAGCGCTTCGGCGTCGAGCACAAGGAGCAGCTGAAGAAGCTGCGCGCCAACGTGGACGTGCTCACCATGTCCGCGACGCCGATCCCGCGCACCCTGGAGATGGCGGTCACCGGCATCCGCGAGATGTCCACCATCACCACCCCGCCGGAGGAGCGCCACCCGGTGCTGACCTTCGTCGGGCCGTACGACGAGAAGCAGATCTCGGCCGCGATCCGGCGTGAACTCCTGCGCGAGGGCCAGGTGTTCTACATCCACAACCGGGTGGAGTCGATCGACAAGGCGGCCGCGCGGCTGAAGGACCTGGTGCCCGAGGCGCGGATCGCCACCGCGCACGGGCAGATGGGGGAGACCCAGCTGGAGAAGGTCGTCGTCGACTTCTGGGAGAAGGAGTTCGACGTCCTGGTGTCGACCACGATCGTGGAGTCCGGCATCGACATCTCCAACGCCAACACCCTGATCGTCGAGCGCGGCGACACCTTCGGCCTCTCCCAGCTGCACCAGCTGCGCGGCCGGGTCGGCCGCGGCCGGGAGCGCGGCTACGCGTACATGCTGTACCCGCCGGAGAAGCCGCTCACCGAGACCGCGCACGAGCGCCTGGCCACCATCGCCCAGCACACCGAGATGGGCGCCGGCATGTACGTCGCGATGAAGGACCTGGAGATCCGCGGCGCCGGCAACCTGCTCGGCGGCGAGCAGTCCGGGCACATCGCGGGCGTCGGCTTCGACCTCTACATGCGGATGGTCGGCGAGGCGGTGGCCGAGTTCCGCGAGTCGCTGGCCAACGGCGGCGCGGAGCCGGAGGAGGAGCCGCTGGAGGTGAAGATCGAGCTGCCGGTCGACGCCCATGTGCCGCACGACTACGCGCCCGGCGAGCGGCTGCGGCTGCAGGCCTACCGCTCGATCGCGGCGGTCAACTCGGAGGCGGACATCCAGCAGGTCCGGGACGAACTCGTGGACCGCTACGGGAAGCTGCCGGAGCCGGTGGAGAACCTGCTGCTGGTCGCCGCACTGCGGCTGTACGCCCGGCGGTGCGGGATCTCGGACATCACCCTCCAGGGCTCGAACGTCCGCTTCGGCCCGGTGGAGCTGCGCGAGTCCCAGCAGCTGCGGCTGAACCGGCTCTACCCGCGCAGCCAGGTCAAGGCGGCGGCCCAGCAGCTGCTGGTGCCGCGGCCGAGCACCGGGCGGATCGGCGGCAGGCCGCTGGTCGGGCGGGAGCTGCTGGACTGGTGCACCGCGTTCCTGTCGGCGATGTTCGACGACCTGGCGGGGGCGAAGAAGTAGCCCCCGGCGGCCGGCGGCCCGGGCTCCGGGCCGGGCCGCCGTCGCCCTCCGGGATCGGCGGGGCCCGGGCCGGGCGGGGCGGGTAGGTTCGAGGTGTGACGACGAATGCTGTGCCGGCGAACGCTCCGGGCGCGAAGTTGATCCTGCTGACCACCACCCACCGGGTGGCCCCCGGGCTGCTGGCCTGGCCGGCCTGGGAGGCGCTGCGCTCCGCGGGGCGGGTGCTGGTCGCCGACGAGGGGCATCCGCAGGTGGCGGCGGTGCGGCAGGCCGGGGTGACGGTCGAGGTGGTGCCGGCCGGGTCGGCGCCTGCCCTGGCCCGGCTGCTGACCGGGCAGCCGGCGCAGGCCGGGCCGACGGTCTGGCTGGGTGGCCCGGACGGGGACCCGGGGCTGACGGACGCGCTGGCCCGCCTCGCCGTGGAGCACGCCGGCGAGGTGCCGGAGATCGAGGTGCTGCCCGGCTCGTACGACCTGCCCGGGGCCCGGCTGCTGGACCTCGCCTCGGTGATGGACCGGCTGCGCTCGCCCGGCGGCTGCCCGTGGGACGCCGAGCAGACCCACGAGAGCCTGGTGAAGTACCTGGTCGAGGAGGCCTACGAGCTGGTCGAGGCGATCGAGGAGGGGGACCGGGACACGCTGCGCGAGGAGCTGGGCGACGTGCTGCTGCAGGTGTTCTTCCACTCCCGGATCGCCGAGGAGCACCCCACCGAGCCGTTCAGCGTCGACGACGTGGCCGGGGACCTCGTGGACAAGCTGGTGTACCGGCACCCGCACGTGTTCGGGGACGTCGAGGCCGGGGGCGCCGCCGAGGTGGAGGCGAACTGGGAGCAGCTGAAGGCGGCCGAGAAGACGGATCGGGAGTCCGTCCTGGACGGCGTGCCGGCCGGGCTGCCCTCGCTGGCGTACGCGGCGAAGCTGGTGTCCCGGGTGCGCCGGGCCGGTTTCACGGGGGTGCCGGACGAGCCGTACGAGCTGCCGGCCGAGCTGACCGCGGAGTCGGCGGGCCGGCTGCTGCTCGCGGTGACCCAGCGGGCGCACGACGCCGGGGTGGACGTGGACGCGGCGCTGCGCTCGGCCGCGCGCGGCTACCGGGACGCGGTGCGCGCGGCCGAGGGGCTCGAACCGTAGTAGGGCGGGACGGCAGGCTCAGGCGGCCGTGGCGGTGCTCTCCGAGGGGCGACGCTGCGGCGGCACGAGTTCGCCGATGGCCTCGCCGATCAGGGCGACCAGTTCGGCGAGGCGCTCCAGGTCGAGGTGGTCGGGCAGGTCGGCGAGGGAGACGACCCGCTCGCCCTCCGGGCCGGCGACGCAGAAGAGGTCGATCGGCCCGAGGTGCTTCTCGGCGGTGTCGACCAGGGCGGCGACGTCGCTGGGCCGGCGGATGTCGCCGCAGACGCCCACCACCGGGCAGCCCGGCCGGTCGAGCTCGGCGGCGAGGTCCTCGGCGATCCCGACGTGCTGGTCGGCGATCAGCATCCCGGCGGCGCCGGCCGCGGTGAACCGGCGGGCGAGGTCGGCTCCCGAACCGCCGTCGAGTACCGCGATGACGACGACTGCTCCGCTGACCCGCATGGCCTGCTCCTCCCTGTGGGCGGCACCGCACCGGCGCCCACGCGTACTGCGGAGGATCGTAGGCACGTCCTGACCCTCCGCAACAGGGATTACCCCGCAGGTGACCAGGCTCACGCCTGCCGCCCGGGCAAGAGCTGTCCAAGGGCTGTCCACGTGCTGTTGGCGTGCCGCTCACGTGCCGCTCGCGCGCCGCTCACGGACGGTTCGCGCACCGGTGACGCGGCGGCTCCCCGGCGGTCGTCCCGGGCCCGTGCGGTCCACCGGTTACGGTCGACCCATGCCAGCTCAGCCCGACGGCGTCCAGTCCGCCGCCCAGTCCGCCCCGCAGCTCTTCACCTGGGAGTTCGCGGCCGACCCGTACCCCGCCTACGCCTGGCTGCGCGAGCACGCCCCGGTGCACCGCACCAAGCTGCCGAGCGGGGTGGAGGCCTGGCTGGTGACCAGGTACGCGGACGCCCGGCAGGCACTCGCGGACAGCCGGCTGTCGAAGAACCCGGCGCACCACAGCGAGCAGGCGCACCGCACCGGCCGGGTGGGCATCCCGGGGGAGCGGCAGGCGGACCTGATGACCCACCTGCTGAACATCGACCCGCCGGACCACACCCGGCTGCGCCGCCTGGTGTCGAAGGCGTTCACGCCGCGCCGGGTGGCCGAGTTCGAGCCGCGGGTGCAGCAGCTGACCGACCGGTTGATCGACGGCTTCGCGCAACGCGGTTCGGCGGACCTGATCCACGAGTTCGCCTTCCCGCTCCCCATCTACGCGATCTGCGACATGCTGGGCGTGCCGGCCGAGGACCAGGACGACTTCCGCGACTGGGCCGGAATGATGATCCGCCATGGAGGCGGCCAGCGCGGCGGCGTGGGGCGGGCGGTGAAGCGGATGCGGGCGTACCTGCTGGAGCTGATCCACCGCAAGCGGGCGGACCTCGGCGACGACCTGATCTCCGGTCTGATCCGGGCGAGCGACCACGGCGAGCACCTGACCGAGAACGAGGCCGCCGCGATGGCCTTCATCCTGCTGTTCGCCGGGTTCGAGACGACGGTCAACCTGATCGGCAACGGGACGTACGCGCTGCTGCGCAACCCGGAGCAGCGGGCGCTGCTGCAGGAGTCGGTGGTCCGTGGCGAGACGGCGCTGCTGGAGACCGGGATCGAGGAACTCCTTCGCTACGACGGGCCGGTGGAGCTGGCGACCTGGCGGTTCGCGACCGCGCCGCTGACCGTCGGCGGGGTGGAGATCCCGGTCGGCGACCCGGTGCTGGTGGTGCTCGCGGCGGCGGACCGCGACCCGGCCCGGTTCGCCGACGAGAACACCCTCGACCTGGCCCGGAGCGACAACCCCCACCTGGGCTTCGGGCACGGCATCCACTACTGCATCGGGGCCCCGCTGGCCCGGCTGGAGGGGCGGTCCGCGCTGGCCACGCTGCTTTCCCGGCTGCCCGATCTGCGACTGGCCGCGAGCCCGGAGAACCTGCGCTGGCGAGGTGGCCTGATCATGCGTGGATTGCGCGAACTTCCGGTCGAATTCAGCCCCGAGCCGCGCTCTCCGCACGTCCTTCCTGAGCCACCGACACACTGACCTGACGTCGCTTTTCAGCCTCCAGCGCCCGTATGAACGACCATCAAACCGGACAAAGCTCCGCCGTTGGTAGGCGATCGAACACGGGCCGTAATTGTGGTGTGATGTCGACGATATGAGCTTGTGATTGGTCTGAGGATCTGTCTAGTCTCCCTGGAGTTCGCAGCTGCGGACCCCGTGCGCGGAACGCCGAATCCTGCCCGCCGCGCCACGGGAAACCGACCAGACCCTGGGCAGGGGCGGGGGAACCAGGTTTGTTGCCGTTCCTCCACGGCTTGGGGTGAAGCCGCCCGAGCGGAATCGTTTCCGCTTACGGCGGCCGGGCCACCTCCCGGTCCGAACCCGACAGCTCACCTCGCAGGCGTACGGAGAGGGACCTCTTCATGCTGCTCGTTGGATCTGGCCGTCATCGCCGTCGCACCCAGGCCGAGAAGGCCATCGCCGTCGCCGGGGTGGCCGGCGTCGGACTCGCGCTGCCGCTCCTCACCGCCACCGGCGCCTCCGCCGCCCCGGCCTCCGCCTGGGACTCGGTCGCCCAGTGCGAGAGCGGCGGCGACTGGAGCATCAACACCGGCAACGGCTTCTACGGCGGACTGCAGTTCACCTCCAGCACCTGGAAGGCGTACGGCGGCACCGCCTACGCGGCGCAGGCCAACCAGGCCAGCCGGGCGCAGCAGATCTCGGTCGCCGAGAAGGTGCTCGCCTCGCAGGGCCCGGGCGCCTGGCCGGTCTGCTCCGTCAAGGCGGGTCTGAGCAAGGGCGGCGCCCCGGCGGCCGTGGACACCTCCTCGGACACCAGGGCCCAGAAGCAGCAGGCGGCGCCGAAGCAGCAGGCCCCGAAGCAGCAGGCCCAGAAGGCCGCCCCGAAGCCGGTCCAGCAGTACGCGCCGAAGCACGCCGCGCCGAAGAAGGCCGAGCAGCCCGTCGAGCAGCCGGCCCAGCAGTACACCCCGAAGCACGCCGCCCCGCGCGCCGCCCAGCCGGCCCCGGCCGCGCAGACCGGCCACGACTACACCGTCCGCTCCGGTGACACCCTGTCGGGCATCGCCGCCGCCCAGGGCGTGTCCGGCGGCTGGCAGGCGCTGTACGACGGCAACCGCGGCACCGTCGGCGGCGACCCGAACCTGATCGTGCCCGGCCAGGTCCTGCACCTGGGCTGAGACCTGACGGGGGGCCGACCGACCGGTCGGCCCCCTTCATCAGGATTCATCCGCTTTCGTCCGGCTTCGCCCGCCCCGATGGGGCAAGCTGGGACAAGCAGGTGAACTACCGGTGGGTAGTGGGGCCACACGCTGAGACGGAGCCGAGGTGGACGTGGTCCCGGGAGCCCGGGCGGTTAGGCTCTGGTCGTAACGACTCCGCAATCCTCCGGCCGACAGCACCACCGTCGGCCGGACCCTGCTTCCGCAAGGAGATGCCTCGTGCCGTCCATCGATGTCGTCGTAGCCCGTGAGATCCTCGACTCCCGCGGCAACCCCACGGTCGAGGTCGAGGTCGGCCTCGACGACGGCAGCACGGGTCGTGCCGCTGTTCCGTCGGGTGCCTCGACCGGCGCCTTCGAGGCGCTGGAGCTGCGCGACGGCGACAAGAACCGCTACTTCGGCAAGGGCGTGGAGAAGGCCGTCCTGGCCGTCATCGAGCAGATCGGCCCGGAGCTGGTCGGCTACGACGCCACCGAGCAGCGCCTGATCGACCAGGCCATGCTCGACCTGGACGCCACCCCGGACAAGTCCTCGCTCGGCGCCAACGCCATCCTGGGCGTCTCGCTGGCCGTCGCGCACGCCGCCTCCGAGGCCAGCGACCTGCCGCTGTTCCGCTACCTGGGCGGCCCGAACGCGCACGTCCTGCCCGTCCCGATGATGAACATCCTCAACGGCGGCTCGCACGCGGACTCCAACGTCGACATCCAGGAGTTCATGATCGCCCCGATCGGCGCGGAGTCCTTCTCGGAGGCCGTCCGCTGGGGCGTCGAGGTCTACCACACCCTCAAGGGCGTGCTGAAGGAGCGCGGCCTGTCCACCGGCCTCGGCGACGAGGGCGGCTTCGCGCCGAACCTGGACAGCAACCGCGAGGCCCTGGACCTCATCACCGAGGCCATCCAGAAGGCCGGCTACGTGCCGGGCCGCGACGTCGCGCTCGCCCTGGACGTCGCCGCCTCCGAGTTCTTCAAGGACGGCGCCTACCAGTTCGAGGGCAAGGCTCTCTCGTCCGCCGAGCTCATCGAGTACTACGCCGAGCTGGTCGCCGCCTACCCGCTGGTCTCCATCGAGGACCCGCTGGACGAGTCGGACTGGGACGGCTGGAAGGCCATGACCGACAAGCTGGGCGACAAGGTCCAGCTGGTCGGCGACGACCTGTTCGTCACCAACCCGGCCCGCCTGGCCAAGGGCATCGAGACCGGCACCGCCAACGCGCTGCTGGTGAAGGTGAACCAGATCGGTTCGCTCACCGAGACCCTGGACGCCGTCGAGCTGGCCCAGCGCAACGGCTACCGCTGCATGATGTCGCACCGCTCCGGCGAGACCGAGGACGTCACCATCGCCGACCTGGCCGTCGCCACCAACTGCGGCCAGATCAAGACCGGCGCCCCGGCCCGCTCCGAGCGCGTCGCCAAGTACAACCAGCTGCTGCGCATCGAGGAGATCCTCGACGACGCCGCCGAGTACGCCGGCCGCGGCGCCTTCCCGCGCTTCCGCTCCGCGGAGTAACGAGCACGGCCGCTCCGCGGACCACTGAGCACAGCAAGCACGAGGGCTGAAAACCCCGGGGGCCGAAGGTCCCCGGTAGCGCACGCCTGACCGGTGCCCCGCCGCACACCCCGTAGGGTTGGACGGCGGGGCACCGTCGCGACCAGGAGGGGATACGGGAGATGGCTGGCTGGAGGATCCCGGGCTTGGCGGCCCGGCCTCGGTTCACGAGCCGGGCGACCGTCCTCGTCCTGGTGCTCTGTTCGCTGGTGGCGATCCTGGCCTACCCGACGCGGCAGTTCATCTCCCAGCGCGCCGAGATCTCCGCCCAGCGGGCGAAGGCCGACCACGTGCGCCAGCAGGTCGAGCAGCTGCGCCGGGACAAGGCCCGCTGGCAGGATCCGGAGTACGTCAAGGCGCAGGCCCGCGCCCGGCTGCACTACGCGGTGCCGGGGGAGACCCCGTACATCGCGGCGGATCCGTCCGGTGCGGCCGCCCGGCCGTCCGCCTCCGCGGCCGGCCCGTCCGCCTCCGCCACCGCGACCGGGCCGTCCGCCGACGCGGCGGGCCGCCCGAACGCGGCCAAGCCCTGGTACGCCGGCATCTGGGACTCGGTGGACGCCGCCGACACCGCCGCGCTGGCCCCCGCGACCCCCCGTCCGCTCCCCCCGTCCCCCGTTGGAGACCCCACCCCCCATGACCACTGAGAACCACCCCGCCGTCTCCGACGCCGACGTCGCGGCCATCGCCGCCCAGCTCGGCCGGGTGCCGCGCGGCCTGCGCGCCGTGGCCCACCGCTGCCCCTGCGGCAACCCCGACGTCGTGGAGACGGCCCCCCGCCTGCCGGACGGCACCCCGTTCCCGACGCTGTACTACCTGACCTGCCCCAAGGCCGCCTCGCTGATCGGCACCCTGGAGGCGGAGGGTGTGATGAAGGAGCAGACGGCCCGGCTCGCCGAGGACCCGGAGCTGGCCGCCGCCTACCAGAAGGCGCACGAGGACTACATCGCCCGGCGCGACGCGATCGAGGTGCTGGAGGGCTTCCCGAGCGCCGGCGGCATGCCGGACCGGGTGAAGTGCCTGCACGTGCTGGTCGGCCACTCGCTGGCGGCCGGAGAGGGCGTCAACCCGCTCGGCGACGAGGCGATCGGCATGCTGGAGGACTGGTGGGCCAAGGGCCCGTGCGTCTCCCCGGCCGAGGTCCAGGCGGCCGGTGAGCGGGTCGCCCGCAACCGCGCCAAGGAGCAGGACCACGAGGCCGTGATCGCGGCCAAGCAGCAGAAGACCGCCGAGCGTGCCGCCAAGCGCGCCGCCGAGGAGTCCGCGGGGTCCGCGGCGGAGCAGGAGTCCGAGTGACCATGACCCGCGTGGCCGCGATCGACTGCGGCACCAACTCGATCCGGCTGCTGGTGGCCGACCTCGACCCGGAGACCGGCGAGATCACCGACCTCGACCGCCGGATGATCATCAACCGGCTGGGCCAGGGCGTGGACCGGACCGGCCGGCTGCACCCGGACGCGCTGGCCCGCACCTTCGCGGCCTGCCGGGAGTACCGGGAGATCATCACCGGCTTCGGCGTCGGCCCGGAGCGCACCCGCTTCGTCGCCACCAGCGCCTCCCGGGACGCCGAGAACAGCGACGAGTACGTCAAGGGCGTGCGCGACATCCTGGGCGTCGAGCCGGAGGTGGTGAGCGGCGAGGAGGAGGCGCACCTGTCCTTCGTGGGCGCCACCAAGGAGCTGACCGGCGGCCAGTTCCCCGCCCCCTACCTGGTCTTCGACCTCGGCGGCGGCTCCACCGAGTTCGTGCTCGGCGGGGAGGACGTGCAGGCGGCGCGCTCGGTGGACATCGGCTGCGTGCGGCTGACCGAGCGGCACTTCGGCGGCGCCGAGTTGCCCACCGAGGAGCAGATCGCCGAGGCCCGGGCGCACGTGCGGGCCGAGCTGGACAAGGCCGAGGAGGTCGTCCCGCTGACCGGCGCGGCCACCCTGGTCGGCCTGGCGGGGACGGTCACCACGGTGTCCGCGATCGCCCAGGACCTGCCCGGGTACGAATCGGCGCGGATCCACCACTCCCGGCTCAGCCGCGAGCGGGTCGCGGAGATCGCCCGTGAGCTGCTGTCCGCCACCCACGCCGAGCGCGCGGCCATCCCGTCGATGCACCCGGGCCGGGTGGACGTGATCGCGGCGGGCGCGCTGGAGCTGCTGGAGATCATGGACCGGACCGGCGCCGCCGAGCTGGTCGTGAGCGAGCACGACATCCTGGACGGCATCGCCTGGAGTACGGCCTCCTGACGGTCCGCAGGGCTTACCGAACCGGCCCCGGCGCCCCGTTGCGGGTGCCGGGGCCGGGGCGCGCCCGGGCGCGGGTGGAAAAAGTTCGTGAATTTCTTCACATGACGATCCAGTCATTCGCCCCACCCCGCCGCCCGCTACGTCCGAATTGTGGGACCGAAGGCCCGCCCCCGATGGGGCCCACTGGATCGCAGGTCAGGCCTCGGTTGGGGTTTGAAAATCGAAATCACGAGCGGGAACCCGGGCCCTGTGCGGATCGTTGCTGCTCAGCCGGGTGGTGCTCCGGCGCGCGTTCACGAGGGGCCGCCGGGGCCCCTGCGCCGGTGCGCCGGTGGCGTTTTTGTGGGCGCGGAGTGTAGCACGGGGTGTCCACGAGCTTGTGACCGGGCTCACGAAGGCTGCTCCGGACGGTGCTGGATACTTTCGGATATGAGCACCACGGAGCGTCCTCGCATCCTCATTGTCGGCGGTGGTTACGTCGGCCTGTATGCCGCGATGCGCATCCTCAAGAAGATGCGCTACGGCGAAGCGACCGTCACGGTCGTGGACCCGCGGTCGTACATGACGTACCTGCCCTTCCTCCCCGAGGCGGCCGGCGGCAACGTCGCGCCCCGCAACCTCGTCGCGCCGCTGCGCAAGACCCTCAAGCAGGCGGAGGTGCTGACCGGGTCCGTCACCGGCATCGACCACGCCCGCAAGGTCGCGACCATCCAGCCGGCGGCCGGCGACAGCTACGAGCTGCCCTTCGAGTACCTGGTCGTCGCGACCGGCTCGGTCTCCCGCACCTTCCCGATCCCGGGTCTGGCGGAGAACGGCATCGGCATGAAGACGGTCGAGGAGGCCATCGGCCTCCGCAACCACGTCATGGCCCAGCTCGACAAGGCCGAGTCCACCTCGGACGAGGAGGTCCGCCGCAAGGCCCTGACCTTCGTCGTCATCGGCGGCGGCTTCGCCGGCATCGAGACGGTCGCCGAGATCGAGGACATGGCGCGCGACGCGTCGAAGCTGTACAAGACGGTCAGCCGCGACGACATGCGCTTCGTCGTGGTCGAGGCCGCCAACCGCATCCTCCCCGAGATGGGCCCGGACCTCGGTCTGTGGACCAAGGAGAAGCTGGAGGAGCGGAACATCGAGGTCTACATCGAGACCTCGATGGACTCCTGCATCGACGGCCACGTCATGCTGAAGAACGGCATGGAGATGGACGCCGCCACCATCGTGTGGACGGCCGGCGTGAAGCCGAACCCGGTGCTGGCCAACTTCGGCCTGCCGCTGGGCCCGCGCGGCCACGTCGACACCGCGCCGACCCTCCAGGTCCAGGGCTTCGACTACGTCTGGTCCGCCGGCGACAACGCCCAGGTCCCGGACCTCGCCGCCGGCGAGGGCGCCTGGTGCCCGCCGAACGCCCAGCACGCCTGCCGCCAGGCCGTCGTCCTCGGTGACAACGTCATCTCCGGCATGCGGGGCTTCCCGCAGAAGGAGTACAAGCACAAGAACCTGGGTGCGGTCGCCGGTCTCGGCCTGCACAAGGGCGTGGCGATCCTCTTCGGCAAGTACAAGCTGAAGGGCCGTCCGGCCTGGTGGTTCCACCGCCTGTACCACGGCGCGATGGTGCCGACCTTCAACCGCAAGGTCCGGGTCTTCACCGACTGGACCCTCGCGATGTTCCTGAAGCGCGAGGCGGTGGGCCTCTCCCAGATGGAGAACCCGCAGCTTCCGATCCAGGAGGTCACGCCGCCCACCAAGCCCGTCGAGGCCGCGAAGCCGGCCGCCGACAAGGAGCTCGCCAGCAAGTAAGCGACTGGACCCCGGTGTGGGAGCGCCGGGGTATGAGTCGGAGGCCCTCCGCCCGGCAGTGTCGCCGGACCACGACCTCCGTGGTGCTCAGCCGGCCGTGCGACCGGGCGGAGTACAGCAGTAGAAGAGCCCCTGCCGAAACCCTCCGGCAGGGGCTCTTGCCGTGTCCCGGGACGGCCTCCACAGGTCCGCCCCCGGTCACAGGTCCGCCCCCCGGCCGCGGGTGCGACCGGGGGGCGGGAGCCGGTGCCGGGGCGTCAGTCCGTCTTGATGCTCTCCAGGATGTCCAGCTTGGCCGCCCGGCGGGCCGGCCAGATCGCGGCCACCAGGCCGACCAGCCCGGCCAGGCCCAGGAAGAGCGCCAGCTGGCCGTACGGCAGGACGGTGGTCAGCCCGGCCAGGCTGGACTTCAGCGTCCCGTTGATCGCCCAGGCGATGAAGCAGCCGAGCAGCAGGCCGATCCCGGCTCCGAAGAGCGAGATCACCACCGACTCCAGCCGGACCATCCGCTTGATGCCGCTGCGGTCCAGGCCGATCGCCCGCAGCATCCCGATCTCGCGCTTGCGCTCGAAGACCGACATGGCCAGCGTGTTGATCACGCCGAGGACGGCGATCAGGACCGCCATGCCCAGCAGGCCGTACATCAGGTTCAGCGCGAAGGTGATGACCTGGCTGAAGTCGTCCCGGACGTCCTGCTTGGACTTGACCTCGATCACCGGGTTGGCGCCGGTGGCGTCCTTGAGCGCCTGCTTGAGTTCGGGGGTGGCGCCGTTCTTGCCCCTGACCAGCACGTCGGCGACGTACGGCTTCGGGTCGTGCTTCGCGATCTCGCTGTTGGCCAGCAGGACCGGGCCGAGCATGCCGCCCTTCTCGTACACGCCGCCGACGGTGAGCGGGCCGGTGGAGCCGTCCGGGAAGGTGGCGGTCATCGTCGAGCCGGTGGCGACGTTGAACTTGGTGGCGACGTCCTGGTCCACCAGCAGCTGGCCCTTGCCGAGTGCGTCGGCGGAACCGCTGGTCAGCTTGATCTCGGCGAGCTGCTCGAAGGCGGCCGCGTCCAGGCCGCTGATCGCCTTCGAGGTGCCGTCGAGCTTCCAGTAGGCGGCGGTCATCGGCGAGGAGGCCGCCACGCCGGGGGCCTTGGCGATCTGGGCGGGCACCTGGCCTGACAGGTTCATGCCGTTTGTGGTCGAGACGATGTAGTCGGCCTTCATCGACTTGGTGACGGCCCGGTCGATGGTGTCGCCGATCGAGGTGCCGAGCACCGTCAGACCGGTGACCAGGGTCAGCCCGATGGTGAGTGCGGCGGCGGTGGCCGCGGTGCGGCGCGGGTTGCGCACCGCGTTCTGCTGGGCGAGCTTGCCCGGGGTGCCGCCCAGGGCCCGCAGCAGCGGGCCGACCAGCGCGACCACCGGGCGGGAGAGCAGCGGCAGCAGGACGAACACGCCGATCAGGGCCAGGAAGGCACCCGCGCCGACCGGCAGCCGGCCGCTGTCGTTGCCGGTGGAGGCGCCGTAGCCGATCAGTGCCAGGCCGCCGCCGGCGAGCACCGAGCCGATGGTGTTGCGGACCACCAGGCTCTTCTGACTGGCCGGCTGGTCGCCGCTGCTCATCGCCGCCACCGGGGCGATCCGGGCGGCGCGCATGGCCGGCAGCAGGGCGGACAGGACCGTCACCAGGACGCCGACCACGAGGGTCGCCACGACGGTGAGCGGTTTGACCACCAGCGAGCCGTTCGGCATGTTCTCGTTCAGCGAGCCGATCAGGGACTGCATCCCGGCGCCGATCCCGATGCCCGCCAGCAGACCGGCCGTTGCGGAGACGGCGCCGATCACCAGCGCCTCGATCAGCACCGAGCGGGTCACCTGCTTGCGGCTGGCGCCGATCGCCCGCAGCAGCGCGAGCTCCCTGGTGCGCTGGGCGACCAGCATGGTGAAGGTGTTGGCGATGATGAAGATGCCGACGAAGAGCGAGATGAAGGCGAAGACCAGCAGCATGGTGCGCATGCTGTCGGTGCCCTGGGTGATCTGCGCCTGCTCGTCGGCCTGCAGCTTGGTGCCGGTCTCGACGTCGAACTGGTGTCCGGTCACCTTGGGCTCGACCTGGGCGAGCAGCGCGTCCTGGGAGGTGCCGGGCTTGGCGGTGAGCACGATGCTGCTGTAGCGGCCCGGCTCCAGCAGCGTCTGCTGGGCGGTGGCCTTGTCGAACAGGGTGAGCGTGCCACCGGTGTTCACCACCGGGTCGTCGGTGGTGAAGACGCCGGTGAGCTTGGCCTCGATCACCGGCCCGTTGGCGGCCACCCGCACGGTGTCGCCGACCTTGTAACCCGCCTTGTCGGCGGTCTTGCGGTCGAGGGCGATCTCCTTGGCGTTCTTCGGGCCCTGGCCCTCGACCATCGGGTAGCGCGGGTCCCGGCCGTCCTGGCCGGGCGCGAAGTTGGCGCCCTTGGCGGACCAGACCTGGCCGATCAGGTCGCCCTTCTTGTCGGCGACCCCGGTGAAGCCGCCGGCCACGCCGCGGGCGCCGGCCGCGCCCGGCAGCGAGGCCAGCTGCTGGACGGTTTCGTCGGTGAGCGTGGCGGAGCCGCCCTCGCTCTTCTCCCTGGCGGAGGCCTTGGAGCCGGCCGAGCGGTCCACGACCTGGACGGCGATGTCCGAGTAGCTCTTGGAGTTGCTGTCCCGCAGGGCCTTGCCGAAGGTGTCGGAGAAGACCATGGTGCCGGCGACGAACGCCGTACCGAGCATGACGGCCAGTGCCGTCATCAGCAGTCGGCCCTTGTGGGCCAGCACGTTGCGCAGTGCGGTGCGATACATGAGGTGTCCTGGGAATCGAGGGCGTCGGGCGTACGGGCCGGGTGTCAGCTGGTGCGGCCCTTGGCCTCGAAGCGGCGCATGCGGTCCAGGACGGTGTCGGCGGTCGGGGCGTGGAGTTCGT
>CBJMI02800__coassemble_566_pt1 | contig 27901 bp, 26 predicted proteins | sample CBJMI02800__metabat2_low_PE_003 | metagenome-assembled genome bin CBJMI02800
TCGAAGCCGAAGGTCACGTCGGTGGCGGCGATGTCGTTGTCGATGGTCTTCGGCACGCCGACGATCGGCAGGCCCGCGTCGCTCATCAGCTTGGCGGCCTTCAGGGTGCCCTCGCCGCCGATCGGGATCACCGCGTCCAGGCCCAGGTCCGAGCAGTACTGCCTGGCCCGCTCGACGCCGTCCCGCAGGTGGCTCGGCTGCACCCGGGAGGAACCGAGGATGGTGCCGCCCTGGGCGAGGATGCCGCTCACCGAGTCCAGGGTCAGGGGGCGGTGGTGCCCTTCCAGGAAACCGCGCCAACCGTCCTCGAACCCGATGATCTCGTCGCCGTGGTCGACCACCCCACGGTGCACCACGGAACGGATCACCGCGTTCAGGCCGGGGCAGTCACCGCCGCTGGTCAGCACTCCGATACGCATTAGCTTTGCAACTCCCGAGCAGAACCGAGGAACGGCCGGACTACAGGCTGGGACGACGAGCCGACACCGTGACGAGGCGCTCCCGCACCGGGATGGCGGGAGGTGGCCGCGGGGTGAAGGACCGGCCGGTCCGGACAGGAGGTCCGGGAACGGCCGTGAAGTCGAGCATACGGCCCCTGGTCCGGCCGGGCAGGAGCCGACGCGGGAGCGGCGCCGTCGGCGCCCCCGCGCGGAATTGCAGCCTGCTGCCGAGGAGGGTGTGCAGCCGGCAGCCCCATTGTCGTACGTCCGGGGCCGCCCGCGGGCAGGGTGACCGCATCGCGGGCACCCGGGCGGGCGTCCGGACGTACGACGTGGGGTGCGTCGTTGGGTACTACTGAGTACTACTGCCCGGTACTAAGCGGGGCGCGTCGTGGCGGCGATGCGCTCGGCGCGCAGTGCGTCGTACCAGGTGGTGTCGGCCGGCGGCAGGGCGTTGACGTCCAGCGCCAGCCGGATCAGCATGTCGGCGACGGCGGGGTTGCGGGCCAGCACCGGGCCGTGCATGTAGGTGCCGAAGACGGTGTCCCGCCAGGCGCCCTCGGTGCCGTCGCCGGTGCCGTTGCCCCGGCCGACGGTGACGGTCGCGAACGGCTGGGCGCCCTGGCCGAGGTGGGTGACGCCCTGGTGGTTCTCGAAGCCCGTCAGCTGCGGCAGGCCGAGTCGCGGGTCGATGTCGGCCAGCACGTCGCCGACGCAGCGGGCGCCCTCGCCGCGGGTGGTCCAGACGTCCAGCAGGCCCAGGCCCTGCTCGCGCTCGCCGAGGTCGTTGACGAACTCGTGGCCCATGATCTGGAAACCGGCGCAGACGCCGAAGATGATCGCGCCGTTCTCGGCGGCGCGCACCAGGCCGCTGTCGGCGCGCAGCCGCTCGGCGGCCAGCCGCTGCGGGCGGTCCTCGCCGCCGCCGATCAGGTAGATGTCCCCGCTGGTGGGGATCGCCTGGTCGGACCGGACGTCGATCCGGGTCACGTTGAGGTGGCGCTGGCGGGCCCGGCGCTCCACGACCAGGGCGTTGCCCCGGTCGCCGTAGGTGCTGAGCAGGTCCGGGTAGACCCAGACCACGCGCAGGCTGCTCTCACTCATCCTCGAAGGCCTTCCGTCACGAAAAGACTGGTGTGCGGGCGCGGCATCAGCCGGCCACGACCTTCCGCAGCTGCTGGAAGGCGGTGTAGTTGGCGATCGCCTCGATCCGGCCGGGCGGGGCCATCCGGACGGCCTGTTCCAGGGTGTCCACCACGTGGAACTGCAGTCCGGCGACCTCCAGGCGGACGGCCAGGTCCAGCTTGCGCTGGCCCATCACGAAGATCGGGTGCCCGGCGAGGCGCTCGTAGTCGACGTCCCACAGCCAGGAGGTGTCGGTGCCGTCGGCGTCGAGGGCGTTGACCGAGAGCAGGACCGGCGCCGGCGGGCCGTCGATCAGCGAGAAGGTCTCCAGCCAGCCGGCCGGGTTCTTCGCGAGCAGCAGTCGGATGTCCCGGCCCTGGTACTGGACCACGTCGTAGCGGCCAGCCACCGCGCTCACCGAGCGCATCCGCTCCAGCGCGACCTGCGGGGAGACGCCGAACACGGCGGCGACGGCGGCAGAGCTGGTGGCGTTGGCCAGGTTGGCCCGGCCGGGCAGCTGCAGCTGGATCGGCCAGGCGCCGCGCTGCGGGTCGATCACGTGGGTGCCCTGGAGCGCCCAGTGCGGGTTGGGGCGCCGGAAGCCGCACTCCTGGCAGAACCAGTCGTCGCCCGGGCGCTGCATCACACCGCCGCACGCGGGGCAGGACCAGGCGTCCTCCTTCCAGGCCTGTCCGGCGGCCACCCAGACCACCTTCTTGCAGGAGGAGGCGGCCCAGGTCACCAGCGGGTCGTCGGCGTTGGCGATGACCACGGCCTCGGTGTCCTGCAGGCCCTCGCGCCACTTCTCCGCCATCATGCGGGTCTCGGCGGCGCGGTCGAGCTGGTCGCGGGAGAGGTTGAGCAGGGCGATCGCCTTGGGGTGGGTGTCGCGCGCGACCGTCGCCAGGTACTTCTCGTCGACCTCGATCACGCCGAAGCGGGCGTCCGTGCCACCGGCCAGCGCGGAGGTGATGCCGGCCGGCATGTTGGCGCCCAGGGCGTTGGAGACCACCGGGCCGGCGGCGCGCAGCGCCTCGGCGATCAGGCGGGTGGTGGTGGTCTTGCCGTTGGTCGCGCTGACCAGGACGACGTCGAGGTGGTCGGCGAGGGTGGCGAGCAGATCGGGGTCGAGCCTGAGGGCGACCTTGCCGCCGATCACCGAGCCGCTTCCGCGACCGGCCTTACGGGACACGGCGGCGGCGACCTTGCCGGCCGTGACCGCGATCTTGGCGCGGGCCGGCAGCGAGGCGTCGCGTGCGCCTGTGGGCTCCGATTCGGTGCCTGCCATGCTCAGTGGTTCCTCCTTGCTGCGGCACCGCCCGGTGGCCGGATAACGGGCCGTCGGGCGGCGGGGACGGGGTCAGCCTACCGACTCCGTCGCCCGACCGGACGAACCGGACCCCGCGCCGCCTGCTGCGACGCGGCCCCGGGGGCCGCTGACGGCCCGTCAAGGAGGGCGGTGTACGGAGGGACCTTCGTTTCCCCGGGGACGCTCCGCCGCCGGTCCCGGGTTCCCCGGGCATCCGGTGAGGATGTGGTGAAGAAAATGGTCAGCGCCCCGGCGCGGGTGCGGGCGCCGGGGCGGCAGCGGGTCCGGCGGCCAGGGTGGCGGTGATCACCAGGGTGCCGTCCTCGGTGCGGAAGTCCAGCGGCGCCGCCAGCCGGCGCATCGCGGCGATCAGCCCGGTGTTGGCGGCCTGGGTCACCGCGTACACCGTGCCGATCCCGGCCGTCCTGGCGGCCGCGGTCAGCCGCCGCAGCAGGGCCAGGCCCAGCCCGCGCCGCTGCCAGGCGTCCTCGACCAGCACGGCCAGCTCCGCCTCCTCGTCGTCCCACATCAGGTGCCCGAGTGCGAGGATCCGCCCGTCCGGGGCGGCCGCGACCAGGCTGCGGCCGTGCCGCGGGTCCAGCAGGTGGTCCAGGTAGCGGGCGGCGTCCCGGACCGGCCCGTGGTAGCGCAGCCGCAGCGCGGCGGGGGAGCAGCGGCCGTGCATCGCCAGGGCCGCCGCCTTGTCGGCCGGCCCGGCGGGGCGCAGCACCAGCCCGGTCCCGTCCGGGAGGGACAGCCGGGACACCGCCTCCCCGGCCCGGGCGGCCGGCGCCGGGTGCGGACGGGTCGGCCGGGCCGGGGAGGCGGCGAGCCCGGGCAGCCGGGTGTCCTGGGCGTCGGGGACCGCGCACCTGTGCTTCGACCTGTGGAAGGGCCGGTGCCAGAGCCGTTCGAGGCGAGTGCGGGATGCCGTCATGGGGCCGACGCTACCGACGGCTCGCTTCCGTCCGGTTACGTGATCGTGAACGCACGAATGCCCGCAGGTGCGCGGGTGTCCCACCGGGACGCCCGCCGGCACGGGTCCGGACCGGTGCCTCATGCGGCCGGGACAACGGGCGGCCGACGGTGGAGGCGTGCCCGGCACCTGCGCGCCCCGCCGGCCGCGCCGGCCCGTCCGGCACCGCGATCGTCACCTTCGGGGAGGCCTCGACGGCCCACGTCCTCCACACCTCCGGCAGCACCGGCCGCCTGGCTGGGGACCACTACGGGGTGCTGAAGCAGCACGGGGTGCTGGGTCGCGCCGCCGCCGTACGGGCGGTGGCGCGGATGGGACCTGGCGGGGCATTGACGGCTTTTGACCGGACACACTCACGGATGGCCCAGGATCCGTGACCGCGGGGAGCCCCTTCGGATAGGGATGGCTCGGCTTCCCCAGCGAACCCATCCCGATCCGAAGGGGCTCCCCGATGTCCGTGAAGAACTCCGCCCTCGCCGCGGCCTGTTGCGCCCTGCTGCTGGCCGCGCCGCTCGCCCTTGCCCAGTCGGCCGCCGCCAACACCAGCATCAACAGCACCAGCAACACCGGCAACAACGGCCCCAAGACCCCGCAGGAGGCGGCCGCCTGCCGGAGCGTGGTCAACTCGCTGCTCGGCGGCTTCGGCGCCATGCTGGGCAACACGCTGTGCACGGTGCAGCCGGCGACCAAGGGCTGAGCGGAAAACCGACCGGACCGGCGGCGGGTGCTGGGGCGCCCGCCGCCGGTCCGTCAGCTCTGAATACCGGCAACTGGACCGGAAGTTCGGCGCGGGCTGGGGCTCCGACGTCTCCCGCCGGCCCGACAGCGAGCCCATCCGGGAGCGCCGGGACTACCCGGCCGGCCCGCTCGGCGGCGCGCTCGACTGCGCCGTCCTGGGCGATTCCGCCACCTCCCGGACCATCTGCATCTGGGCGGACGGCACGACCGTCGGCGCCGTCATCGACGGGACCGGCGAGACCCGCCCGGACGACCTGGCCAAGCGCGCACTGGAGATCCGCACGGCCGTCGAGGTCGAGGTCTGAGGCCCGTTCCGGTCAGGCGATCCGGGTCGGGGTGTCCTGGAGGGTGTGGCCGCTCGTGGTGAGGAGGGTGCTCAGGGCGGCGGGGGTGAGGGTGTGCGGGGTGCGGAGGAAGAGTTCGTCGGTGGTGGGGTGGGGGTGGAGCGAGAGCAGCGTGATCTGGTGGTCGGCGAGCGTGGTGTGGGTGTGCGCCAGCGCGGTGGTGCGCACCCGCCACAGGACGGTCGGGGGAGGGGCGTGCGGGGACCACCAGGCGTGCAGCAGGGCCGCGGTGAGCAGTGCGAGAGCGGAGGTGGCGAGGACGATCGGGCCGTCGGAACCGTGGAGGACGACCTTCGCGATCAGGTCGGCCGCGGTGACGGAGAGGAAGGCGGCGGCGAGTTCGACGGTGTCGCGGCGCCAGCGGCGGGCGCGGTGCAGGGAAGTCTTCGAGTGCTCCATGGCCTCCACCGTGCCCGACCGGTGTTTCCTGATCGCGAAGCGGCCGTGACCTGGTGGTAAAGGTCTGCGACGGTGTGTTACGGCAGCAGCGTCCGGGCGGCGGCCTTCACCTCGGCGAGCAGGAGGTGGAGGTCCTCCTCGGTGGTCGCGGCGTTCAGCAGGCAGGCGCGGAGTATCTCCTGCCCGCCGAACCGGGCGCCGGTGACGAAGACCCGGCCGCGCCGCTGGACGGCGACCGGCAGGTCGCGGTTGAGGGCGTTCAGCTCCGTCGCGTCCAGTCCGGTGGCCCGGTGGCGGAACGCGACGATGGAGGTCTGCACCTCGGCCAGCAGCTCCAACTCGTCGTCCGCCTCAACCAGTTCACCGAGCCGACGGGCGAGGGCGGTGCAGTGGGCGATGTCCCGGGCGAGGCCGGTGCGGCCGCGGTGGGCGATGGTGGCCCAGACCTTGAGGGCGCGGAACGGGCGGGTCTGCTCGGTGCCGTACTCGGAGAACCAGCCGAGCGCCCCGGCCGCCTCGTCGCGCAGGTAGGACGGGACGAGGCTGAAGGTGGCGCGCAGTTCGTCGGTGTCGCGCACCAGGGCGCAGCCACAGTCGACCGGGACGCCGAGCCACTTGTGCGGGTCGAGGGCGAGCGAGTCGGCGCGCTCCAGGCCGGCGTAGCGGTGGGCGATCGTGGGGTCGAGGCGGCCGAAGGCGCCGTACGCGCCGTCCACGTGCAGCCACAGGCCCTGCTCCTCGCAGAGGTCGGCGATCGGGCCGAACTCGTCCACCGCGCCGGTGCCGACGGTGCCGGCCGAGGCGACCACCAGGAAGGGCAGCAGTCCGGCCGCGCGGTCGCGCTCGACGGCCGCCCCGAGCTCGACGGTGTCGAGGCGCCCGTCCGGCCCGGTGGCGACGGTGCGCAGGTGCCTGCTGCCGAGGCCGAGGAGCTCGGCGGCCTTGCGCACGCAGGAGTGGGTCTCGCCGGTGACGTAGCCGATCAGCGGCGGCAGCCCGGCCAGGCCCTCCTCGCGGACGTCGTGCCCGGCCCGGCGGGCGGCGCGGTTGCGGGCGGCGGCGAGGCACACGATGGTCGCCATCGAGGTGCCGGAGGTGAGCAGCCCGCCACCGGGCGGGTGCGGGAAGTCGACCAGTTCGGCTATCCAGCGGACGACGGCGCGTTCGAGGTGGATGTCGGCGTGGTCGCCGCCGGCCGAGCTGGGGTTCATCGCGGCGGCGGCGAGGGTGGCGAGCACCCCGGCGGGGGCGGGGGCGGAGTTGACCCAGCCGAAGAAGCGGGGGCTGCCGTTGCCCATGGGGTGGGGGAGGACGTCCCGCTCGATGGCGGCCAGCAGTTCCCCGAGCGGGCGGCCCTCGGCGGGCAGCGGGGCGTCGAGCAGGGTCTTCCGGGCGGTGTCGCCCATCGGCTGCCAGACCGGGCGCGCGGGCAGTTCGGCGAGGTAGTCGGAGACCAGGTCGGCGGTGGCGCGGGCGGCGCTGCGGAAGTCCTCGGTGGTCATGGCGTGCTCCAGGGAGGCCGTGGTGGGACCGGGCCAGGCGCGGCGTCCTCGGCGCACCCTGATCAGGCGATGGTCGGGTGATCCTACGCAAACGGGCCCGCGCCGTGCGGCGCGGGCCCAGCAGGTGGGACGGGGACGACCGGTTCGCTGACCGGTCCCTCGACCGGTCCGGCGGTCAGTCCGGCGGTCAGTCCAGGGAGCGGGACAGTCCGCCCGCCGAACGGCAGTAGCCCTGCATCTCCTTGTTGGTGATCTTCGCGCAGAGCCGCCCGGCCGCGCCGCCGTCGGTGTAGTTGACCGTGTAGTAGCTGACCAGCCCCTCCGCGCAGGCCTTGCGCTGCCAGCCGTCGGCGGCGGTGGCGCACTGCTGGGCGGCCCAGTCCTCGCGGTCCAGGTTGTACTTCATGGTCCGGGAGCCGACGCCGCGGCTGCAGTCCGCGGCTCCGCCGCTGGCCTTGCCGTTGAGGCACCACTTGAGTGCCTCGGCGTAGACCTCGGGGTGGTTCGGGTAGTCGTGCGAGGACAGGTAGAAGGTCGGGGCGTAGAAGAAGCAGGCCGACTGGAACAGCGACGGCTGGTCCTTGCACGGGTACAGCGGGTCCTGGGCGAGCTTGTCGGCGGGCAGGTTGGCCTTGGCCTGCTCGTCCTCCTCGTCCGGGCCGAAGAGCTGCATGAACAGGCCCTCGGAGCAGCGGATCCGGTTCTGGTCGGAGGTGAACTTGTTGCACAGGTCGCGGGCCTTGGCGACGTCCTGCTTGGCGACGAACATCGTGCCGTGGCCGACGCCGTGGATGCAGGGGCCGGTGTTCTGGGGGGCGCACAGCTTGAGCAGGTCCACCTCCGGCTGGGTGGAGGCGTTGAGCATCTCCTCGACCGCGCCGTGCAGGTAGCCGGCCGCGCAGGTCTCGTGCGGGAAGGAGATGACCTTCTGGAAGTCCTCGTGGTAGCGCTTGACCGCCGCGTGGCCGAGCTCGTGCGCGATCGGGTGGCAGAAGCGCACGGTGTACGGCTTCTCCTTGGTGATCTTGTCGAGGTCGGCGAGGGCGACGCCCGGGTCGGTGGCGTCCATCTCGGCCATCATCTTGTTGCGCAGCGTCGAGCGGGTCCACACCGCCGGGTCGCCGGTCGGGGTGGCGCTCGCCCCGCCGACCGCGGCCGGCCGGGCGCCCGCACCGCCTCCCGGCGCGGTCGTGGCGGCCGGGGACGTGGCCGCCGCGGGCGACCAGTCGGTCACGGCCACCGAGCCCAGGCCCAGGACGCCCAGGAGCAGAGCGGTGAGAATCGCGAAGAATCGCGGCTGCATGACGGGATCCCCCGGCGGATCGAGGTGAACGGTTCGCTCCCATCCTGACGGCACGGGGGCGGGAGTCCGCGTTTTCGCCCGCCATTCGGGAGGTGTCGGCGACGCTACCGCATCGCTCGTGCAGCCCGACGCGCAGGGACCGTTCCGGGTGATCATGCGTCAGCGGCGGTCCGGGTGACCAACCGCCCGCCGGGGGCCACGGTGCCGCCCGCTCACCCGAACGGAGCAGCGGCCCGCCCGAGGGGGCCGCCGCACCGTCCGGGCGGGGCGTCAGAGCTCCAGGGTCACCGGGTACTCCGTCAGCCAGGCGTCGAGGTCCAGCGCGAGGTCGACGGCCAGTCGCACGGACTGGGGGTCGGTGTCGGGGGCGAGCGCGTCGGCGAGCCGCCGCCGGTCGAGCAGGTCGAGGGCCGGGGACTTCCGCCCGGCGGCCAGCCGGGCGAGCTCGGCGCGCAGTTGCGCCGGGTAGCGCGGGTCCATCGACACCGGGTACGGGCTCTTCACCCGGTCGGCGACCTCGGCCGGCAGCACGTCCCGGACGGCGGCGCGCAGCAGGCTCTTCTCCCGGCCGTCGAAGGACTTCATCGCCCACGGCGTGTTGAAGACGTACTGGACCAGCCGGTGGTCGCAGAACGGCACCCGCACCTCCAGGCCGTTGGCCATGCTCATCCGGTCCTTGCGGTCGAGCAGGATGCAGACGAAGCGGGTCAGGTTGAGGTACGAGATCTCGCGCATCCGCCGCTCGAGCGGGTCGGCGCCGTCCAGGTGCGGGACCTCGGCGAGCGCCTCGCGGTAGCGGGCCCGGCGGTAGCCCTCCAGGTCGAGCTTGCGGAGCAGGTCGGCGTCGAGCAGCCGCTCGCGCGGGGCGGAGCCGGTGCCGGCGATGGCGGCGACGCTGGCGGCCCACGGGAAGTCGTCGGTGGCCACGGCCTCCGGGTCGTGGAACCAGCGGTAGCCGCCGAAGAGTTCGTCCGCGGACTCGCCGGACAGCGCGACGGTGGAGTGGCGGCGCACGTCCCGGAAGAGCAGCAGCAGCGAGACGTCCATGTCGCCGACACCGTTCGGCAGGTCGCGGGCGCGCACGGTCGCGGAGCGCAGGGCCGGGTCGGCGAGCTCGGCGGCGTCCAGCTCGATCATGCTGTGGTCGGCGCCGACGTGGTCGGCGAGCAGCCGGGCGAACGGGCCGTCCTGGGACTGCCGGACCGGGTCGGCGTGGAAGTCCTGCGGCCGCCCCGCGAAGTCCACGGCGAAGGAGCGCACCGGGCCGGCGCCGGCGGCGGCCAGCGTCCTGGCGGCGAGGGCGGTGACGGCGCTGGAGTCCAGGCCGCCGGAGAGCAGCGAGCAGAGCGGCACGTCCGACTCCAGCTGGCGGTGGACGATGTCGTCCAGCAGCGCCCGGACGGTGGCGATCGTCGCCTCCAGGCTGTCGGCGTGCTCACGCGCCTCCAGGGCCCAGTAGCGGCGCACCGAGACGCCGCCGCGGCGCACCCGCACCACGTGCCCGGGCCGGACCTCCAGGACGTCCCGGTACGGGGTGAGGCCGGGGGTGCGGGTGTGGGCGAGCAGCTCGCGCAGCCCGTCCAGGTCGACCACGGCGCGGACCGAGGGGTGGGCCAGGACCGCCTTCATCTCGGAGCCGAACACCACTCCGTCGGGGGTGGGGTGGTAGTAGAGCGGCTTGACGCCCATCCGGTCGCGGACCAGCAGCAGCTCCTCGCGCCGGGAGTCCCAGACCGCGAGGGCGAACATGCCGTTCAGCCGCTCGGCCAGGCGCTCGCCCCACTCCAGGTAGGCGCGCAGCACGACCTCGGTGTCGCTGCGGGTGCGGAACCGGTGCCCGGCCGCCTCCAGTTCCGCACGCAGCTCGCGGTGGTTGTACACCTCGCCGCTGTAGCTGAGCACGGCCAGCGGGCGGCCGTCGTGGTCGACGGCCATCGGCTGGACGCCGCCCTCGATGTCGATCACCGCGAGGCGGCGGTGGCCGAGCGCGGCGTGCGGCTCCAGGTGGACGCCGCCGGCGTCGGGGCCGCGGCAGACCTGGGTGGCCGTCATGGCGTCGAGGACGTTCCGTTCGGCGGTCAGGTCGCGGTCGTAGGCGACCCATCCGGTGATCCCGCACATCAGCAAGCCCTCCGGTCTTCGGCGGTGTGCCGGAGATCACGCTAAGGGCGGAGTCGGCGCGGCATCAAGAGACCGTCGGGAAGGTGGCAGGAGGGGGGCCGAGGGGTTACCTGGACCGAAAGTCGCGAAGTCTGCCCGATTCCGGGCAAGATCTTTGGCTTCGATGAGTGAAGCGGCCTAGAGTCTTCACTCGTGCCGAGCTCACCCCACCCTCACGAAGACCTCCTCGCCCACCTCGCCCGGACCAGCCCGCTCGGGCCCCGGGAGGCGGCGAGGGTCGTGGCGGAGGTGCTGGCGTACTTCTCCGAGACCACCGAGGAGTACGTCCGTCGCCGCCACGGCGAGCTGCAGGCACGAGGCCTCACCAACGAACGGATCTTCGCCCGGCTCGCCGAGGAACTGCCCGCCCGCCGCGTCGCGGCGCCGGAACTCTCGGCCCGCCAGCTGCGCCGGATCGTGTACGGCTGAGCCCGGTTTCGGCTGAGTGCAGTGAGGGCTGAGCGCGACAGCCGGGCCCGCAGCCGGCCCGGTCGCGGCTGAGCCCGGTCCACCCCCTATCTCTGGAGGAGTCCACGTATGTGCGGAATCGTGGCCTACATCGGCCCCAAGGACGCGACCCCCTTCCTGCTGGAGGGGCTGGCCCGGCTGGAGTACCGCGGCTACGACTCGGCCGGCGTCGCCGTCGCCGGGCGCACCGGCGGGCTGAAGCTCCGCAAGGTCAAGGGCCGGGTCGCCGACCTCGCCGCCGCCGTACCGGCCCGCTTCAAGGGCGGCACCGGCATCGGCCACACCCGCTGGGCCACCCACGGCGTCCCCAGCGACGCCAACGCCCACCCGCACCTGGACAACGCCGAGCGGATCGCCGTCGTCCACAACGGCATCATCGAGAACGCCGACGAGCTGCGCGTCAAGCTGACCGCCGACGGCGCCGTGTTCCGCTCCGAGACCGACACCGAGGTGCTCTCCCACCTGATCGCCGCCCACGCCGCCGAGGGCGTCGAGCTGGAGGACGCGGTGCGCGCCGCACTCGGCCGGGTCGTCGGCACCTACGGCATCGCAGTGCTGGACTCCGAGCAGCCGGACCGCATCGTGGTCGCCCGCAACGGCAGCCCGATCGTCCTCGGCATCGGCGAGAAGGAGATGTTCGCCGCCTCCGACGTCTCCGCGCTGGTCCGCTACACCCGCCAGGTCGTGCACCTGGAGGACGGCGAGCTCGCCACCGTCCGGGCCGACGGCTTCCGCACCTTCACCGCCGACGCCCGCACCACCCACCGCCAGCCGTCCACCGTCGACTGGGAGATCGACTCCTTCGACACCGGCGGCTACGAGCACTACCTGCTCAAGGAGATCCACGAGCAGCCCGGCTCGGTCGAGCGCACCCTCAGCGGCCGGCTCGACGAGCGCTTCAGCACCGCCCACCTCGGCGGCCTCAACCTGGACGCCCGGGAACTGCGCGAGATCCGCCGGGTGAAGATCCTCGGCTGCGGATCCGCCTACTACGCGGGCGAGATGGGCGCCCAGCTGATCGAGGAGCTGGCCCGGATCCCCGCGCACAGCGAGCCCGCCTCGGAGTTCCGCTACCGCAACCCGGTGATCGAGGCCGACACCCTGTACGTCGCGGTCAGCCAGTCCGGCGAGACCTACGACACGCTCGCCGCCGTCCAGGAGATCAAGCGCAAGGGCGGCCGGGTGCTCGGCGTCGTCAACACCGTGGGCAGCGCGATCGCCCGGGAGTGCGACGGCGGCATCTACCTGCACGCCGGGCCCGAGGTCTCCGTCGCCTCCACCAAGGCGTTCACCTCCACCGTGGTCGCCTTCGCCCTGCTCGCCCTGCACTTCGGCCGCATCCACGACCTCTCGCCCGCCGACGGCCGCCGGATCGTCGCCGCCCTCCAGGCGCTGCCCGACCAGATCCGCGAGGTGCTCGACCAGAGCGAGGCGATCGCGAAGCTGGCCGCCGAGTACGCCGACTCCACCGGCATGATGTTCATCGGCCGGGTCCGCGGCTACCCGGTGGCCCGGGAGGGCGCGCAGAAGCTCAAGGAGATCTCCTACGTCCACGCCGAGGCCTACCCGGCGAGCGAGCTCAAGCACGGCCCGCTGGCCCTGATCAGCCCCGAACTGCCCACCGTGGCCCTGGTCCCGGACGACGAGCTGCTCGACAAGAACCTCACCACCCTCGGCGAGATCAAGGCCCGCTCCGGCCGCGTCATCGCCGTCGCCCACCGGCGCCCGGAGGACAAGCTCGTCGACGACTGCATCCTGGTGCCCAAGAGCGAGCCCGAACTCGACCCGCTGCTCCTCAACATCCCGCTCCAGCTGCTCGCCTACCACGCCGCGGTCGCCCTCGGCCGTGACGTGGACAAGCCGCGGAACCTGGCGAAGAGCGTGACGGTGGAGTAAGTCCGTTTCTTTGCAAAGCCGTTCGGCCCGGTCGCGACGTTCTCGACCGGGCCTCCCGGCTGTCAGAAGACCGAGCAGCCCGAGAGGGTGGTGAGGGTGTCCAGGGCGGTCACGGCGGCGACGGAGTTGCCGGCCTGGTCGAGGCGGGGGCCCCAGGCACAGACCGCGGCCCGGCCGGGGAGTATGGCCAGGATGCCGCCGCCCACGCCGCTCTTGCCGGGCAGGCCGACCCGGAAGGCGAACTCGCCGGCGGCGTCGTAGGTGCCGCAGGTGAGCAGGACGGCGTTGATCCGCTTGGCCTCGCTGCGGGTCATCAGGCGGGTGCCGTCGGTCCGCACGCCGTAGCGGGCGAGGAAGGCGCCGGCCAGCACGAGGTCGCGGCAGCTGGTGGCGATGGCGCAGTGGGCGTAGTAGTGCTCCAGCACGGTCTCGACCGGGTTCTGCAGGTTGCCGTGGCTGGCGATGAAGTGGGCCAGCGCGGCGTTGCGGTGGCCGTGTGCCGCCTCGGAGGCGGCGACCACCGGGTCGGTGTCCAGCAGCGGGTTGCCGGACTCGCGGCGCAGGAACTCCCGTACCGCGCCGGAGGCGTCGCCGGTCAGCGACTGGAGGCGGTCGGTGACCACCAGCGCGCCCGCGTTGATGAAGGGGTTGCGGGGGATGCCGTGCTCGGTCTCCAACTGCACCAGCGAGTTGAAGGGGTTGCCGGAGGGCTCTCGGCCCACGCCCCGCCAGAGCTCCTCGCCGCCGTCGCTGCTGTAGGCCAGGGCGAGGGCGAGCGAGAAGAGCTTGGAGACGCTCTGGACGGAGAACGGCTGCTCCCAGTCCCCGACGCCGTACAGCTCGCCGTCGACGGTGGCCACGGCCATGCCGAAGGCCTCCGGGTCGGCCTCGGCGAGGGCCGGGATGTAGTCGGCGACGCGGCCCCGGCCCGTGGTCGCCCGGGCGGCAGCCTCGGCGGCCTCCAGCAGGACCGGGTAGTCCAGGTTCTCCACCTCGTTCAAGGTTCTTCACTCCACGCGCGGACGGACGGGTACGGACACGATCGGGACGGGGGCCGTCGTTCGGCGACACCCGGTCCGACCAGTGATTATCCGTGCTCCGGAGAAGTGCTCCCGCCCGGGCGCCCGCACCGGCCCGGCCTACGGTGCGTTGCTCGGTGCCTGGACGGGCGGGCCGGTGAGCAGGGTGCCGGCGTCCGAGTAGGGCCAGCCGTTGGGAACGCAGCCGTGCAGGCCTTTGATCTGCTGCATCATCACCGGCGCCGGCGCGCCCGGGCCCGGGCAGTCGACGTGGCCGTTGCCGAGGATGTGGCCGACCTCGTGGTTGACCGCGAGCGCGTGGTACAGCTCGGGCCTGCCCTGGTAGAACTCGGACAGCTCCGTCCACCGCTCGAGGTTGATCACCACCTGGTGCTGGACGCCGCAGTTGACCCAGCCACCGGTGTCCAGCCCGTACTGGCCGCAGATCCGGTCGGTGGACGAGGGGGTCGCCAGGTAGACCGTGAAGTCCACCGGGTCGGCGGGCATCCGCTGGAAGGACGCGGTGTTCCCCGCCGCCCAGCCGCGCCGGGTGTCGCCGAGGATCGCGTCCACCTCGGCGGCGAACTGCTCGGGGCTCTCCCGGATGCCGTCCTCCACCCGCACCTTGTAGCGGTAGAGGTGCTCCCCGGTGCCGAAGCGGGCGGAACCGCCGGGCGCGGTGGTGAAGGCCAGCGGCGCGGGGTCGTCGTGCCAGGGCTGCCACCAGAGCAGTCCGGCGGTCACCGTCGCGACCAGCGCCAGGGCGAGGGCGCCGTGCCAGGGCTTCCAACGCTTCATGGTGGGAGAACAGCTCCTGCGATGGGGCGAAAGGGTTCGTCAGGAGGAACGGGCAGGTGGGCGGGGGCGGTTCAGGCGGGGTGAGTGCGGTGGCGAGTGCGGGCGGACAACCCCGTGCACCTCGGACCGGCCCTGCCCCGGTTCGGCAGCCCCCCGACGGCCTCCGTCGGGCGCGCGGCCCGGCTGGTTCCCGGAACCACTCGATGGTGCCATTCCGGCGGCGTGTCCCTGGGCGCGGCGGCCGGATTCCGCTGTGGTGGTGCAGGTCGGCCCGCAGATCACCCCGGCGCGCCGGTCGTCCGGGCCCTGCCGATCATCCCTGACAGGCCGATCGTCCCTGACACGCCATTGGAGGCACCGCCATGTCCATCACCACCGTCCTCGCCGTCGACGGCATGAGCTGTGGCCACTGCGAGCGCACCGTCAGTGCCGGGCTGGCCGCCATCCCCGGCGTCATCGACGTCGTCGCGGATGCGCCGAGCGGCCGGGTCACCGTCGCCTCCGCCGGGCCGCTGGAGACGGCGGCGGTGCGCCGCGCGGTGGACGGCGCCGGGTTCACCCTCGTCGGCGAGGTCTGAACCCGGATCGTGGTGGGGGCTGCCCGGCCGGGCGCGGCAGGCAGCCCCCGCTCGGCTCAGCCCATGCTCTTCGCGCCGTCCAGGGCCTCGCGGATGATGTCGGCGTGGCCCGCGTGCTGGGCCGTCTCGGCGACGATGTGCAGCAGCACCCGGCGGGCCGACCACTCGGCGTCCGCCTCGAACCAGGGGGCCTTCGGCAGCGCCTGGGTCGCGTTCAGGTCGGGCAGCGTGGCCACCAGCTCGTCGGTGCGGCGGGCGACCTCGGCGTACTCGGCGAGGACACCGGCCAGCGTCTCGCCGGGCAGCATCCGGAACTCGTCGGCCCGGCGGGCGAAGTCGGCCTCCGTCATGGCGGAGAAGTCGGGCATCGCGGACGCGCCCTCCACGATGAAGTCCGCCCACAGCCGCTCGACCGAGCTCACGTGCTTGACCAGGCCGCCCAGACACAGCTCGCTCGCGGTGGTCCGCAGGCCCGCCTGCTCGTCGGTGAGGTCGCGGGTGGTGAAACGAAGGAAGTGCCGCTGCTTCTCCAGCGCCACCAGGAGGTCGGCCCGCTCGCCGGTGACAGGGGTGGCGGCGGGGGTGGTGGGGGTCGCGGGGGTGCTGGTCGTGGTCATGGCTCTGGCCTTCCGTTCGGTTCCTGCTTCCTCGGACAAGAACAACGTTACGGACCATTGCGGCCACTTCCTGTCCTGAATTCAGGACAGAATCGGGACATGGCGAACACCAGCACCCGAACGCTGCGACTGCTCTCCCTGCTCCAGACCCACCGCTACTGGCCCGGCGAGGAACTCGCCGACCGGCTCGGCGTCTCCGTCCGCACCCTGCGCCGCGACATCGACCGGCTGCGCGAACTCGGCTACCCCGTCGAGGCCCAGCGCGGGGTCGACGGCGGCTACCAGCTGGCGGCGGGGGCCGCACTGCCGCCGCTGGTCATCGACGACGAGGAGGCGGTCGCCCTCGCGGTGGGGCTCCAGGCGGCCGCCGAAAGCCCGGTCGAGGGCGTCGCCGAGGCCTCGGTACGGGTACTGGCGAAGGTCGTGCAGGTGATGCCCGCCCGGCTGCGCCGCCGGGTCGAGGCGCTGCGCGCGGTCACCGTCCCCGTCGACTGGGGCGCCTCCGCCGGCTCCGGCGTCGACCCGGACGCCCTCACGGCCGTCGCCCTCGCCTGCCGCGACAGCGAACGGCTCCGCTTCTCGTACACCGCCGCCACGGCGAACCGCAGCGACCGGCACGTCGAACCGCACCGGCTGGTCTGCCTCGGTCGGCGCTGGTACCTGGTCGCGTACGACCTCGACCGCGGCGACTGGCGCACCTTCCGCCTCGACCGCCTCACCGCCGCCGAGGGAACCGGCGCCCGCTTCGCCCCGCGCACCCTCCCGGCCGCCGACGCCGCCGAGTACGTCCGCGCGGGCCTCAACGCCACGCCCCGGTCGAACCGCGTCGAGGCCCTGGTCGAAGCCCCGGCCGACCACGTCCGCGCCCACGTCGGCCGCTGGGGCGAGGTCGAGGAGGTCGCCGCCACCCGCTGCCGCCTCCGAATGACCGCCGACTCCCTGGACTGGCCTGCCATGGCCCTCGGCTCCCTGGCCGCCGACTTCCAGATCATCCACCCACCCGAACTCCGCACTCTCATCGCCGCCTGGTCAACCCGCTTCGCCCGCGCGGTCGAGCGGCCGGCGGAGTAGGAAGTCGGCCCGGCCGACTTTTCGCGCGGCGCCGTCGCGGGGCAGGTTCGTCGTTGGTGGTGGTCATGGCATTGGGGGCCTGTGGGTGTCGCCGTACCGGGCGCGGTCGATGCGGAAGGGGCCGGAGAACCTGCGGGCCGCCGGGGGATCAACCCGCCGATCGACGAGGGTCTCGCGGTCCCACCGCCCGTGCCCCGGGGCCGCCCGGGTCCGTTGGTCTCCGCTTGAAATTCGCTTGGCGGGAGGGGGAGGCCGGGCGACCATGGCAGGATGCCCGATCTGCTTGAGCGCGTGAGCGCCTTCCGTGCCTCCTTCGCCCGCCGCGACGCGGGAGAGATCGTCGAACTGCCCGAGTACCCCGGGGTCTTCGCGGTCCGGAACGCGGACTACGTCCTCTCCCATGAGCACAACCAGCTGATCGTCACCGGGCCGGGCACCGATCCGGCGGCGCTGCCCGGTCTGGCGGCCCGCTGGCTCGGGCAGCGCAGGCAGTACGCGATCACCGTGCTGGACGAGGAGTGGGGTGAGCGGGCCACGCCGGTGCTGGCGGAGGCCGGGTACGAGCGGGGCACCGCTGTGGTCATGGTCCGGGACACGGCGGGCTGTGAGTTGCCCGAACCGGCCGCTCTGCCCACGGAGTTCGCCGATCTGCGGGAGGCCGTGCTGCGGCAGCAGTCGGAGTGGTACGAGGGCGAGGAGCTGATCCGGCAGCTCACCGATCGCCGGCCGACCCGGCTGCGAGGCGCCGAGCAGGTGCACTTCCTGGCCGCCCGGTCGGCGGACGGCGGGGTCGCGGCCTGGGCCGATCTCTACCTCGAACCGGCTGCCGGGCTGGCCCAGGTGGAGGACCTGGTCACCGCCGCCCCGCACCGCCGCGCGGGCCACGGCGACACCCTGCTCGGCAGCGGCCTGGCGCTGGCGGCAGCTGCCGGGATCCCGCGGCTCTTCCTCCTCGCGGACGCGGACGGCTGGCCGCGCGAGTGGTACGCGCGCCGGGGCTTCACCGGGATCGGGCGCAGCCACTCCTTCCACACGAACTGACCGGGGACCCGGCGCGGGTACGGGCGAACGCGCTGCCCGCTCGCAGGGCAACCGTCCTGGCGGCTCCGAGGCGGGCGGGTGCCGGGCCTGCTGGTCGTCCCGTCGGCGGACTTCGAGGCAGGGCACCGCCGGCGTTGGGCGGGGTGACCCCGGTCAGGAGGTGACGGCGGGCGCGGGGCCGACGGCGAGCGGCGTCGCGCAGTGGGTGGCGACGGTGTCCGCGAAGGCGCGGGCGAGCGGGCCGAGGGTCTCCCATTCCCGGGCGGCCCAGCCGACGGTGAGGCCGGGCAGGTCGGGCAGCGGGACCAGCCGCAGGCCGGGATGCCCGGGGCCCTGCCACTCGGGGAGTGCGGGTACGACGGCGTGGCCGAGGCCGAGTTCGGCGAGCAGGATCGCGGTGTCCCAGTCCGTGACGCTGGTGTCGAAGACCGGCCGGATGCCCGACTTGCCCAGCCAGTCGTCGAGTTGGGAGCGTGACACCGAGTTCTGCGGCAGCCCGATGAGCCGGGCGTCCTGCAGGTCGGCGGGTTCGATGCGGGCCCGGGCGGCGAGCGGGTCGCCGGCCGCCACGGCGAGGACCCAGGGCAGGTCGGCGACCGGCCGCTGCTCGATGCCGCGGACCGGGGTGCCGAGGGTGATCCAGGCCAGGTCGACCTGGCCGGCGGTGAGCGCCTCCAGGCAGTTGCGGCTGGAGACACCGGTCTGGAACTCCAGGTTGACCTGCGGGTAGCGCTCGCGGAAGTCCACCACGGCCGCGGACATGAAATGCCGGATGCTGGTGGCGCCGGTGGTGATCCGCACCGACCCGCCCTCGCCGCGGGCGAGTTCGGCGATGGTCCGCAGGGCGTGGTCGATGCCGCCCAGGCCGTTGGCCACGGCGGTCTGCAGATGGCGTCCGGCGTTGGTGGGCACCACGCCGCGCGGATGGCGCTCGATCAGGGGGAGCCCCAGCTCGCGTTCCAGCCGTTTCACGTGCTGGCTGACGGCGGACTGGCTGCAGGCCAGTTCGCGGGCGACGGCGCTGAGCGAGCCGGCCCGGCAGACGGCGGTGAAGACGCGGAGGTCGTCAAGGGTCACGAGCGCCCAGGGTACCGCCGGGTCCGGGCCCGCGGTCGAGGGGAAAGGCCCAAGGCAGAGCTTGGGGGTTTCCCAGGAAATCAGTGGATTGACTTGGAACTTCGCCAGGATCGATCATCGGTGGCAGGGCCCGAGAGAAGGGCGGCAACCCGCCCGCTGCCTTCGCGCGTTCCGGACGCTCAGGCGGGGGTACGGCGGGTGTCGACCCGTGAGGGCGAGTACGTCAGGCGGTGGAGGGGGAGCGGTATGCGGTACGCCGATGGTCCGGGTGCGCAGTGCGAGATGTTCGTCCAGGCGCCGGTGGAGCGGGTCTGGGCGCTGGTGACGGACATCGAGCTGCCCGCCCGGCTCAGTCCGGAACTCCAGCGGGTCGCCTGGCTGGACGGCGTGGCCGGCCCCGCCGTCGGTGCGCGGTTCGAGGGGCACAACAGCCGGCCGAACATGCGCGACTGGCGGACTGTCTCCGAGGTGGTGGAACTGGCCGAGCACCGCGTCTTCGCCTGGGCCGTCATGGACGCCGACGGCCGGTTCGGCGACCCGGTTACGGAGGTGGCCGGAGCGCTGGCGCGGTGGCGCTTCGACCTGGTCCCCGAGGGAGGCGGCACCCGGATACGCCACTCGGCGGTCATCGGACCGGGTCGAAGCGGTGTGGTACTGGCGATCGAGTCCCGGCCGGAGGCCGAGGAGAAGATCGTCGCCTTTCGGCTGGGGGAGCTGCGGACCGGAATGGCGGCCACCCTGGAGGGCATCAAGTCGCTCGCCGAGTCCGGTGGTTGATCGTCCGATGGAGTTCGACGAGCTGTTCCGGGAGGTTCGGGCGTCGGCGGCGCGCCTCGGGGCGGATGCGGACTCGCTGACCGACCGGCAGGCCCGCGAGCCGTCCCGGCTCCCCGGCTGGAGCCGGGGCCATGTGCTGACCCATCTCGCCCGCAGCGCCGACGCGTACCGGTGGATGCTCGCCCTGGCCCGTACCGGCACCGCACCGGGGCCGCGGGCCGACGCGGCCGAGCTGGAGCGGCAGTTGGGCGAGGGCGCGGGGCGGAGCGCCGCCGCGCTGGCCGCGGACCTGCGGGGGAGCCTGGACGGGCTGCTGCGGGACGCGGCGGAGCTGCCCGTCGAGCGCAGGGCGGTGCTGGTCCCGGCGCTGGCGGGCTGGCGGCACCCGGCCTGGTACCTGCTGTGGCGGGCCTGGCGGGAGCTGGAGGTGCACCACGTCGACCTGAACACCGGTCGCGACTCGGCCGGTTGGCCGGACGGCTTCGTGCGGACGGCCCTCGCGGAGACGGCCGCGGCGCTGGCGGCGCGCGGGGTGCCGGTGGCCCGGGTCGAGGCGGAGGACCTCGGCCAGGGCTGGGCGGTCGGCGGGTCGGGACCGGTGGTGAGCGGTCCCGGGCACGAGCTGCTCGCCTGGTTCGCCGGGCGCGGCCCGGCGGCGGGCCTGCGCGCGGACGGGCCGCTGCCGTTGCTGCCGGGCTGGCCACTGCCGCCGGTGCCGGGGTGGCCGTAAGGGCCCCGGTCGGTACGGGCCGGCGGGCGGTGGTCGTAAGGGCGCGCCGGTCGGTCGTACGGCCGGTGCCGGGGTGGCCGCAAGGGCGCCGGTCGGCCTGGGGACTGCCCGACAGTGCGGGCGGGGCGGCGGCCGAACCGGCGGTCAGTGGTGCCAGGCCGTGCCTCCGGTGTTGTGGACGAACCGCTGCAGGACCTTCAGCGTGGTCAGGTACTCCTCGTCCGAGACGCCCGCGTGGCGTTCGGCCCACAGCTCGCCCTGGACGGCGGCCACCTTGTCGAAGAACGTCCGGCCCCCGGCGGTCAGTTGGAGCCGGCCGCCGGCGGACTCGGTGACCCAGCCGCGCTCGACGGTCGCGTCGATCTCGGTCTCCACGGTGTCCTGCCCGGTGTCGAGGTAGTCGCGCAGCACGGCGTAGACGTCGTCGCGGGTCCTCGGCGCCTCGGCCCGGGCGAGCTGGGCGAGTACCCACCACTGCGGCTGGGTGGTGCCGAGCTCGGCCAGCGCGCTCCGGGTGCGGCTGACGACGGCCTTGTAGGCGGCCCAACTCCAGTAGCCGATCGGCTGCTTGACCAGTTCGTCATCACTGTGCGAGTACTCCACGGCCGGCCCGCCCCTCCTCGTCGATCACGTCGGTGCCACCGGCCCTAGAAGTTGAAGTCCACTTGAGGTCAAGCTCGGCCATCGAGTCCGGGCGGGGTGCGGCTCAGCCGGTGGGTGTGCCGATCCGGTCGCGTTCGAGGGCTGCGCGCAGGGTCGCGAAGGTCCGTGCGGCCGCCGAGAGCGAGGCGGCGTCGAGGGTGCCCGTGAGGAGTTCGGCCAGGGTGTCGGTGAAGGTCCGCTGCGCCTCCTCGACGAGCCGGGTCCCGTCGGCGGTCAGGGCCAGCAGCGAGGACCGGCGGTCCGCGGGGTTCGGCCGGCGCGCGGCCCACCCGTGCTTCTCCAGGCGGTCGATGCCCTTGCTGGTCGCCCCGACGCCGATGGCGAACTCGGCGGCGATGTCCGCGACCCGGCACCCGGGGTGGCGGCGCAGGTAGTCGAGGAACTCGTACTGCGAGGTGACGATCCCGTGCCGTTCGCGGAGGCGGTCGTTGAGGGCGTTGTACAGCCGGGTCTCGCACCTGACCAGGTCGGCGAACAGCTCGCTGAACAGGCCGGTGGGCTCGGCTGCGGGAGGGCCCCCGTCCAATGTATCTTCCATGGCATATAGTGTACGGGAAGCTACTTGTGGCAGGAGTGTGCCCATGAGCAGGGAGCAGCGCATCCGGATCGACGGAATGCTGCGAAGGACGGACCCAGGACGGTCGAGGAGGGGCCCCGGACGGTCGAGGAGATCCGGGCCGGATTCCGGGAGCTGATGGCCGGGATGATCGTGCCCCACGGTCGTATCCGGACCGCCTCCACGACCCTCGGCGGCCGGCCCGCCCTGCGCGTCGAGCCGAAGTCCGGACCCGCCGAAGGCGTCGAGAGCGGCTCGGGTGCCGGGACGATCCTCTACTTCCACGGTGGCGGCTGGGTCTTCGGCTCACCCGGGACCGCACTCTCGCTGACCGGCAACCTGGTGGCCAGGACCGGCCTCGGCGCCTACTCGGTGGACTACCGGCTGGCCCCCGAGCACCCCTTCCCGGCCGCGATCGAGGACAGCCTGAGCGCCTACCGCGACCTGCTCGACAGCGGTGAGGACCCCTCCGCCGTCGTCCTCGCGGGGGACTCGGCAGGCGGCGGCCTGGCCGTCACCCTCTGCCTCGCCGCCCGGGACGCGGGCCTTCCGATGCCCGCCGCCGTCCTGGCCTTCTCCCCGGGGCTCGACGCGACCAGGACCGGCGAGAGCATGAGGACCAAGGAGGGCGTCGACCCGATCTTCACCCGCGCGGCCCTCGAACACACCGGGGCCATGTACCTCGCCGGAGCCGACCCGCGCCAGCCGCTGCTCAGCCCGGCCGTCCACGCCGACCTCACCGGCTTCCCCCCGATGCTGATCCAGGTCGGTGCCAACGAGATGCTGCTGGACGACTCCACCCGCCTGGCCGCGCGGGCGAGGGCCGCGGGCGTTGACGTCATCCTGGACGTCACCGCCGATGTGCCGCACGTGTTCCAGGCCTTCGCCGGCGTCCTCGACGAGGCGGACGAGGCACTGGACCGGGCCGCCCTGTTCCTGCGTCAGCGGATCCGGGCCGGGGGTGCCGCGCGGGCGTCGGCCTCATAGGGGGGGACGAGGCCGCGTCCGCCGCGGGGTTCAGGACTCGGTGCTCGTCCGGCGCAGCAGGTAGGCGCCGGAGGCGGCGGCGAGCAGGGCCATGCAGGCGGCGAAGACCAGGCCGGCGTGGGCCAGGCCGAGCGGGCCGGTGAGCAGACCGACGCCGATGACGGGGATCGAGATGCCGAAGTAGGCGACCACGAACAGCGCCGAGAGGACGCCGCCGCGATGCTCCGCCGGGCTCGCGTCGGCGACCTCGCCCACCGCGCCGCGCAGCCCCATGCCCTGACCGGCACCGCCCACCAGCGCGGCGAGCACCAGGAGCGCCAGGACGGCCCAGGCGAGCGAGCCCGCCAGCAGCGCCAGTCCGGCGATCAGCACCAGGCAGCCCAGCGGGATCGCCTGGGCGCTGCCCAGCCGGGGGACGAGTAGCTGGCCGATGGTGGAGGCGAAGAAGGTCGTGAACACGACGAGGCCGACGACCGCGCGGTTGTGGACGTCCAGGCCCTCGGCGAGGAAGGCCGGGCTGACCGAGGTGAACAGGCCCAGCAGGGAGAACCCGGCGAAGGCGGCGATCCCGGCCGGCAGGAACACCTGGCGCACCTCCGGCGGCAGTTCGGGCCGGTCGGGGCGGGCGGTGCGCAGCGGACGGGTGTCGGCGACCGTCTCCGGCAGCAGCAGGAGCAGCCCGAACGACACGGCGAGCAGCACCAGATGGGCCGCGAACGGCAGCAGCAGGGGGTATGGCGCGTACTGGGAGAGCAGGCCGGACAGCAGCGGTCCGCAGCCGAGGCCGCCCATGTTGGCGGCGGTCGCGGCGAAGTTGGCGCGCCCGCGCTTGTCGTGCGGGGCGAGCTCCAGGACGTACGCGGTCGCGGTACCGGTGAACAGGCCCGCCGACAGGCCGGACAGCAGTCGGCCGAGGCAGAGCAGCGGCACGCTGTCCGCAGCCAGGAAGACCACGGCGCTGCAGGCCGCGCAGACCAGCCCGCCGAGCAGGACGGGACGGCGTCCGACCGCGTCGGAGATGTTCCCGACCAGCAGCAGGACGCCGATGACGGCGAAGGCGTAGACGGCGAACACGACCGTCACCGTCAGCTCGGAGAAGCCGATCCGCTCCCGGTACAGCCCGTACAGCGGGGTGGGCAGGGTGGTGCCGGCCATGCAGACGGCGAAGGCGAAGGCGGCGAGGAGGTAGCCCGTTCGGGCGAGGGCGGGCTGAGTAGTCCGATGATCGGTCACCAACCCACGATAGGTGCGCCGTCCGGCCGCACCGCGGCACGCGGGCGAGCGCTGCGCCGACCGGCCGTACCAGGGCCGGCGCGGCCGGCAGCCCGGTCGTCGTCACCGCGGCCGTCCCCGCGGCCGTCACCGCGGCCGTCACGCATGCCCGCATGGAAGGCGGCCGAGTCGGTGCAGCGGCGGGGCTCGCCGTACATCAGGGCGTAGAGCCGGCACGGCGACTTCCCGTGCCTGGACACCAGCGGCGGCGTCGCCCGGTCGTTCCTGGAGAACGCGCCCTTCACGGAGGCGGAGAAGGCGGCCGTCGGGTGCGGCAACTGGGAGCGGCTGACCGGGCACGTCACGGCCGGCCACCGGAGCCGACGGTCGGGCTGAGTGCGCGCCCGCCGCCGGTCGGGCTGGACGTGTGTCCGTCGCCGGTCTGCGTCCGCCGCCGGACGTAGCCGCCTGCCCGTCGCGGTGGAAGTGGTGGAACGCGCCAAGATCGGCTCTTGATCGTTGTCCCTTGTGGGGGCCACGGGCCGCGGCCGTCCTGGCACAGACTTCCAGAGTGGCGCGGCCCGTTCGTCGGCCGCGACTTCGGCCCGGGCCCAGATCCAGTTCCAGATCCAGATCCAAGGACTGCCATCGTGAGCGAGCGCGTTCTCACCCCCCGTCACCGGGGCTTCCTCTTCCTCGACTCCCACCCGGCTGGCTGCGCGCGGCTGGTGGAGGACATGTGGCAGGCGTGCCCCGCCGCCGCCGAACTCCCGGAGGGGGACGGGCCGGTGGCCCTGATCATCGGCTCCTCGGCCGGGTACGGGCTGGCGGCCACCGTAGCCGGGCTCAAGCGGGCCGGAATCCGCGGCATTGCGGTCTCCTACGAGAAGGCCCCTTCCGGGCGGCGCACCGCGACGGCCGGCTGGTACCGCACCGCGGCCACCGCGGACCTCGCCCGTGCCGCCGGTCGTGACCTGGTCTTCCTCAACGGCGACGCGTTCTCCGACCCGATGAAGGACCAGGTCGCCGAGCTCATCGAGCAGCGGTTCGGCGGCCGGCTGGACTACCTGGTCCACTCGGTGGCCGCGCCCCGGCGCACCGATCCGGACACCGGCACCACGTACGCCTCCGTCCTCAAGCCGATCGGCCGGGCGAACCGCACCAGGACGCTGGTCTTCGACGACCAGGGCGTTGCCGAGGTGCGGGAGGTGGAGACCAGGCCGGCGGAGGGCGACGACGTCGAGCAGACCGTGGCCGTGATGGGCGGTGCGGACTGGGAGCGCTGGATCGACCACCTGGCCGGACGGGGACTGCTCGGCGAGGGCTTCGCCACCGCCGCGCTTTCGTACATCGGTTCGCCGCTGACCGCGGCGATCTACCGGCAGGGCACCATCGGTGCGGCCAAGCTCCACCTGGAGGCCACCGCCCGAACGCTGAACGAGCGGCTGGGCAGGACGGTGGGCGGGCGGGCCGTGACCTCCGTCAACGGCGCTGCCGTCACGCAGTCCTCCACCGCCGTCCCCGGGATCGCGCTGTACACCGGGCTGCTGCGCGGCGTCCTGGGCGAGGGCATGGTCCCACCGGTGCGTCAGCTCGCCTCCCTGTGGGACCAGCTCACCGGCGCTGCCCCGCTCGTCCCGGACGAGGAGGGTCGGATCCGGCTGGACGGCTGGGAACTCGCCGATGACGTCCAGGCGGCCGTCGCCGAGCGCTGGGAGGCCGCCACGACCGGGACCGTCGCCGGTCTCGCCGACCTCGACTGGTTCCGTGCGGAGGTGCGGCGGCTGTACGGGTTCTCCGTGCCGGGGGTCGACTACTCCGCCGCGGTGGCGACCGACGTTCCCTGGCCCGGTCGTTGATCGCGCCGGGGAGACGTCAGGGGTCGGTGCAACGGTGAAGCCGAAGCCGAGCAGGGCGTAGCTCTACCGGGTGGCGGGTGGCGGGAGCGGCACTCGTCAGAGCCTCTCGGCTGCCCGGACCCGGTGGAGGTGGATGAGCACGTCGTAGCCGGCGCCCAGGGCGAGGGTGGGCAGCGGGTCGCGACTGAAGGTGGTCCCGGCGTCGTAGGTCGGGTGGGCAGTGTCCAGCCAGGTGCGGGCGGCGGGCGGAGCCTGGCGCAGGTCGAGGTAGTAGTCGCGGGGGCGGACCCGGTCCAGGAGGTACTCGTTCATGCCGAGGGTGGCCGGGGGCACCGTGGTGCTCTGCCAGTTGCCGACGAACGGGTCGGTCCCGGTGAGGAAGGAGCCGCCGCCGAAGGTGAAACCGATGGAGACGTAGCCGGCGCCGAGCGCGTCGCGCAGGTGGGAGCCCTGGGTGGTGGGGTACAGCGCCGGGGCGCTCGACCGGTAGCCGATGTGGCCGTTGTGCGCGGAGAGCAGGACCTTGCCGCCGAAGCGGCGCTGCCACCACAGGGTGTTGTCGGCCATCGCCCGGTCGCGGAGCAGCTGCGCGGCGGTGACGGAGGAGGCGTCGTCGGCCCGCATGGTGGCGAAGGCGAAGGTCCGGGCGATGTTCCGGGCGTGATGGACGGCCCACTCGTACTGCGCGTCGCCGTCCTTCCCGGCGGCGGTGACCAGGTCCAGCGCCTGCTGTGCGAGGTCCGCGTTGCGCTGCCGCTGGGGCAGCGGGACCCGGGTCAGGTAGCCGATGGCGTCGTCGAACGGCCGCAGGCCGGCGTACAGCTGCTCGACGCTCGACAGCGAGGCGGGCGCGGCCTTCCGCACGTAGGCGGTGACCTCGGCGAAGGGCTGCTCGCCGATCCCGGGGAAGCCGAGGTCGGTGCCCACGAAATGGACCGGGCGCTGCGGGTGGCTCCGGTTGTAGGCGCGCATCCACTCGATGAGATCGGCGAACTCCCGCCGCTGCCAGGGCGATCCGGCCAGGGTGCGGCGGACCAGCCGACGGGCGTCGCCGTCGCCCTCGGCCTCGCCCTGGACGTACGCGTCGATCAGCAGGCCGGCCGACCAACTGGCCTCCAGGGCGAAGGTGGTGAAACCCTTCTCCTCGACCAGGTAACGGAACACCCGCTGCTTCATGGTGAAGAACTCGTGCGACCCGTGGGTGGCCTCGCCGAGTCCGACCACCCGGGCGTCGCCGATCATCGCGCCCAGCGCCCGCAGGCCGCCGGCCGGGGCGTCGGGCTCGGTGGACCGCAGGGAGTGGGCGATCCGGTCCAGTTCCTCGGTCACCGTGACGGTCGGTGGGACCGTCCGGGGGCCGGGTACGGCCTGCGGGCCCGGTGCGACCTGCCGGCCCGGCGTGGCGCCGGCGGCCGCCGCCGGGGTGGCCGGGGTGAGCAGGGCGGCGGTCGCGGCGACGGCGCTGCCGGCGGTGGCGACCAGCAGGGTCCGCCGGTGGGTGGGCTTCCGGGTCACGGCCATGACGGGTACTCCTCGGCTCGTCGGTTCAACTCGTCCGGCTGAGTGGGCCGGTGAGAGAATCCTCTGCCGAGGAGGGGGTGGCGCGCGCTGGGGCGGGCCGCCCGGTTTCCCGGGGGGCTTCCCCACTCGCCCCGGGCCCCTGGGGGCACCGGGGCGGTTCCCCTGGGGCCACCTGGACGGTTGGGCGAAATGCTGGTACCGGGCGGCGTTGTCCGGGTGTCCGGGGGCTTGGTCATCCCGGTGTTCCCGGTGTTTCCGGTCTTCCCGGTGTTTCCGGTGTTTCCGGTGTTCCGCGTCAGGAGAGCCGGTCGGCGCGGTGGGTGGGGCGGCCGTCCAGGACGGTGAGCAGGACCGGGACCTCGGCGAGTTCGGTGGCGGGAGTGGGGAGCGGGTCGGCCGCGAGGACGGAGAGGTCGGCGCGGTGACCGACGGCGATCCGGCCCGCCGGCTGCTCCTCGCCCGCCGCGAAGGCCGCGTTGACGGTCATCGCGCGCAGCGCCTCCAGGGCGGTGAGCGCCTGGCCGGGGTCGTGCGGGGGCTGGGAGAGGTCGCGGGTGGGGCGGCGGTGGGCGTTGTCGGGGCGCTGGTCGGTCGGGGCCGTGGCGCGGATACGTGGTGGCTGGTCTGGCGGGCGTGCAGCTGGCGGGGATTGTGGTGGCTGGTGTGCTGTACCTCCTGCTGACGCGCCGGACGGTGACGGCGCGGGTGTGATCGGGCGCGGGTCGGTTGGGGCGG
>CBJMI02800__coassemble_567_pt1 | contig 27715 bp, 24 predicted proteins | sample CBJMI02800__metabat2_low_PE_003 | metagenome-assembled genome bin CBJMI02800
AGCTGGTCCGCTACGCCGGGCACCGGGTCGACGGCGCCGTCATCGGCGACCCGGCTGGCGCCGCGCTCGCCGCCCGGGCCCGCGAACTGGGCTGGAAGTGCGCCGAGGACCGCTTCGAGCCACTGCCGCTGCTGATCCAGGAGCGCCCGGACGAGCGCCCGCACTGGTACGGACTCCCGGACGACACGACCCTGGAGGTGCCGCTGAGCCACCCCGACCACGCGTGGTTCGCCGAGCTCGGACTGCGCTGGTACGCGGTGCCCGCGATCAGCGACATGACGCTGGAGATCGGCGGCGTCCGCTACCCCACCGCGCCGTTCAACGGCTGGTACCTGGGCACCGAGATCGGCGCCCGCAACCTCGCCGACGCCGACCGCTACGACATGCTCGGCACCGTCGCCGAACGACTGGGCCTGGACACCTCCAGCGACCGCACGCTCTGGCGCGACCGCGCCCTGGTGGAGCTCAACCTCGCGGTGCTGCACTCGTTCCAGGAGGCCGGGGTGACGATAGCCGACCACCACACCGAGTCGGAGCGCTTCCTCAGGCACGTCGCCCAGGAGCGGCGGCTCGGCCGCCCGACCCCGGCGGACTGGAGCTGGATCGTGCCCCCGGTCTCCGGCGGGCTGACACCGGTCTACCACCGGTACTACGACCCGGTGGACCCGGAGCAGCGGCCGGCCTTCCTCGCGCGCGAGCCCTGGTAGGACGACGCGGAGCGCCTGCGCCGGGTCGGGAGCGGCGCCGTACGGAGCTACCGGACCGGCCGCGCGGCGAGGCGCTCGAAGCGCAGGACGAGCCCGTCCAGCAGCGCCTCCAGCCCGGTCTCGAAGGCGCCCTCGTCGACCGTCCCCCGGTGCCCCGCGAGCCGGTGCGCCTCGCCGAGGTGCGGGTAGTCGGCCGCGTCGTAGACCTCGGCGTCCGCCGGGAAGCCGGCGGCGAAGGAGGCGAGTGCCGAGCCGGTGACGAAGTAGCGCATCAGCGCGCCGATCCGGGTGGCCTGGCCGCGCGGCCAGCCGGAGTCGACCAGGTGACCGAACACGGCGTCGGCCAGGCGCAGCGCGTTGGGCCGCCGCCCCGGTCCCTGGGCGAGCACCGGGACGATGTTGGGGTGGGCGGCCAGCGCGGCGCGGTAGGAGCGCGCCCACGCCCGCAGCGCCTCGGGCCAGGGGGTGTCCGGGCGGCCGAACATCGACAGGTCGACTTCCCCGATGACGCTGTCCACCACCGCGTCCAGGAGTTCGTCCTTGGTGGCGAAGTGGTTGTAGAGCGACGGCCCGCTGACCGAGAGCTCGGCGGCGAGGCGGCGGGTGGAGAGGACCTCCAGCCCTTCGCCGTCGATCAGCCGCAGGGCAGCGGCGACGATCCGGTCGCGGCTGAGGAGCGGGGTGCGCGGGCGGGCCATCGGGTCGCTACCTCCGGTCGGGTGGGTGGGGACCGATTCTGGCAGGTGCCCCTTCCCAGCGCGGCGGGTCGGAGCTACAGTCCCCTCGTAAAACTTACAGCGCTAGTTTAACGAGGTGGCCACCGCCGTGAACCTGGAGTTGTCCGAGGAGCAGAGCGCCGTCCGGGACCTCGCCGCCGCCTTCACCGACCGCGAGATCGTGCCGTACGCCGCCGAGTGGGACCGCGCCGAGTCGGTGGACCGCGCGATCGCCGGCAAGCTCGGGAAGGTCGGGTTCCTCGGCCTGACCATCCCCGAGGAGTACGGCGGCAGCGGCGGTGACCACCTGTCGTACTGCCTGGTGCTGGAGGAGCTCGGGCGCGGCGACTCGGCCGTGCGCGGGATCGTCTCGGTCTCGCTCGGCCTGGTCGGCAAGTCGATCAACGGCTTCGGCACCGAGGAGCAGAAGCGGCACTGGCTGCCCCGGCTCACCTCGGGCGAGGCGCTCGCCTGCTTCGCGCTCACCGAGCCCGGCACCGGCTCGGACGCCGCCAACCTCACCACCCGGGCCGTCCGGGACGGCGACGACTGGCTGATCAGCGGCGCCAAGATGTTCATCACCAACGGCACCTGGGCCGATGTCGCCCTGGTCTTCGCCCGCACTGGCGGCAGCGACCCCGAGCAGCGGGGCCACCGGGGCATCACCGCCTTCCTGGTCCCCACCGACCTGCCCGGCTTCGGCCGCACCGAGGTCCACGGCAAGCTCGGCCTGCGCGGCCAGGCCACCGCCGAACTCGCCCTGAACGACGTCCGGGTGCCCGACAGCGCCCGGCTCGGCGAGGTCGGCAAGGGCTTCACGGTGGCGATGGCGGCCCTGGCCAAGGGGCGGATGTCGGTCGCGGCCGGCTGCGTCGGCATCGCCCGCGCCTGCCTGGAGGCCGCCGTCCGGTACGCGGGCGAACGCGAGCAGTTCGGCAAGCCGATCGCCTCGCACCAGCTCGTCCAGGAACTGCTGGCCGGCATCGCGGTGGACGTCGAGGCCGCCCGGCTGCTCACCTGGAAGGTCGCCGACCACATCGAACGCGGCCTGCCGTTCGCCACCGAGTCCTCCGTCGCCAAGCTCTACGCGAGCGAGGCCGCCGTCCGGGCCGCCAACAACGCGCTCCAGGTCTTCGGCGGCTACGGCTTCATCGACGAGTACCCCGTCGGCAAGTACCTGCGCGACGCCCGGGTGATGACCCTCTACGAGGGCACCAGCCAGATCCACCAACTGCTCATCGGGCGTGCCCTGACCGGCGTCAACGCCTTCTGAGATCCGCAAGCGCATCCCACCCCTCTCGACAAGGAGCACGACGTGCGTCCCGTCTACTTCGCCGCAGCCCGCCGCACACCCATCGGCCGGCTGCGCGGAGCGCTCGCCACGGTCCGCCCGGACGACCTCTCGGCCACCGTGCTGCGCGCCCTGCTCGCCGACGTACCCGCCCTCGACCCGGCCCGCATCGACGACGTCTACTGGGGCGCCGCCAACCAGGCCGGCGAGGACAACCGCAACGCCGCCCGGATGGCCGTCCTGCTGGCCGGGCTGCCGGAGACCGTCCCCGGAGCCACCGTCAACCGGCTCTGCGCCTCAGGCCTGGAGGCCGTCACGCTCGCCGCCCGGGCCATCGGCTCCGGCGAGGCCGAGGTGGTGCTGGCCGGCGGCTGCGAGTCGATGACCCGCGCGCCGTTCGTCCTGCCCCGCCCCGACGAGGCGCTCCCGCACCGGATCGAGACCCACGACACCCGGCTCGGCTGGCGGCTCACCAACCCGCGGATGACCGAACTGCACGGCGTGCTCAGCATGGGCGAGACCGCCGAGGAGGTGGCCGGCCGGTACGGCATCGGGCGCGAGCGCCAGGACGCCTTCGCGCTGCGCAGCCACCAGCGGGCCGCGGCCGCCCGCAAGGACGGGCACTTCGACGCCGAGCTGATCCCGGTCGAGCGGCCGGACGGGGTGACGGTGACCCAGGACGAGGGCGTCCGCGAGGACACCAGCCTGGAGAAGCTCGCCAGGCTCAAGCCGGCCTTCCGCCAGGGCGGCACCGTCACCGCCGGGAACGCCTCGCCGATGAACGACGGCGCGGCCGGACTGGTCCTGGTCAGCGAGGAGGCGCTGCGCGACCTCGGGCTGCAGCCGCTCGGCCGGTACGTGGCCGGGGCCTCGGCCGGAGTGCACCCGGACGTCATGGGCATCGGTCCGGTGCCGGCCACGGCCAAGGTGCTCGGCCGGGCCGGGTGGAGCCTCGCCGACCTGGACACCGCCGAGCTGAACGAGGCCTTCGCCGCCCAGGCGCTGGCCTCCGCCGACGGCATCGGGTTCAGCCCGGAGCGGGCCGACGAGGTGGTCAACCCGAGCGGCGGGGCGATCGCCCTCGGCCACCCGCTGGGCGGCTCGGGCGCCCGCATCCTCACCACCCTGCTGCACCGGATGCGCCGCACCGGCGCCCGGCGCGGCCTGGCCACGATGTGCGTGGGCGTGGGACAGGGTACGGCCGTGCTGGTCGAGAACGTCTGACGGATTTTCGAGTGAGCGGAGGAACTGAGATGGCGCGTTTCGCAGGGAAGGTCGCCGTGGTGACCGGCGCGGCGCAGGGGATCGGCGCGGCCACCGCCCGCCGGCTGGCGGAGGAGGGCGCGACGGTCGCCGTGGTCGACCTGACCGCCGAGCGGGCGGCCGGGACGGTCGCCGAGATCACCGCCAAGGGCGGCACCGCCAAGGCCTATGGCTGCGACGTGGCCGACTACGAGGCCGTGGACGCGGTGTTCGCGCGGGTGGTGGAGGAGCTCGGCGGGCTGCACATCCTGGTGAACAACGCCGGGATCACCCGGGACAACCTGTTCTTCAAGATGCCCAAGGCCGACTGGGACACCGTCCTGACCGTCAACCTGACCAGCGCGTACAACTGCAGCCACGTGGCGCAGAAGTACATGGTGGCCCAGAAGTACGGGAAGATCGTCTCGCTCAGCTCGCGCTCCGCGCTCGGCAACCGGGGCCAGGCCAACTACGCGGCCGCCAAGGCCGGCATCCAGGGACTCACCGCGACCCTGGCGATCGAGCTCGGTCCGTTCAACATCAACGTCAACGCCGTCGCCCCCGGCTACATCGCCACCGCGATGACGGCGGCCACCGCCGAGCGGGTCGGCGCCACCGCCGAGGACCACCAGGCCGAGGTGGCCGCCCGCACTCCGCTGCGCCGGGTCGGGCAGCCGGAGGAGATCGCCTCGGTGGTGGCCTTCCTGGCCAGCGAGGAGGCCTCGTACGTGAGCGGGCAGACGCTGTACGTCAACGGCGGGGCCCGGTAGTCCCCGGCAGCCGGCTGGTCCCGGCAGCCGGCGCGATTCCGACGACTCCGATGGCTCCGGATTGAAATGGGTGAGCGCTGGGTAGATACGGTTAATATTCATTGAATGTTACTGACGTGTCATCACATGGCCGTCCCAGGTGCGTGGTTACTTTTTCCTGGGACGGCCTTTACCTTTTCGCGTGGCCGATCATGACCATCTACCCGGTCGGACGACCCCACCAAATGACTATGGCATGATCATGCGGCGCTCGATGGGATGTCCAAACCGACCCGACCGGACCTGGTCGGGCCCTCTGCGTCCCAAGGAGTCCCATGGGCAGCCCCGCCACCCTCCGCCGCGCCCTGGCTCTGCTCGCCGTGGGGGCCACCGCCCTCACCGCCGGCACCATCGCCGTTCCGGCCGTCGGCGCCGCGACCGCCGCCCCCGCGCACGACCTCTCCGGCGTGCACGTCCGCCCGGCCTCCTTCGGCCACCACCTCGCCACGACCCGCCCGGCGCCGCTGACCACCACCCAGTGCGTCAGCCAGATCGGCATCCACTGCTACTCGCCCGTCCAGTACCAGGCCGCCTACAACCTGGCGCCGCTGTACAAGGAGGGCATCACCGGCAAGGGCCGCACGATCGTCATCGTCGACTCCTTCGGCTCGCCGACCATCCAGCACGACCTGGAGGTCTTCGACAAGCAGTGGGGTCTCAAGGACACCCAGGTCGAGGTCCGGAAGTGGGGCAACGTTCCCGCCTTCGACCCGAAGAACCCCGACCACACCGGCTGGGCCGGCGAGACCACCCTGGACGTCGAGTACGCCCACGCGATCGCCCCCGACGCCCACATCGTCCTGGTCGAGACCGGCGTCGCCGAGACCGAGGGCACCACCGGCCTGCCCGAGATGATGGACGCCGAGAAGGACCTCATCAAGAAGGGCGTCGGCGACGTCATCTCGCAGAGCTTCGGCGCCACCGAGAACACCTTCCCGGGCTACGACAAGGGCGACTTCAAGTCGCTGACCGACCTGCGCTACGCCTTCAAGGCCGCCGCCGACCGCAACGTCACCGTCCTCGCCGCCTCCGGCGACAACGGCGCGACCGACTCGCAGTCCAACGGCACCGACCTCTACCCGTTCAAGGTCAACTCCTGGCCGTCCTCGGACCCGCTGGTCACCTCCATCGGCGGCACCCAGCTGACCCTGGACGACAAGGGCACCCGCACCGCGCCCGACAAGGTCTGGCACGACAAGTCCGGCGCCGGCGGCGGCGGCGTGTCGGGCATCTTCTCCCGCCCGTGGTACCAGGCCGGCGTCGCGGACGTCACCGGCAACCACCGCGGCACCCCCGACATCAGCATGAGCGCGGCCGTCGACGGCGCCGCCTGGACCTACGAGTCCTACGACCCGACCGCGGTCGGCTGGCACCTCACCGGCGGCACCAGCGAGGCCACCCCGCTGTTCTCGGGCATCGTCGCCCTCGCCGACCAGCTCGCCGGCCACCGCCTCGGCCAGCTCAACCCGAGCCTGTACGGCCTGAGCCTGCTCCCGAGCAACTGGAGCGGCATCGTGGACGTCAAGGAGGGCGACAACAGCTGGGGCGGCGTCACCGGCAACAACGCCACCCAGGGCTACGACCTCGCGAGCGGCCTCGGCACCATCGACGGCACCAAGTTCGTCCACGCGATCGCGGGTGACGTGCTGGGCAACGACAACAGCCAGGGTGACGAGCAGTAAGCAGTCGCGGGTGGTCGGCGTGCGGCGGTCGGTGTCCGACAAGGGACCGCTGGCGGCTGACAAGTGACAAGTGACAAGTGACAGCGAACGGATAACAGATTTCATCATCTGTTATCCGTTCGCTGTTTTCTGTTTGTTGTCATCTGTTCGGCACTTGCCCGGTGCCCGGTGCCCGGTGCCCGGTGCCGACCGGCTGTCAGGCCTGGCCGGTCGCCGGGACGGGGGCCGGGGAGGCGGCCAGTTGGGCCAGATAGCGCTCGGCGGCCCGGAGCTTGCGGTTGTCGGGGCCCGGGAGGAAGGCACGCAGCTCGATGATCTCCGGAGCGATGCGGATGGCCTCGGCCCGGTCGGTGATCGCGCGCCAGCAGGCCTCGGCATTGGTGGCCGCACGCTGGGTCTCCGGGTGGTCCGCGCCCTGCGAGCGGAGCAGCGTCATCGCCACCTCGCGGTAGATCTCGGCGGCGTCGACCGGTCGGCCCGCGAGCCGGCACACGTGGGCCCGTACCTGGCGCACCTGGAGCACCGTCTCGGAGACGGCGCCGTGCTCGGCGATCGCCTCCAGTTCGAGGGCGAAGGCGAGATCGGTGGCGGCGGCGTGGTCCCCGGCGTCGGCACTGCGGACGATCCGTCCGATGACCTCACGGTAGTCCGCGCGCGGCGCGTGGGGGTCCGGGGAGTCGGCCTGCGGGGCTGCAGGAGCCGTCGGGGCATCAGCCAGTGCGGACGGTCCGTCGGGCGACACCGCATCGGTCGGCACCACGTCGGACGACACCGCATCGGCGGGCGCCTGGTCCTGCGCCAGCTCGGCGGTCGGCTGGAGGTCGGCCGGGGCGGCGTCGTGGGTCTCCTCCGCGACCGCGTCCTCCACCTCGTCCACGATCCTGTCGGCCGCCTGCTCGGTGACGCCGACGGGCTCCTCGACGACGACGTCCTCGACGACCGCGGGCACGCTTTCGTCCTCGGCAGCCTGCGACGACGGAACCGTACCGGCCTCCGGGGCCTCCGGCCGGGCCTTGCGCAGCGTGACGCCCACCGAGGGCACGGCGTCTGCCGGCTCCACCCCCGCACCGGCCGGAACGGCCTTGCGCAGACTCACGCTCGACGGCGCCTCCGCCGACTCCTCGCCCGCCTTCAGCAGGCTGACCGGGCGAGCCGGTCGGGGCGGTGTGGGCGGCACGCCGGGCTTGATCAGGTTCACCGGGCCACCGGCCGGCGTGACCGGCACCGGCACCGCAGCCCCAATCGCACCCGCACTCGCCGAGTCCCGGTCGACCACGGCTTCCCGCGGCTCCGCCTGCCACGGCCGCGGCGGGGCCGCGGAGGGAGCCGGTCCGGCCGACGCCGCGTCCCGGAGGGGCAGCGCGTCCGTCACCGGGAGCACGACGTCCGCCGGCTGGGCCTCGCCCCGGCGGGCGGTGTTGCGGAAGACCGGCCGGTCCGGGGTGTGGGTGGCCAGGATGACGACGTCCGGCCGCAGCACCGAGTACACCTGCTGGCGCAGCTGTTCGGGGGCGAGCACGTCGCCCGCGCCCGGGCGGCCGCCGTGCAGCGCCTCGATCAGGGCGCGGGTGAAGGTGCCGATCTGCTCCGGGTCCGGGCTGACGACGGCCCACAGCGGGATGCCCTCGCTGAGCGGCGACACGGTGCCCTGGAGGTACGGCCAGGCGTTCTGGTCGGCGCTCAGGTCGGCGATGACCAGCGTCTGCCACTCGGCCGGACGGTGGCTCAGCTCCGCGGCGATGGCCTGCCAGGGCAGGCCGTCCTGCTTGGCGTCGCGCAGGGTGAGCTGCAGCTGGCCGCCGCGCTTGTCGGCGACGACGTGTCCGCCCAGGTGGACCAGCAGCGGTCCGGGGTGCCGGGAGGCCGCGCGCAGGTGGGCGAGGACGGTGTGCGGGTCGCTGGCGCCCGGCAGGTGGACGGCGTCCACCGCGTCCGCGGCGAGCAGCACCTGCGGCGAGACGGCGGCCAGCATCGCCGACAGCACCGGCGCCTGGGTGGGACCGCCCCGGCCCCAGGTGCGGCGGCCGGAGTTGCCGTAGCCGCCCTCGATCACCAGGATCCGGCCGCGCGGCGCCGCGCCCAGCCCGCCGGGGCCCGGGGCCTGAGCCGCGGCAGCGGCCGCCGGGGACGGAGCACCCGCGGCGGGCAGGCCGGTGAGGGTCCATCCGGTGGACGCGGCCGGTGGCCCGGCCGGTGGCGCGGGCGGCGGCGGAGCCGTCGGCACCGAAGCGGCGGGGGTCGGGGCCGGCGCAGGGGCAGGGGCCGGGGGCGCCACCGGGGGCGCCGGAGGCGCGGGCGGCGGCTCGTACAGCGCGGCGGGCCCGGGCGGGTGCTCCTCGGCGGGCCGGCCTGCGGACAGCGGAGGTACGGCGTCCCAGGGGCCCGAGTCCGCTGCCGGTTCGGGACCTCCGGAAACAGCTGTCGTCTCCGCCATCTTCTGGTCACCGCCCCGCCCCGCCGCTTCCACGGCGTCTGATGCCCTTGCCTTCGTGGTGCCTGCCACCACAACCCGTGCGCGCCACCCTACGAGATCCCGGCACGCCCGAGCCAGGCCGGGTGGGAGATCGGCGTGCCAGGCCGTCGGCACCGGCCGCTATCGTGCCGTCATGACCGGTTCCGGCCCGCCCCTGCTGTTCCTCGACGTCGACGGTCCGCTCATTCCCTTCGGTGCTCCGCCCCCGGCCGGCTATCCCACCTATCCGGGCCCGGGCTCGGGGCCGTCCGGCAATCCGCTGGTGGCCCGGGTCGACCCGGCTCTCGGGCGTCGACTGCTGGGCCTGCCCTGCGAACTGGTCTGGGCCACCACCTGGCTGGCGGACGCCAACGACTGCCTCTCGCCCCGCCTCGGCCTGCCGCAACTGCCCTACGTGGACTGGCCGGTGGTCGACGGAACGAAGGGCGACGGCCAACTGCACTGGAAGACCCGCACCTTGGTCGCCCGCGCGGCCGGCCGCGCGTTCGCCTGGGTGGACGACGAGATCTCCCCCGCCGACCGCCGCTGGGTCGACGCCCACTCCCCCGGCCCCGCGCTGCTCCACCGCGTCGACCCCCGAGTGGGCCTCACCGAGGCCGACTTCACCGCCCTCGACGCCTGGCTGCGCACGGTCTGACTACACTCCACCGCCATGGAGTTCGTCGCCGGACCACCGGCCCGCCGGCATCTGCCCCTGAAGGACGGGACGTTGCTCGAACTGTGGGCCGACGGGTACGGCATCGTGAACGGGGCGTACGAGTTCAGCGCGCTCGTCCGGGCGACGGAGGAGGAGCAGGGGCAGGCCCACGTCCTGGCCCGGACCCCGTCCGACTCCCGCCGGGTCATGGTGGCCGTGGCCCGGCTGGCGACAGGATCCGTCCGGGACGTCCACACCGCCTCCCGGCCCTCGCGCGACGGCGCCTGCGTCCGCCCCGGGCTCCCCGGATCCTCCGCCGGGGAATGAGCGCGCCCGCCCGGCCACCGCCCGGCGGACCGGGAGTGACCGGGCGGGCGGCCCGCCTGCTCAGGAGCCCGCGAGCAGGTCCCGCAGCAGGGCGACCGTGTCCGCGTCCAGGTCCCGGCCGGTACGGCGGCTCAACGCGTCGAGGCGGTTGACGGCGCGCAGGAGCTGGTCGCGCGCGCCGGCCGAGGCGTAGGCGTAGAACAGGTCCCGGTGCAGGAGTTCGACGTCCGGGGCCACGGCGAGGCCGCGGAAGACGGCCGCCTCGGCACTGCGGTGGTCGCCGTACTGGAGACGGCGGGCGGCGAGTTCGTGAGCGGTGTCGACGATCGCGGCGATCATGTCCTGGCGCTCCGACTCTGCCCAGCCGTACGAGGCGGGCGGGGCCTCGGCGAACGGGGCTCCGCGCACCAGCGCCAGGGCGTGGGCGAGGGCGGCGTCGGCAGTCGCGCTGGTGCTGCGCATGCCGCGCCGGTACAGGCTGCGGAACTCGTCCCAGTCGCAGGTGACGGCCGGGACGAAGGCGTAGCCGTCGGTGGTCTCGGTGGGCAGGTAGGCGCGTCCGTCGGGCGAGGTGCCGAACCAGGCCGCCAGGTCGGCGAGTTTGGCCGGGAGCGGGCTCTTGGCGTCGGACGCGGTGGGGTGCGGGTCGAGGTGGGCGGCACCGGGGTGCAGGTCGTGGTCGAGCGCGTGGTGGTCGGCGCCCGGGCGCAGCGCCAGGTAGACGGCGAGCTCGGTGAGCCTGGGCAGCGCGCCGGGCTCGACGGCACCGGGGGTACCGGCCACGTCGACCGGGCCGAGCAGCCGGATCCGGGGGGCGTTGCGCGGGGTGTGCGCCTCCGGGGAGCGCAGGATCGCGAGCAGGTCGTCGCTGTCGCTGCGGCCGGGGGCGGTCCGGGCGACCGGGGCCACGGCGGCCGGGCCGGGCTCGACCGTCGTCCCCGTCTCGGAGCCGGAAGGGCCGCTCGGACCGGAAGGGCCGGTCCTGGGCTCGGGCCTGGCCGGGACGCGCGGGTCGGCGCCGGTGGGCGCGGGCGCGCTCTGGTGCGTCGGCGCCGGCTCGGCGGGCCGTACCGGCTCGACGGGCCGTACGGGCTGCACAGGCTGCACAGGCTGCACGGATGGCACAGGCTGGACGGGCGGCACCGGAAGCACCGTCGCCGGGGCGTCCGCCGGTGCCACCCCCTCGGCCGTTCCGGCCGCGTCCTCCGCACCCGCCGCGTCCTCCGCACCCGCCTCGGCCGGCTCGGCCGGCTCGGCCGGCTCGGCGGGTCCGCCCGGCAGCCGCAGGTCGCGGGTGGCCTCGTCGGCGGGCTGCTCCGGCCCGGTGGCCGCCTGCCGCCCCTGCCCGTTGACCGCGAACCGTGTCGGACCGGCCGACGGCGGAGCCGGAACCGGCAGCGGGGCAGGAGCAGGCGCCGGCGCGGGCGCGGGCGCGACCGGGTCGGTGCCCGCGAACGGGCTGGCACCGGTCCCGATGACCCGGGTCAGCAGACGGGGCCCGGCGGCCGCATCCGCCTCCTCCTCCGCCGTCGCGCCCGGAGCACCGACTGCGGCCAGCACCGGTACGGCGACGGGCAGTTCGGTGGTGTCGGTGTCCTCGTCCGGATCCGGGTCGAGCCCGGGACCGTCCAGGGTCCAGGCGGGCGCCGGGTGCTGGGTGGTGTCGTCGGCGGCCCGGAGCAGTTCGGCGACCTGGTCGTACTGGCGGTCGTCCAGCCGCTGGAGCTCGACGGTCAGGTGCAGGCCGGGGATGGCGGCCTGGCCGGTGGTCGGCAGGGTCCAACGGGCCACCGGTCCGGCGCCGCGCTCGGGCGCGCGGGTGACGACGGCGACGCAGGTGCGCGGGCGGGCGTCCAGCAGCCGGCCGAGCTCGGCGGGCACGTCGCCGCCGGGCTGCTGGGCGCAGAGCACGATCTCCGGCACCCAGGACTCGTCCGCCCGGCCCCGGCTGCGGGCCTCGCGCGGGCTGGCGGCCTCGGCCGCGATCAGGGTGGCGCGGGCCTTGGCCGTGCGCGGGCCGAGGGCGGCCAGCGCGGCCTCCAGGGTGGGGTGTCGGTGGATCCGCTCGGCGGCCGGTCCGCTGATCGGCACCTCCTCGGCGAGGTCCACCAGGTGCAGGTGGAGCCGGTCGGCCAGCGGGCTGTGGGCGAGCTCGATGGCGAGGGTACGCAGCACGTCGCGGGCGTCGTCGGGGTGTCCGGACAGGTGGAGCAGCCGGACGGCCTCCAGGTCGGCGAGGACCACCGAGCCGTCCGGCGAGGTGCCGAGGGTGACCAGCGCGGGGTAGGGCGCGGCGGTCTTGCGGGCCTGTGCGGGGCTCAGCAGGTCGCCGGACTCGTCGCTGCACCACCAGACGTTGGCCGCGTGCGCGGCGCGGAACGGGGCGATCGGGGTGGCCGGGCCGGACAGGTGCAGCTCGATGGTGTGGTCGGGAGTGATCCGGGCCGCGACGATCGCGGGCAGCCGCTTGCCGCCGCGCACGGTGTTGCGGGCCAGGGTGCGCAGGGCACGGTCCAGCAGCTCCAGCCCTTCCTGGTCCTGACGCACGATCAGTTCGTTCTCGAAGGCGGCGGCCTCGGCGTCGGGCATCGCGATGCGGTGCCGGGGGCGGCGGGCACGCTGCTGGGTGCCGCGCTTGTAGGCGACGGTGCCGACCATGATGGCGGCGAGCAGCACGCCGACGGTGGAGGCGCCGAGGGCGATGCGGTAGTCGTCTCCGGGCGCCGGGTCGGCGTGCGCGGCGGGGGCGGGCACGGGTGCGTGGGCGGGCGCACGGGTCGGCGCCGGGGCCGTCTGCGGTGCACCCTGGCTCGGGGCGCCCTGGCTGGGCGCCCCCGGCGCCGGAGCGGCCTGGGACGGCACGGTGGTTGGGGCCTGGGTGGTTGGGGCCTGGGCAGCCGGGGCCGGGGTGGCCGGGGCCTGCTCGGAACCGGCCGCGGGAGCGGGCGTCTGCGCGGCCGGGGCGGCCGCGCCCGGCACGGTGAGCACCATCCCCGGCTCCAGCACGTCCGGATCGGTCAGCCGCTCCCCGCCCGGCGCCTGCACGCCCTTGTTCGCCTCGAAGAGCTTCGGCCAGGCCTCGGCGTCCCCCAACTCCCGCTGGGCGATCGCCGACAGACTGTCCCCGGACTGCACGGTCACCGTCTTCTGCCCGCCTGCGGTCGGCTCCGTCCCGGACTGCGGTGTCTGCGCCGGAGCCGGCGTCTGCGCCTGGGCCTGGGCGGGAGCGGGCGGCGGCGCGGGCGCCTTCGCCTCGTCCGGCTTGGCGTCCGCCGGCATCAGCAGCTCCCACCCGGGCTGGATCGGCCGCTCCGCGTCGAAGCGGATGCCGGAATCGTCCATCACCCGGCCGTTGTTGAGCTTGGCGATCTCCTCCCACCGCTCCCCGGAGCCCAGTTGGCGCTCCGCGATGGACCAGAGGCTGTCCGCCGGGCGGCTGTCCCGCACGGTGTACGTGGGGTGCTGGTCCGCCGCCGGGGTCGGTGCCGCCGCCGGCCGGGCGGCGGGCAGCGCGGCGCGCTGCACGCCCGGGGTCAACTGCGCCTGGGCGGACGGGGCATGGACCGCCTCGGGCACGGCCGCGAAGGCCGAACCGGCCACCGGCACCAGCGCGAGCACCGAGCCGACCAGCCCGGCCGCGATTCGCTGGCTCCAGCCGAAGGCCGGGATCCGACGGGCGATCCGGCCGCGCAGCTGCGCCGGTACCTCCAGCAGGACGGAGAGCGCGAAGCACGCCCAGGCGAGCCAGCCGACCACCACCAGCAGCCAGAGGAACAGCCGCCCGTCGTCCGGACCGGTGAGCGCCTCCCCCACCCCGCCGGACGCGACCTCGCCCATCGAGGCGACCGCCTGGGTGCCGTACAGCAGCAGCGCCGGAACGCCGAACAGCAGGGCGAGCAGGGTGACCAGCGCGGCGAGCGCGGTGATCAGTGCGCCGCCGCGGCCGCCCCCGCCGCCACGGCCGCCCCCTGCGCGGCGGCCGCTCCGGGCGTGCCCCCTCACGGTTCGCATCCCGTCCTTCCCTGTTCCCCCGGACCCCGATCCCGGCCCACCGGTACGGGCCTGGGCGGAACGGGCCTGGTCCTTGGCACGTGGCGCGGCCATCAGTCGGTCTCCGCATTCTTGACTCCGTGGACGAGGGTCGCACTGCCCTTGCCCGTAACCTTCCGCTGCCCGAGGGCGCCCAGCAGGACCGGCCGGTAGTCGGCCCGCACGGTGACGGTGACGACCTTGCCGTCGCCGGAGAACGTGACGTCGTCGACCTGCAGGCCGTACAGGTTCAGGTAGGTCGCGGCGGCCTGCCGGACGTAGTCCTGCTGGACCTTGAAGCCCTTCCCCTGCAGCACGGCCGCCCGGTCGAGCTGCTGTCCGCCGACCCGTGCGGCCTCCTGGGCGTAGGCGTCGGTGCGTTCGGCGACCCGCAGTCGGCCGCCAGCGTCGATCACCAGCGCGATGACGAGCACCAGGTAGGCCGCGCAGATCGCCACGAAGAGGGCGACCGCGCCGCGATCGGAACGGCGCCCGGCCGGACGGTGGCCGAGGCGTCGCAGTCGGCTCAGCACTCGCATCCCCTCCCCCCGATCCGCACGATGCCTCCCCACCGGCTCCCCACCGGGCGCCACTCGGTGCCGTTGCGTCATCCCCCGAGCGCTCTCCGCTTGCGTCTCCCCCGCACGGGCCGTCCCCAATCCCCCGTCCGGGCCCGTTACGGGCCGGGTGCCGTCCGGTGCCGCCGTCATGTGCCGCGGTAGCGGTCCATCACGGAGATGAACTCCCCGCTGAGGTGCTTCGTCACGGGCAGTCCCGACGGCCCGCCGAGCAGGTCGGCGAGTTCGACGTCGCAGTCGACGGTGACCCTGACGGTCACCACCGGGCCGTCGTCCAGCGTCAACTCGTCCGTGGTGACCCGGACGTCCTCGTGGCGGCAGGTGACGCCCTGCTGGTGCAGGGTCGCGAGGGCGGACTCCCTGGCGGGCTTGTCCACCCCGGCGACGCTGCGCTGCAGCGAGCCGGTCCGGGCCCCGGCGCGGGCCGCGGCCTCCACCGTGCCGGCCGCGGTCTGCACCCGACCGGCGGCGATCGCCAGCAGGACCAGCCCGATGACGCCCGGGACGACGATCGCCGCCTCGATCGCGATCCCGCCGCGGTCCGAACGGTCGGGCCGGTCCGGCCGGCGCAGCCGTCGGCGCCGGCCGTCGACGGCCCCTCTCGCGCCGGCTCTCACGGCGTGACCGCCGGCGGGAGGAAGCGCTCGCGCGGCGCCTCCGCGTACTGGCGGACGCTGGGCCCGGTGAGCCCGGGGATCAGCAGCGGTGGCGTCAGTTCCACCGAGACCTTGATCGTGTCGGCCGTGCTGTCGCCGGTCTCCACCTGGTACGCGTGCACACCCTGCCGGTCCAGGAAGTCCCGGGCCTGCCGCCGGGCGGCCTCCTCCGCCTCCGCCTCCGTCGCTTTCGCCTGCACCCGCCCGGCGTCCACGCCCTCGCGGGCGGCGGTGAGCGCGACCTGCCGGTCGTACCAGATCAGCGCGGCCTGGACGACGAGCAGCAGGAGCAGCAGGACGACCGGGAAGACGATGGCCAGACTGATGCTCATCGATCCCCGGTCGCCGCGGCGGCGAAGCGGGCCGGTCACTTGGTGGCGCCGCCCGCGCCGCCACCGCCGGGCAGGTTCGGGTCCTGCTCGACCTTGGTGACCACCTTGTCCTTCAGCAGGTACAGCGCGGTCGCGACGGCGCCCGCGACGAACACCAGCGCGATGATGGCGAGGGCGAGTTCGATGCTGATGGCGCCGCGGTCGCCGCGCGCCCGGGCGGCGCGCAGCCGGCCCAGCCGCAGCGTGAAGAGCAGCAGGGCGAACTGCACGGGCAGCAGCACGGGCCGCAGCACCCGTCCTGCCAGCTGGGCAAGTCGTACGGTCATCGGGATCTCCGGGGGGTGATGTGTGGTGTCAGCTGCTCGGTGACGTAGATCAGTTGAGCATCTGGTGGAGCGCCGGGAAGACGATCAGGACAGTCATCAGCAGGGTCAGGGCGGCGCCCGGCGCGACCATCCGCTCGCTGTCGGCGTTCGCGCGGGCCAGGTCCTCGGCGAGGAGTTCGCCACGAAGGCCCTTGGCGCGGGCCCGCAGGGTGTCGTACACGGCGGCGCCGTCGGTGCCGGACAGGCGCATGATGTCGGCCACGTCCTGGAGCGGGCTGAGGCCCAACTCCTCGGCCAGTGCGTCCAGTCCGGCCCAGGGCGGGAGCCGGTCGGTGGCCGCGCGCTCCAGCGCGTCGCGGATCCGCCGGAACACCGCGCCCTGCCCGACCGAGGCGGCGCGGCGCAGCGCCTCGGCGGGGCCGCAGTCCGCGGCCCGCTCCAGAGCGACGAGTTCCAGGTAGGCGGCGATGCCGTGCAGGTACTCGGTGCGGGCCTCCTTGGCCTCGCCCCGCACCACGGCGTCCGGGACGAACCACAGCAGCCCGGCCAGCAACGGCCCGACGACCAGCGGCAGGGCGAAGGGCAGACCGACGTCCACCAGCACGGCCATCGCGCCCAGGTAGGCGGGCAGTACCAGGCCCAGCGCGGCGAACAGCAGCTTGTGCACCATGAACCGGGCGGGAGTGCGGCCGATCAGTGCGAGTTCGCGGCGCGGGATCGTCACCCCGCGCAGGGTGAGCGAGCGCTCGCCGATCCGGTCGTACCAGCGCGGCCGCTCGTCCGGGTCCTGCTCGCGGTCGGCCGGGGCGCGGTGCAGCCGGTCCAGGGCCTGGCCGAGGTCCGGCGGCGCGGGCCGCAGTTCGGCGATCAGCAGGGCGAGGCCGCCGGCCGCGACGGCGCCGGCCAGCACGGGCCAGGGGGAGATCACCGGACCTCCCCGAGCTGGTCGACCGGCTCCTGCACGGGTCCGCGGCGTCCGCCCTTGCTGCGGCGGTCCGGGGTGAGCAGCCTGGGCACCGGCGGGTGCGAGGCCAGGGCGCGCATCCAGGCGATGATCGCGACGAACAGGGCGGCGACCACGGCGAGCACGACCTGCCCGAGGAAGGTCCCGTACGGGCGGGTGTACTCGGTGTTGAACGAGCCGACCGTGACGACCAGCACGATGATGCCGACCAGCCAGCGGATGGTGGTGCGGTGCTTGGCCCGGTCGGCCTCGATGGCACGGCGCTGGCGGACCTCCTCGCGCACCGAGTCGGCCATGTCGGACAGCGTCCGGGCCAGGCCCGGGCCGCTGTCCCCGGCCCGCAGCACCAGGGCGGCGAGCACCTTGTCGGCGGTGGCGTCGGCCAGGCTGTCGGCGAAGGCGTGCAGTGCCTCCTCCGGCCGCCAGCGGGCCTGAAGCCGGGCGGCCAGCTCGCCGATCTCGTCCTCCAGGGCGGCGGGGGCGGTGCGGCGGCTGGTGACGATGGCCTGGTTGAGGCCGACGCCGAGCAGCAGCACGTCGGCGATCCGCTGGGTCCACTCGGACAGCGCCTCCAGCCGCTCGATCCGGTGGGTGTCAGGGCGGGTGGTGTCGAACAGCCAGGGCAGGCCGAAGACGGCCAGCGGCACCAGCAGCGCCGTCAGCGGGACGCCGGTGAACAGCCAGGCCAGTGGGCCGCCGACGAGCGCCAGCGGCAGCTGGATCCGGCGCAGCCGCACCATCCGCAGCGAGGCCGAGCCGGGGGCGCCGTACCAGAAGACGTGGGCGCGGCCGGCCAGCGGGTTCTCCCGGCGGGCGGGCCCGTCCCCGTCGTCGGGCTCGCTGCCGCGGGCCCAGGCCACCAGGGCGACCAGGCCGCCCGCGACCGCCAGCCCGCACAGGGCGAAGAGCAGCATCACCGCGCGCCACCGCCGATCCGCAGTTGCAGCGGGGTGGCCCAACTCCCGTACCGGGAGCCGAGCAAGGAGGCGTCGAAGCCGGCCCGGCGCAGGTCGTCCAGGCACTGCGGCGGGGTGTGCGGGACGGCGCGCGGCTCGCCGAGGTCCGGCCGGGGGCCGAAGACGGTGTTCAGCGCGGGCCGGCCGCTCTCGCCGAGACCGGTGACCTCCAGGACGTGGGAGACGAAGCGGTGCCGGCGCCCGCCGACGGCGGTCTCGTCGACCATGCTGACGTGCACGATGAGGTCCAGGGCGTTGGCGGTGAGCCGGTAGGCGAGCGCGTCGGTCATGTGCGAGCCGTACTCCAGGCAGAGTTCGGCGATCCGGTCGACCACCATGTGCGGACCACGCGCGTGCAGAGTGCACATCGAGCCGCCCTCGCCGTTGGTCATGACCCGCAGCATCGGGACGACCTCGCCGGAGCGGACCTCGCCGACGATGATCCGGGAGAGCGTCATCCGCAGCGCGGCCGGGATGAGGTCACCGATGCTCAACTCCCCGGCCAGACGGCCCTCGACGCGCTCCCCGTTGCCTTCGCGGGCCTCCATCGGGACGACCTGGCGCAGGTGCCCGAGGGTGTGCAGCCACAGCTCGAACTCCGACTCCAGGGTGCCGATCCGCTCGTCCGGCGGGATCTCGGCGGCCATCGCGCGCAGCAGGCTGGTCTTGCCGACGCCCTGGGTGCCGGTGATCATCACGTTCTTCCTGGCCCGGATCGCGGCGGCCAGGAAGGCGGCCAAGGTGGTGTCCAGAGTGCCGAGTTCGACCATCTCGGGCAGCGTCGCGGAGGCCACCCGGTGGCGGCGGATCGCCACGTACGGGCGGGGCGTCACCTCGGTGAGCGCCTGGAGGCGCATGCCGCCCTCCAGGCGCAGCGCCAGCGTCGGACTGGCGGTGGAGAGGCTGCGTTCGCCGCCGCCGTGCTGCCGGGCCAGGTCCTGGAGCAGTTCGACCAGTTCGGCGTCGCTGTCGGCCACCGGCGGCACCTGGCGCAGGGGTTGGTGCACCTTGGAGACCCAGACGTCGTCACAGCCGTTGATCAGGATGTTCTCGATCTCCGGGTCGTCCAGGTAGGGCTGGAGCCGGCCGGCCCGGAACAGCAGGTCGAAGACGGCCTCGGCGAGGGCGCGGTCCTGCTCCCGGGTGGGTGGGATGCCGTGGGTCTGCGCGTAGGCGTCGGACCAGCGGGCGACCGACTCCTCGATCAACGCCCGGCCGCGCTGGCGGCGGGTGGCGCGGTCCGGCTCTGAGCCGGAGGCGGTGGTCAACCGGGTGATCTGCTGGTGCAGTTCGGCCGCGACCTGGCGCTTCAGCTCGCGGGCGACCTGCGGGTCGACGGCCGGTCGGGTGGCGGCGCCGCGCACGTCCAGCGAGGGCAGCTGGGAGGGCACGGCGGTGGGCCCGGCGGCCTCACCGCCGGATGCTACGGGCTGGGGCGCGACCGGGCCGGGCCGGTACGCCTGCGGCTGCGGCTGGGCGGCGGCCGGTACGGGCGCGGCCCAGGGCAGGGCGGCCGGGTCGGCCGTCGGGTGCTGGTGCAGGGGGCTACCGCGCACGGAGCACCTCCCCGGGGTTGTACGGGTACCGGTCCTCGATCTGATTGTCCGTCACCATCGGTTGCTGCAGGCGGTACTGGCCTTCGTCCTCGGCCGGTCCCGCCGCCTGGACGTGCGCCGGGAACGGCGCCGGGGCTGCGGGCTGCGGCGCCAGCCCGGCGAGCGGTGCGACCGGTCCGGTGGTGATCACCGGTGGGGCGTAGGAGGGCGGCTCGGCCTCGCCTTGGCCGTGGGCCGGATGCGCGTGGGCGGGCTGGGCGTAGCCGGACTGTCCGTAGCCGGGCTGGGCGTAGCCGGGTTGGGCGTAGCCGGGCTGGCCCTGCCCCTGGCCCGTCGGCCCGTAAGCGGGCTGCCCGTACGGTGCCGGACCGGGTGCCGACGACGCCTGCGGCACCGGAACGGACGGCGGCGCCACAGGCACGGCCACGGGCCCGGCTGCAGCAGGCCCCGGTCCACCCGGTGCCGAGAGCTGAGCGGCGGCTGCGGGCGCGACCGCCGGCGCGACCGCGGGCGCACCCGCAGGCGCCGCGTTCGGCGCGAGCCGCTGCCGCCGGCGCCGGACCAGCAGCTGGACCTCGTCCGCCGCCGACCGCGCGGTGCGCATCAGCTCCGAGCGGATGAACCGCCGGTCGGTGGTGTCCCCGCCGTCGGAGAGCACCCGCGCGGTGCGGGTGGCGTACGGCAGCACTCCGAGCAGCGGCAGGCCGAACTCGCGCGACACCTCCGCCCCCGAGTAGGGCCCCTCCGCGACCAGCAGCAGTCCCAGCGCGTCCGCCCCGGTCCCGGCCGCGGCCAGGTCCTCGCCGAGCGCGGCGAGCCGGGGGCGGGCCGCGCTCAGCCCGCGCAACGTGCTGCGGACCGTCACGGCCACGACGTCCGCGCGGCGGGCCAGCACCGCGCTCGTCCCGGTGGCGCCGGAGCGGCCGAGGTCGACGATGACGTCGTAGCCCTGCTGCTCGATGCCGTGCAGCAGTTCGGCGAGCGGCTCCCAGGTGTAGGCGAGGCCGGGTGCCTGGGCCGGGTCGGTGAGGCCGGGCAGCAGCAGCCGCTCGGCGTTGCCCTCGGGCGAGAGGTCGATCAGCTGCTCCCAGATGGTCTGGGCGAGCAGCCCGCGCCGGTCGGCGACGGCCAGGTTGCGCAGCCCGTACACCGCCTCCACCCGGCCTTCCAGGGCACCGGCGAGCACCGCGCCGCCGTCCGGGTCGGCCTCGACCAGCAGGATCCGCCGGCCGGGCCGGAGCGGCCAGGCCAGCAGCAGGGCCAGGGCGGTGGTGGTGGCGCCGGGCGCGCCCGGGCCGCCGACCACCGCGATCACCGCCATCAGGCACCACCCGTTCCGGCCGGGGCCGCCGGCACGCCGGCCCCTCCGGAGGGCGCCGCGCCGCCGGAGGGTGCCGTGCCGGTGGAGGCGGCGGAGGGTGCGGCCGAGGGGGAGGCCGGGACCCCGGATCCGGCCGGACCGGATCCGCCCGCGGCGGCCCCGCGCGGGGCCAGCAGCACCTGGATCCGCCCGCCGGCCACCCACTGGGCCAGCCGGGGCCCGTCCGCCGAGCCGACGGCCACGTCGATCACCTGGCTGCCGTCGGTGTCCACCCTGCCGACCGTGATGACCGTCGCGGCCAGCGAGTCGGGCCGGCCGTTGTCGGGGGTGTTGACCACGACGATCTGCACCCCGGGCTGGAGCCGGCTCGCGGGCAGCTGGGTGCGCTTGGCGGCCACCCCGACCACGATCTGCCCCGGCTGTACGGTCAGGCCCTGCGCCAGGTCCGAACCGGTCAGCATGGAACCGCGCTTGAGGTCGGTGGCGGCCCGCATGCCGACGGCCTTGGAGCGGTCCTGGGCGGAGACCGGGTGCAGCGCCGGGTCGCCCGCGATCCGGGCCACCACCAGGTCGTCGTCGGTGATCACCTGCCCCCAGGGCACGTCCCGGGCCAGCGCCAGCACCGCGACCCGCTGGCCGGTGCTGTTGTAGAGGGCGGCGCCACCCAGGCCGCCGGCCGCGATCAGCGCGACCGCCATCGCCAGCACCGCGGGGCGCCGCCGCCGGGCCCGCATGGTCCGGCCGGGCGCGTGCGGCACCGCCCGTCCCCGGCCCCGGCCGCCGCCTCCACCGCCCGGCTCCTGCTGCTCCGGCAGCGCCACGGAGACCGCGGCGCCGGCGGGTGTGCCGGATCCCGGCGTCGCGAATGTACGGTTCTCCACCGGGTTCCGCCCTTCCCTCGTTCGCTCTTCGGATCGTCAGTGGTCGAATCGTCGCCGTGGCGGCGTCAGTTGAGGACCTGCACCTCGGCGACCTTGACCGTGAAGGGTTCGCTGTCCTGCGGGGGCATCGAGATCGTGTACTTCTCCGGCTTCGGCCCCGTCACGATCACGTCGGCCACCCAGTGGGTGGAGACGGTGGCGGTGAAGGCGCCGTTCTGCTTGGTGCCCGAGCCGACCGTGAACTCGTAGCCGCAGTCGGGGGACGCGGTGCCGCCGTACTTGGGGTCGTACGGCGTCCCGGCCGTCGCGCACTCCTTGGTGCGGCCGTCGCCGAAGTCCCAGGTGGCACCGGTCAGTCGGGCCGTGACGGTGACGCTGACGCCGCCGGATGTCGCGTTCCCCGGCTTGGGCGGCGTCGCGTTCTCCGCCCAGAGCCACACCGGCGCCTTGACCACCGCCGTGCCGCTCGGCGCGACCCGGCCCACCGGCGCCGGGAGGTGGACCCGGTCCTTCGCCTCCTGCTTGAGCTCCGCCACGCTCTTCGCCCGCTGCCCGGTGGGCACGAAGACGAACTGGGCGCCGTCCTGGCCCCCGTTGGTCTGCGGACAGACCTTCGAGTAGATCGAGCCGTCCGAGGGCTTGTTCGTGCCCCAGGCCGAGTCGTCCGCCGGGGGCTGCTTGTCCAGTTCGCGGTAGTAGCAGCCCTCGCCGCTGTCGAAGGAGCCCCACTGCGGGTCGTAGCAGGCCCACTGCACGCCGTGGTAGCTGCACAGCTCCGGGCCGCCGTCCGATCGTCCGCCGTTTCCGCCGGGATTCGGGGTGGCGGTCGTTCCGCCGGAACCGGCGTGGGCGCAGATCACGTTGGGGAAACACTGTTCGGCGCCGCCACTCGGCGGTTCGTCCGCCGTCGCGGTCACCGCCGAGGTCAGCAACAAGCCGGCCGACAGGGATGCGACGGCCGCGAATCGTCCGGCCGGTTTCCGCGCGTTCAGCATGTCCGGTCCACCTCCCGAGTGAACTCGTAGATCAGCCAATGTGCTTGGAACCTGCGCAGGGAAGCGGTCGCGACGTACCGGTTCAAGCGCCCGCCCGGATCCTTCGCCGCCCCGGTGACGGCGTCGACCCGGTGCCAGTCCGAGAGATCGACGCAGTCCTCGATCACGGCGGTCTGCGGATCGGCTTTCAGATCAATCGCCTTCACCACCGCGGAATTGCGTGGCGTTCCGGCCATCACCACTTTGGCGTCGTGGAGTTGGCGCAGCCCGACCAGGGTGTCGGACAGGGCGCGCCCGGAGGAGTACTGCGCCAGCGCCGAACCGTCCGAATCCGGACGTCCGAAGGCCTCGGCCTGGGCCTGCCACCAGTTCTGATAGGTCTTCACGGCCAGCCGCCCCATGGCTCCCTCCGGGCCGTCGGTCGGCGCGATCGTGGCGTTTACCGAACCACCCGAAGGAGTTAACGGACCCACTCCCGCAACCGTGGGCGCGGGCGACCCGAGACGATCGACGGAACCACTCGCACCACCGCTCGCACACCCGCCGAGCAGTAACACCAGAACCGCCCCGCCAGTCCCAACCGCCCCAGGGCGCAACACATTTCCGCGCTGTCGCATGGCCCCACCTCGTCGCGACCGAGCCGATCCGTGATCCACGGCCGCCAGGAGAATTCCGCCGTCCCGCCGATGTTTCCGCTGGGGATCGATTCTTCGCCAACCCACCCCATCACGGCAACACCTCAGGCCCCCTGACCTTACGCGGAAGGCGGTTCCGTCGGGGCGCTTTCCCGCCACAGGACGGCCAACAGTTCTTCGGAAAGCGACAATCCGGCCAATGCGCCCCGAACGGCGGCCCGATTGCGCATCAACAGGCGCCCGCCCTGCGGCGGAACGAGCAGGCGCGCGCCCGGCGCACCCGAACTACCGGGCGGATCTCCCCCGTCGAGCAGACCGGCCACGGCGGGCTGGAGGTCCGACGGGGCGACGGCCGCGGGGGCACCCGGGACGCCCTGCCGCAGGACGGTGGCGAGCGCCCGGCTGAACGAGCCCTCGTCACCCGGCAGTACGGCGCCCCGGCCGCGTCTGCCCGGGGCGTACCGGCCGATCCTGCCCCACAGCGGGACCCTGGAGTAGCTGAGCAGCTCGCCCGCGGTGTCCTCGCCGGTGCGCTCCAGCGCCGTCCAGGCGTCCCGGTCGGCCACCGCGTCGACCAGCAGCAGCGCCTCCTCCTGGTCGCCGTGCACCATCGCGCTGACCACCCAGTCCCAGGCCAGGCCCCGCCGGTAGGCGTTGTCGGGGGTGCTGCCGCCGGTGACCAGGGCGAGCCGGCGCCCGCGCGGGTCCGCCACCAACTGGCCGACCAGGCAGACCACCAGCCAGCGGCCAGGGTGCTGGGCGGCGCCGCGGACGGCGGTGAGCATCGCGTTGGCGTCCGCGTCCGGCGCCACGGCGCTCACCCGGCAGCCCGCGGCCCCGGTGTCGAAGCACATCCCGGGCAGCACCTCGGCCAGCAGCCGGGCGCCCGCCGGGGCGTGCGCCGAACCACCGAAGGCCCGGTCGGGCCCGCCGTCCGCCCCGATCACCACCAGATCGACTCCGCCGGCCATCCGTCCGCCCCCTCCTGCACCCGCCCCGCCACCGATCCCGCCACCGATTCAGCCATCGGTTCCGCCGCCGGGCAGGCTACCCCGCCGGGCGGCCGCCGACGGGGCTCCCGACCCGTCCGCCCAGGGACCATGGGCCCTATCGACGCACGCGCCGACCGAGGACGATCGAACGCATGGAGCGTGAGGACGGTGTGGAGACCCTGAGCGAGGCCGAGTGCCTGCGGCTGCTCAGCACCGTGCCCGTCGGGCGCGTGGTGTACACCGAGCACGCACTGCCGGCCGTCCTGCCGGTTTCCTTCGAGGTCCTGGACGGGCGGCTGGTGCTCGCCGTGCGCCGGGGAAGTGCCACCGCGCGCGGGCTCGACGGCACGGTGGTGGCCTTCCAGGCGGACCTGCTGGACCCGGTCACCCGCACCGGCTGGAGCGTGCTGGTGCACGGGCGGGCGGACGCGGTGAGGGACCCCGAGCAGGTGCGCCGGGTGCTGCGGTCCGGGCTTCGCCCGTGGGTGGGGGACCCGGAGCCGCTGTTCGTCGCGCTGGTACCGGAGCTGGTCAGCGGCCGCCGGCTGTTCCCGACCGGGCAGGGTCCATTGGGGCAGGGGGTCGCCGGGCGGCCGCTGCTGCGGCCCTGAACTGGCGTTTCGCGTTCCGCTCCTGACAGGTACCGGTGGGTAGGCATACGCTTCCCGCGTCCTGGCCCCTCCGCGGGGCCCGTCCCCCTCCAGGAGCGCACCGTGACGACCTTCGCGTCCCTCGCCGAACTGACCGCCGCCGTCGGCACCGAACTGGGCACCAGCGAGTGGCACACCATCGACCAGCGGAAGATCGACCTCTTCGCCGAGGCCACCGGGGACCACCAGTGGATCCACGTCGACCCGGAGCGGGCGAAGGAGAGCCAGTTCGGCTCGACCATCGCGCACGGCTATCTGACCCAGTCGATGATCCCGGTGCTGGCCAAGGAGTGCTACGGCGTCGAGGGCGTGCGGATGGCACTGAACTACGGCTCGGACAAGGTGCGCTTCCCGGCCCCGGTGCCGGTGGGCACGGCGATCCGGGCCACGGCCGAACTGCTCTCGGCCACCGAGGTCCCGGGCGGGGTCCAGGCCGTGGTGCGGTTCACCATCACCAGCGAGCAGAGCACCAAGCCGCACTGCGTCGCCGAGGCGATCACCCGCTTCTACGCGTAGCGGCGCAGCGGCTGCGGCGGAGCGGTGCGGCGCAACGGCTGCGGCGGAGCGGTGCGGCGCAACGGCAGCGGCGGAGCGGTGCGGCGCAACGGCAGCGGCGGAGCGGTGCGGCGCAACGGCAGCGGCGGAGCGGTGCGGCGCAGCGGCTGCGGCGGAGCGGTGCGGCGCAGCGGCTGCGGCGGAGTCGCCACCGCGGCGACCGGCAGGCATCGGGTACGCCGATTGCACCGTGCCGGGCCCTCCACCAGGTCCGAACGGCCCACGGCGAGTAACGTCCGACGAGATGGTTGTCGTACCCCAGCGGCCTCATGAGCCTCCGGGGTACGCGCCCCGGCCTGCCCGGTAGCCGTGACCGTCCCTGGAGGAGCCGTGCCCCGCCCCGCCCCGTGGTTCTCCCGTCTCGCCGGTCTGGCCTCGCAGTTCGCCCCGCCCCCCGCCGGGAAACCCGCCTTCCCGGTCCGGGCCGTACCGGAACGGGCCGTCCCCGGCCTGGCCGGACTCCCCCGCGCCGCCTGGCACCGGGTCCGCACCGACGCCTTCGGGGCCGAGCCCAAGGGCGAACGGCTGGCCCGGATCCGCCGCTCGCCCCAGTTCGCCGACGGCGCCTTCCGCAACCCGGTGCCGACCCGCCGACTGGTCTACGAGCGGACCGCGCTGGAGATCACCCGCGCCCAGCTGAGCGCGGACAAGACCCGCCGGGCCCCGGCCGCCGCCGTGCCGGTGCACCGGCTGCTCCCGGTCGACCTGGCGGCCCCGCCGGCCTCCGGGCTGCGGCTCACCTGGCTCGGGCACGCCACCGTGCTCGCCGAGATCGGGGGACGGCGGGTCCTGCTCGACCCGGTCTGGGGCGAGCGCTGCTCCCCGTTCGACTGGACCGGGCCCAAGCGGCTGCACCCGGTGCCGCTGCCGCTGTCCGAACTCGGGCCGGTGGACGTGGTGGTGATCTCGCACGACCACTACGACCACCTCGACATGCGCACCGTACGGGCCCTGATCGACAGCAGCGCGGTGTTCGCCGTACCGCTCGGGGTCGGGGCACACCTGGAGCACTGGGGAGTGCCCGCGCGGCGGATCGTCGAGCTGGACTGGTGGGAGTCGGCCGAGGTCGCCGGGCTGACCCTGACCGCCACCCCGGCCCGGCACTACTGCAGCCGCGGTCCGCGCACCAGCGCGCTGTTCCTGTGGGCGTCCTGGGTGGTGGCGGGCGGCGGGCACCGGATCTTCCACAGCGGGGACACCGGGTACTTCCCCGGCTTCACGGAGATCGGGCGCCGGCTCGGCCCGTTCGACGCGACGATGGTGCAGGTCGGCGCGTACAGCGAGTTCTGGCCCGAGGTGCACATGACCCCGGAGGAGGGCGTGCGGGCGCACCTGGACCTGGGCGGGCAGCTGATGCTGCCGATCCACTGGTGCACCTTCAACCTGGCGATCCATCCCTGGGAGGAGCCCGCCGAACGCGTGGTCGCCGCCGCCCAGGCCCTCGGCGTCCACCTGGCCGTCCCCCGCCCGGGCAAGCCCTTCGAGCCCGTCGACCCACCGGCCCTGCGGCTGTGGTGGCGCGCCGTCGCGGCGAAGCCGCGCGGCATCGAACCGCTGGTCGCGGGGCGGCCGGAGGCGCGGGAACGGGTGACGGGTGTCAGCGAACAGATTTCAAACTCTGTCATCTGAAATCCGTTCGCTGAATTCTGTCATCTGTTATCTGTCGTCCGTCATCCGTTCGATGTCGCCGACGCTCGCAATGGAACACGTTCTATCTCCCTGGAGCGTTACCCAGGTCACACCACCGCACGGTTGGCTTCTGCCACTATGGGCCCGTGACCGACCTGACAGAACAGCAGAGGCCGACCGAACAGGCGCCCGACCCGGCCGCCCCGTTCGCCGAACTGCTGGCGATCGAGCAGCTGGACGAGAACACGTTCCGGGGCCACTGCCACGCCGGCGCCCCGATGCGCACCTTCGGTGGCCACGTCGCCGCCCAGGCTCTCGCGGCCGCCGGCCGCACCTGCGCCACGGAGCGCGCGGTGCACTCGCTGCACGGCTACTTCATGCTGCCCGGCGACCCGACCCGGCCGATCGACTACCAGGTCGAGCGGCTGCGCGAGGGCTTCACCTACACCACCCGCCGGGTCCGGGCGGTGCAGGAGCGGAACGAGATCTTCAACCTCACCGCCTCCTTCAAGCTCCCCGAGCCGACCGCCGGCGACCGCCACCGCGCGATGCCGCCGCTGCCCGGCCCGGAGCGCCTGCCCGACGCCTTCTCCCACCGGGACGAGGAACTGCGCGCCGCGGTCAGGAGCTCCGAGGGCTTCCGCGACCTCGAACTGCGCTTCGTGCCGCCGGACGCCCCGGGCGTGCCGCCGGCCGTCCCCGGGATGCTTCAGCAGTTCGTCTGGCTGCGCATCGCCACCCCGCTGCCGGACACCGAGCCGCTGCTGCACACCTGC
>CBJMI02800__coassemble_568_pt1 | contig 27660 bp, 19 predicted proteins | sample CBJMI02800__metabat2_low_PE_003 | metagenome-assembled genome bin CBJMI02800
GGATCGGACCGCGGCTTCGGCGGGCTGGGCGAAGATCGTACGAACGGTCGCGGCGACCATCTCGCCGGCGTCCTTCGGGATGACCGCAAAGGTGTTGCGTAGGAAGTGGACGCGGCAGCGCTGGTAGGCGGCGCCGAGCATGACCTTGCGGATCGCTTTGACCAGGCCGCTGTGGTGGTCGCCGATGACCAGCCGCACCCCTGTCAGACCGCGTTCGCGCAGGGAGCGCAGGAACTCGGTCCAGAACAGCTCGGTCTCGCTGTCGCCGACCATCAGCCCGAGCACTTCGCGGCCGCCGTCCTCGGTGATGCCGGTGGCCACGACCACGGCCCGGGAGACGATCTGGTGGTTCACCCGGGCCTTGCAGTAGGTCGCGTCCAGGTAGACGTAGGGGAAGCGGGTGTGGTCCAGGGGCCTGTCGCGGAACGCGGTGAGCTGTTCGTCCAGGTCAGCGCAGATCCGGGAGACCTCGCTCTTGGAGATGCCGGTGTCCGCGCCGAGGGCTTTGACCAGGTCGTCGACCGAGCGGGTGGAAACGCCGAGCACGTAGGCCTCCATGATGACCGCGTACAGGGCCTGGTCGATGCGGCGCCGGCGCTCCAGCAGGCTGGGGAAGAAGCTTCCGCTGCGGACCTTGGGGATGGCCAGCTCCAGGTCGCCGGCCTGCGTGGTCAGGGTCTTGCCCCGGTGGCCGTTGCGCCAGGTGGTGCGGGCGTCGGTGTGCTCGCCGGGCTCGGCGCCGATCCGGGCGGTGGCCTCGGCCTCGATCAGCTCCTGCAGGATCCGCTGGGCCAGTGACCTGATCAACTCGATTCCGTCTGCCGTACGCAGTGACTCCATGAGGCGGAGTAGGTCAGACTGGGACAAGGCCATCGCGCACCTCTCACTCAACGAGCATGCCTACTCGGAGAGTTGCGCGATGGCTCCTTTATGACCAGGGGTTACGTCAAGATCCCTGCTACACCACTCCACGGGACGCCATCCTAGGAGGATGGATGGAGGGGAACCCGGAAAATCTTTCCGGGGTAAGGAGCCGAGCCTCCCCGAGCCTGGGAGCATGCGAGGGATGACGGAGACGCTGACCATCGGCGAGCGGGTCGGTTGGTACCGCCGCCGGCGTGGCATGCCGCAGGAGGTCCTGGCCGGCCTGGTCGGGCGAACGGCCGACTGGCTGAGCAAGGTCGAGAACGGCCGGATCGAGCTCGACCGCCTCTCGGTCATCAAGTCACTGGCGGACGCACTCGACGTCCAGCTCGGCGACCTCCTGGCCGAACCGTCGCTCCTCGACGGGGCCACCGACACCCAGAGCGGGGCGGTCGCGAAGCTCCGCGAAGCGCTCATGGACTACAAGCACATGTCGCCCCTGCTGGCCGCCAACGATGTCGAGCAGCCGCCGGACCTCGACATCCTGCGTGCCGAGGTCGGCTCCGCCTGGTCCGCCTACCAGGACGCCAGGTACTCCCGTGCGACCAGGCTCGTCCCCGACATCCTCGCCCAGGCCCAGCGCGCGGTTCGCATGTACGAGGGCGACCAGCAGCTCCAGGCCAAGGCACTGCTCGCCATGGCCTACCAGGGCGCCGCCATGGTCCTGACGAAGATAGGCGAAGCCGACCTCGCCTGGATCGCAGCCGACCGCGGCCTCACGTCCGCCCAGGAGTCAGGCAACATCGTCGTCACCGGCTCCTTGTTCCGCTCGGTCGCCCACTGCCTGCTCACCAACGGACGCCTCACCGCAGCCCGCGACCTGGTCGTGAACTCCGCCGCCTATCTGGAAGCCGGCCTCGACGACGCCTCCCCGACCTACCTCTCGATCTACGGCACTCTCTTCCTCGTCGGGTCGATGGCCGCCGCGAGGACCGAGGACCGCAGCACCGTACGTGAGTTCCTCGCCGAAGCGGACCGGGCCGCGCAGCGCGTTGGCCATGACGCCAACCACATGTGGACGGCCTTCGGCCCCACCAACGTGGCCATCCACCGGATCTCGACCGCGATGGAGCTCGGCGACGTCCAGATCGCCGCCGACCAGGGCCCCCGCGTGGACTCCTCGACTCTCCCGCTTGAACGCCGCGTCCGGCACACGCTCGAGATCGCCCGCGCCTACAGCGCGCAGAACCGCATGGACGAGGCGCTCGCCCTCGTGCTGGACGCCGAGGAACTGGCCCCCGAGCAGGTCCGCTACCACTTCATCCCTCGACACCTGGTGACCGCCTGGGTCCGCCAACAGCGAGGCAAGCCCAGCCACTTGCTCGCCGGTGTCGCCCAGCGGCTCAGCATCGTCGCGTGATCGCCGCAGGCGACTACAGTCGTCACTATGAGCGACTCCCAGCCCCAAGAGGTTGTAGCCCAGCCCCGCACCGCCGCTGGCGTGCTCTTCTTCGACGAGGACGACCGCATCCTCCTCGTGAAGCCGACCTACAAGCCTGGCTGGGAGATCCCCGGCGGCTACCTGCACGCGGGCGAGACCCCGAGCGAAGGCGCGGCCCGCGAGGTCAAGGAGGAGCTCGGCATCACCCCGCCGATCGGCCGACTTCTCGTCGCCGACTGGGCACCCCACCCTGCCGAGGGCGACAAGCTCCTCTTCGTCTTCGACGGGGGAGTCCTCCCGCCCGACGAACTCGACCGCATCGCCGTCGACCAGGTCGAGATCAGCAACTACGCCTTCCACCCCAGCGACCAGCTCGATGCACTCCTCATCCCGCGCCTCGCCCGCCGCGTCCACGCCGCCTGCACCGCCAGGACGCAATTGGCGACGGTCTACCTGGAACACGGAGCGGCCCGCCCGTAGCAGGCCTGCGTTCACAGTCGTGGGCGGTGTTCAGGCCAAGACCTCCGCCATCTCCTCCGCCTGCTTCAGCACGCGCTCAATCGCCGCAGGCTGCTGACCCGGCGGATATCCATGCTTGCGCAGCAGACGGAGCACTCGAGCCATGATCCGGTCCCGGGCCTGCTCCTTCATCTTCCAGTCGACTGTGACGTCCTTCCGGATCTGCTCGTAAAGCTCGTGGGCGATCTTGGCGAGGGTCGTGTCCTTCATCTCCTCAACCACCGACTGGTCGGCCGCGAGCGCGTCGTAGAAGGCAAGCTCGTCCTCGGCCAGGCCGAGCTTCTTCGCCCTGCCCCGGTCGGCCGACACTTCCCGCGCCAGATCCACCAGGAACTTCATGAACTCGGCGGCCGTGAGCAGGCCGTTGGTGTACTGGTTCATGGCACGCTTCATCTTCTCGGTGAAGGTGTATTGACGGGTGATGTTGTTCGGGTGGGCGTCCTTAATCTCCTTTATCAGTGCGCGTCGCAGTGCCGCGATGACGAGGTTGGGGTGCTTGCTGTTCTGCAGGTCCCGCAGCACCCGGTCGTCCAGGTGGGACAGGTCGGGCTTGGTCAGACCAGCCGCGTCGTAAATGTCCACCACGCCGTCGGTGGCAACGACGGACTCGTTGAACTGGGCGATCAGCAGGCGTACGTCGGCGGCCGTGGCGAGGCCCTGCTCCTCCCTCTCGTCCATGGCGTACTTCTCGCGCGAGGTGCGTACAGCCTCGAAGAAGCGGATGTCGGGGAGCAGGTCCTGCACCCGCCGGTCGGTCGGGCAAAGGGAGAACGCGTGCTGCAGCAGCTTGGCGTAGTGCATGAACCGCTGTCTACGAGTGGCCTTGCCGGGTTCCAGCCCTGGTTCCGGCGTGATCAGGAACTCCAACGCCTCGGTCAGGGCTTCCCGGTAGGCGCCGGGCCCGCCCGCGTGTTGGATGCTCCGCCAGGCGCAGTCGGCGAGGAGCGCGTCGATGTGCTGGTGACTCTCCCGTACAAGCTTGACGGCACCATCGAGGTCCGCGCCGAGCATCGGGTGCTTCTGGTCCTGCTCGGAGTACTCGGCCAGGGCTTCCTTGATCTCACGGATCACACCCTGGAAATCGACGACCAGGCCGGACGGCTTGCCGGGCCAAGTGCGGTTCACGCGGGCGATGGCCTGCATGAGCGCCGCGCCTCGCATGCGCTTGTCGAGGTAGAGGGTGTGCAGCGGCGGAGCGTCGAAGCCGGTCAGCCACAGGGACTGAACAATGACGAGTTGCAGTTCGTCGTCCGTGTCGGTCACGCGCTCCTGGATCTTCTTGAGCTGGGTGGGGGTGCGGACGTAGTCGACAACCTCCTCGTCATCCTTGGCCGGGTTGCCGGTGAACACCACCCTGATCCGGCCCGTGTTGTCCGTCAGCAGCTGGGTTTTCGGGTCGCGCTCGCCCGCCCAGTCGGGTCGGCGGCGGATGATTTCCTCGAAGAGGCGGGCGGCGATGACACGAGACGCGCAGACGATCATCCCCTTGCCCCGGTAACCGGTGAGCTTGACCATCTCGCTGCTGCGCGCGTCCCAATGGTCGAGCAGCTTTCCGGCGAGTTCCCTGATGCGCTCCGGTGCGCCGATCAGGTTCTCGTACTTCCCAAACTCCCGACGGGCCTTGCGCTTCTCCGCCTCCGACAGCCCCTCTATCAACCCCTCGGCGCGGGCGTCCAGGTCGTCGAGGTCGACGTCGGCGGGCAGGTCCACCCTGACCAGGTGCGGCTCGTAGAAAACGGGGACGGTCGCCCCGTCGTCCACGGCCTGGGTGAGGTCATAGGTGTGGATGTCCTCGCCGAAGACACCCCGAGTGCTGCCGACGCGGTTCTCGATGGGTGTGCCGGTGAACGCGATGAAGGCAGCGTTGGGGAGAGCGTCGCGCAGGTTGCGGGCGTAGCCGTCGATGAAGTCGTAGTGACTGCGGTGCGCCTCGTCTACGACGACGATCACGTCGCGGCGCGGGGAGATCAGCGGATGTCGGACCCCGGCTGCCCGCTCCTCCTCAGTGAGGCGGAACTTCTGCAACGTGGTGAAGACGACTCCGCCGCCGCCTTCCTGCCGCTGGAGCAGTTGCCGCAACTGGCCCGCGTCCGCGGCCTTCTCCGGAGCCCCGGTGATCTTCTCCAGGGTGCGGCTGGTGGCGAAGGTTTCGTAGAGCTGGGTGTCCAGGTCGATGCGGTCGGTGAGAAGAACGAAGGTCGGGTTGGACAGCTCGGGGGTGCGGGCCGCCTTGCCGACGTAGAACAGCATCTCCTCGCTCTTGCCGGCGCCCTGCGTGTGCCAGACGACGCCTGCCCGCCCGTCGGTGGCCACAGCGGACTCGGTGGCCCGCACTGCGGCGTTGACGGCGATGTACTGGTGGGCCTTGGCGAGCTTGACCGTGTCGACCGCACCAGACTCCGGGGCGGAGTAGGACAGGAAGTTCGCGATCAAATTCAGGAAGCGGGTGGGCTCGAACGCACCGTAGACCATCCGCTCCAGGGCACGGCCGTCCTGGCGCTCGTCCTTGCGAAGCATCACGTCGTGCTCGTCCGCATGCCAAGGGGCCATATGCTGCCAGGGCGTGAACGGGGTGCCCATGCGGGCGGTGATGCCATCGGAGACGAGGGTGACGAGGAGCGTGTGGAAGGTGCCGGTCTCCTTCAGCTCACGCCGGTAGCCCTGGAGCTGGTCGTATGCGGTACGGGCGCTGTCGTTGCTGTCCGCCTTCTTCAGCTCTACGACGGCGAGGGGCAGGCCGTTGACGTACAGGACGATGTCGAAGACGAAGGTGCGGTTCTTGGTGCTGCGCACCCGCACTTGGGAGGCGGCCACCAGGTCGTTACCGTGCGGGTCGGCGAAGTCGACCGGGCGGATGGTGGCGTGGCGCTTCTCGCCGGTGGCGGGGTCGTCGTACGGGACGCGCACACCACCGGTCAGGCGCTCGTAGAACCGGTGGTTCTCGCGGAGGTCGTTCCGGGTGTGCCAGCGCAACAGCTCGTTGACGGCGTCGGCGGCGACGTACTCGGGCAAGCGCGGATAACGGTTGCGGATCGCCTTGAGCAGGCGGGGCCGGAGGATCAGATCGTCCCAGTCCGCCCGCACGCCGTAGGCGGGACCGAGCTCCGGCCCCGAAATGTGCTGCCACCCGTACTGGGCGAGCAGCTCGAGCGTGTGCGACTCCAACTCCTTCTCGGTGAGCCTGTCTATGGGGGGATTACTGAGCGGCGGCTCGGTACCTGCGGTCATGCGACCTCCTCGACGGTACGGACAACGTCCTTGACGCGGAGCTTTCCAGAGAGCAGCTGCGGGAGGAGGGTGTCGCGGAGGTCGATTAGGGTACGATTTTCCTTCGCGGTTTGCGTCACCGAGGCGTGCAGTGCGTCGAGCTTCGCAGACAATCGCTCTCGCTCTCCTTGGGCGGGCAATGGGATTCGCCAACCAGGCATCTCCTTGAGCGGCAGCCGATCCACGGTGGCTCCTTGGACGGTTCTACGCCTGATCTCATCCTGGAACGCAGGGCTGAGATACGCATGCAGCAGCAGCGCACCACTGACGGACGTGGACTTGCTGCGCAGCAACGCCATCCGCCGCCCCAAGCTCCCTCGTACACCGGGCGGCATCAGTGCGGCATCACCGAGCCGGGTCTCGTAGGAGAAGAGAACGTCCTCGGCCTGTGGTTGCACGCGTCGGGTCCAGCGGGGGAAGTCCTCTTCGGAGAGGTGCGCCGACTCGGCAAGGTCGAGAAATCCGTTCTTCAGGCTGCTGATGCTGAGGAACCAGGGGCCGGTCTCGGTCTTCTGCGGAGTGGCGTGCGGGCCGTCGAAGAGTTCAGCAAGGTCACCGATGAGCTCCGACTCACCGCCGATATTGGCACCCTCGTAGCAGGCGCTAGCAAGGCCCAGAGCCGTCTCACGCATCCGCTCGTTGAGCGCGATCTTGTCATCCAGTGTACCGAGAACTTCCGAAATGGCTCGCTGCTCGGCGAGGTCGGGGATACTGACGGGCCACCGTGAAAACTCGACTAGCGGGATGCGATCCACCGTCGCACCATGAATCGCTCGCTCAGCGATGGTCCTCTGGAACTCCGGACCCAAATACAGATATAGCAAGAATCGCGGGTCCACCGCATTAGGCTTAGGCCGCAGCAGCCCCATCCTCCGGCCGAGGCATGCCTGAAGCCCCGGAGGCATAAGGGCCGCCTCACCGAGGCGAGTCTCGTAGGAGAAGAGTAGGTCACCCTCGCGTGGCACCACCCGCTTGGTCCACTTCACGAAGTCAGCTTCAGACAGGTGAGCCGACTCAGAGAGAATCAGGCGCCCCGATGCCAAACTGGAGATGCTCAGAAACCAAGGGCCGTTGTCTGTTTTTCTCGGCGTGGCATGAGGTCCGTCATAAACGTCAGCCACATCTCCGATGGTTAGCTTCCGCCACTCCCCCATCACACCCTCCCCAACTGCTCATCCACAACCTTCGCCAACCGCTCCGACTCCGCGAACTGCTCCCGCAGTAGGGCCGTTAGGCGAGCGATCTTCGCCTCTACCGACTCCGCGTCAGGGTCCGCCTCCGCCTCGGCGACGCCCACGTACCGCCCCGGCGTCAGCACGAAGTCATGCTCAGCGATGGCGTCCAGCGAAGCGCTCACGCAGAAGCCGGGCACGTCCTCGTAGGGACCAGCCTCCTTCACACCCCGCCACGCGCGCACTGTGTCGCCGATCCGGTGGACGATCTCCGCCTCGGTCAGCTTTCTCAGGGTGCGGTTTTCCATATCGCCGAAGTCGCGCGCGTCGATGAACAGCACCTCGCTCTTGCGCGCCGGCGACCAGCCGGAGTGCCTTCCCTTGCCCTCCGCCAGGAACCACAGGCAGGCCGGGATCTGAGTGGATCGGAACAACTGGCCCGGCAGGGCGATCATGCAGGCCACGAGGTCGGCCTCAACGATTGCGCGACGAATGTCGCCCTCGCCCGACTGCTTGCTGCTCATTGAGCCGTTCGCCAGGACTACACCGGCCCGCCCGCCAGGGGCGAGCTTGCTGATCATGTGCTGGAGCCAGGCGTAGTTCGCGTTGCCGACCGGCGGGGTGCCGTACACCCACCGCTTGTCCATGCCAAGCAGTTCCCCGCCCCAGTCGGAGATGTTGAAGGGCGGATTAGCCATGACCACGTCCGCCTTCAGCTCTGGGTGCTGGTCGTTGCGGAATGTGTCGGCCGGCTCGTCGCCCAGCTTGGCTTCGACCCCGTGGATCGCCAGGTTCATGTGAGCCAACTGCCAGGTCGTCTGGTTGAGTTCCTGGCCGTAGACGGCGACGTTCAGCGGGTTGCCGCCGTGCGTCTCAATGAACTTCTCCGCCTGGACGAACATGCCACCCGAGCCGCACGCCGGGTCGTAGACCCGCTCGCCCTGCTTCGGTTCCAGCACCTCGACCAGCAGCTTCACTACGCTCTCGGGGGTGAAGTACTCACCGCCCTTGCGGCCCTCCTTCAGGGCGAACTCGGCGAGGAAGTACTCGTAGACCTCACCCATGATGTCCCGTGCGCCCTTGCGCCTGCCGTCCTCGCCCAGCTGCTCCTGGAAGACCAGCCGGTCCAGCAGCTTCACCAGGCCGGCGAGGCGTTCCTCGTCCACCTGGCCGCTGTTGTAGATCTTCGGCAGGGTCCTGTTCAGCGCCGGGTTGAACTTCTCGATGGCGCGCATGGCCGCGTCGATGGTCTCGCCGACGCTCTCGCCCTCGACCGTGCCCCTCGCCCGCTCCAGCACGCTCTCCCAACGGGCGGCGGGCGGCACGTAGAAGATGCCGGAACCGGTGTACTCGCGGCGCTCTTCGAGGGTGGCGAGGATGTCCTCCTCGCTCCAGCCGCCCTCCTCGCGCAGCTCGGCCTCCAACTGGGCCCGCTTCTCGGCCATGGCGGCGGAGACGTACTTGAGGAAGACCAGGCCCAGGACGAAGTGCTTGTACCCGGCGGCGTCCAGACTGCCGCGCAGCTTGTCCGCCGCCGCCCAGAGCACCTTCTTCATGTCCTGGGGTTCAGCCGTCTTCTTCTTCCGTGGCGGCACGGGTGCCTCACTTCTTTCCTGATCGTGGTGTTCTTCGTCGTACGCCGTGTTGGCCGGCGCAGCCGTGTTTCTCGTCGCTATGCCCGACGCCGCCTCAGGCGCGGCCGGGTCTGCGGCGCAGCGCCAGGTCCCCGTCGGCGACGCCCGCCGCCAGCCGCAGGGCCAGGTTGTCCAGCGCCGCAAGTTGCCGCCGTACGTCGGCGCGCTGCCGGTCGGTCTCCTTCAGGATGGCCTCCAGTTCGGCGACCTCCTCGGGGGCCAGCCCGGGCAGGTCCATGTCCCGCACGCTCACCCTGCGCACCAGCGAGCCGCTGCCACGATGCTGGTTGCGCGGGGCTGCGAGCAGTTGGGCGAGCGGGTGCGGGCGCATCCACACCTCCTCTGGCAGTAATTTCCCGGCTAGGAATTCCCGGTACGCCGGGATCCGCAGCCCTTGAACGGGTGCGAGCAGCACACAGCCGCCCGCATCGTCCACCAGCGTGCGTACCCCGTGCTCGGTGAGCAGGAAGACGTCGCCGCGCTCGGTGGTCTGGGCCTGCGGGTACTCGGCCAGGTCTTCCAACGCGATCCGCCGCTGCCCGAGCGGCAGGGTGCCGAGCATCTCCTCGCGGCCAACGACCATCAGACCGGCGTCCCCTATGTCCGACTCGCGGATCCGATGCCCGGCCAGCAGCCTGATCTGGCCCGCCCGCAGATGCTCGCCAACCCTGCGGTGTGTCACCTCGCTGCCGGGGACCCGCCTGGCAACACCGAGATCGCCGATCCACTCCTTGAGCTGGGGCAGAGCCGTCGCGGCCTCGCGCCGTGCGTCCAGGGTGGCGGCGAAGTGGTCAAGGCCCTGTTCTTTCGTGCCGAGCCGGTGCGCCGGCAGGACCGATCGGCCGTCGAGAAGGGCTTCTCCCCTCAGGCGCGTGGCCGACACGGGAAAGTCCCTGGCCTCCTCAGCCGTCGGTGACCTTCCGTCCTCCAGCACTTTCGCGACGTACTCCGGCCACGCGCCTCCGACCCGGCGGGCGATCCGGTCGGCGTCGACCAGCAGTACCCGGCCCCGGCTGTCCGGTGCTGCCTCGTTGCGCAGCACAAGCAGCGCGTGTTCCGCTCCTGTGCGGAATCGGTGAGTACGGCGCGGCAACTGGATGACCGCCGCGACTACGTCCCGGCTCAGCAGTTCCTCACGCATCCGCGCGTTCGGTGTGGGAGTCGCGCCACGCGGTCGACTCAAGGTCCAGGACGGTACGACGACCAAGCCCCGGCCGCCGGGGTTCAGTCGGCGCACGGCTTCGAGGGCCCAGCTGAGCGGCCCCTTGTCGTCAAATTCCCGCTCGCCCGCGGCATAGGGCGGGTCGGCGATGACGACATCGCCGGACGTGGTACCCGAGGGGCGTTCCGGACCCGGGTCGGGGTTCCGCTGCGCAGACGGCCGCAAGGTATCCAGTTCCTCGGGGTCCGCGCAGACGTTCACGCCACTGCAGTGGTGCGCGAGGAGCCGGTAGCTGATGAGTTTGCGGCGCAGCGGGTCGGGCTCCACCGCGAGGATGCCTTCGTGCCCACGGATGTCGCCGAGGCCGAACAGCAGCTCCCCGGTGCCAGCGCACAGATTGATCACCGCGGGTTGATCGGAGCCGGGTGACACGACGTCCAGCGGGCCAGCCAGTCTGCTAATCAGCTCCGCGAGCGGGAACGGCGTCATGTCCGTGATCAGGTCCGACTCCAGCCGCTCGGCCAGACCCAGCACCGTGTCAGCGGCGGCTCCCGGCGAGCCCAGTTCCCCGATGAGCTGCCGTACCGCACGCGCAACACGCAGGTCGGCGGTTTCCACGTCCGTCAGCAACTCGTCCGAGAGGGCCTTCGCGCGCTGGTCGTCACCTTGCCCTGCCATGGCGCATACGGCCAGCGCGTCGGTGATGAGCCGCTCCGCCGAGCCCAGTTCGTGACGCAGGGCAACGAGTCCACGTAGCCGCAGGCCGCGTCGGAACCGGTCGCCGTAGGTCGGCAGGGAGCCGTCTTCGTCGGGCTCCGCGTCCGGGATGAGCCGCAAATCCAGCCAGGCCGCCACGTCCTCCGCGTCGAAAAGGGGCCTGCTGCCGCTGCCACCCACCGGATCCGGGAACGGCGGGCGCCTGTCGCCCCCCAACTGAGGAGAGTCCTTGGAGAACCTACGCCTCCAGTTACTGACGGTGGGCCGGCCAACTTCAGCGAGTTCCTTGATCTCGCCCAGGGAAACCAGCGAGACGCCCTCCGCTTCACCCAGCGCCCGCGTGCTCACACTCGCTCCCATCCCACCAACTGGCGTCTTCCTCGTGACGGCCCTTGCCGTCGATGTTCGCGACTGTCACAACCGCATAGGCTCCTGACCCGACAGGACCGCCCTCCTGCGCGCCAGCACCTCGGGCACCTGCCCGTACTTCTCATGCCGTTCGGCCATCTCCGGGGACACGTACCGCAGAAGCGTCAGCGCGGTGTCCAGGTCCTGCTCGAGGTGCCGCTGGAAGATGCACTCGTGGTGGGCAATCCGGTTCCGCAAGGTGAGCATGAACTGGAACTTCTTGTACAAGTCGTCCCGACCACCGCAGTGGGCACGGAACAGATGGCGCAGCGAGGAGTTCCAGTACTTCATCTCGTAGTTGTCACCGCCACCACGCCCGAGAAGGCTGACCCAGAAGCCGAACGGAAGCTGCGCCACGATGTCGCACGGACCGAACGGACGGTACGGGCGCCTGTTCTCAAGCGTCTCTCGCGCACTCTCCAACATGTCCTGACCCTTGTAGTTGGGCCGGGCTTTCGGCACATCCCACCAGGCCTCCTGACCATGACGGCCTACAAGCTGGCGGTGGAGCCGGTTCCGCAGGCTAACTTCCAAGTCACGCAGTGGACTCTGCAGGGCCCTGGCCACTTCGGAGTCCCACGCGTACAGGCGCAGAGCACGGGTGCGGTCACCTCCGCACTTGTGCAGGAAAGGCTGGAACCTCTCTGGAGAGATGGCCTCGATTAACCGACCCTGCTCATCCGCCCCACGCTCACCTTGCGTCATCGCGCATCCTTTCCCCCGCGACCCGTCCGTGGTAGGTTTTGTCGAGTAAGCCTTGGACAACTGTCACTGCACCGCATACAGCCCTTGGCAGTGCTTGGTTGTGACCCCCGAGTCCGCCCGCTCAGTTCAGGCGGACTCGGGGGCACAACTGTTTCTAGCCCAGAGGCCCGCTTACAGAAGCGGCGCTCTAGCAGCTACGACCAAGAGTAGTGGAGCCCATACTGGTTCTGTCAATTGGCATCAATGAGAAGGGCACTTCTCAGCACTTCATAGTCAATCGGCCAACTTCTCTAGCTCGGGTTCCCTACGGGGACGGGCGGCGTCGGCTGACGCCAACACTGACGCCAACCGGCCCGGATGGCGGCGTCCGAAGGCAGCCGTCCACGGACGACAGAAATGCTCAAACCGGGGCATATCACCGCCCCGGCTTGGCCTGAAAAGCGGAAGGTCGCCGGTTCGACCCCGGCCCTGGCCACATCGCATGACCAGGCATGATGCCCTCGAAGCAGATCGCTTCGGGGGCATTTTCGTGCCGTTTGACGCCAACGGCGCGGCGGACGGTCAGGCCCTCCGCATCTTTGCCGCAACTCCACCGCCCCCACCGTCACGCCGCGTCGGCGTGACGGTGGGGCACGAAGCGCATCGTCGTCCTTCCGTCCAGGGGGGCCAGCCGGATGTCGAGGTCCGCCTCCAACGCCTCGGCGAGCCGCGCGAGGAGGGGAAGGGTCGGGGTCGTGTCCCCCAGTTCGACGCGGGAGATGCCAGGCTGCGTCATGCCGGCCCGCCGGGCGAGTTCGGTCTGGGAGATCCCCAGCTGCCTTCGCCTGTCCCGCAGAGCGGCCGACAACTGCTGCCCATAGTCCACGGCTTCCTCCTGGCTATGCGGCGCGAGCGGCGAAGCTGACTGCCGTGCCCGAGGTCGCCAGATGGACGTCCACAGAGACCTCCAGAGCCGCGGCAATCCGGAGAAGCAGGTCGGACGTGACCGGGAGGACTCCACCAACCTCGATGTGTTCCACCTCGTCAGCGGTGCTACCGAGGCGAACCGCCAGCTCGTCCTCGCTCAGTCCCAGCTGGGTACGCCGGTCGTAGACCAGCTGACCGAGCGCCATGGCCAGACGAATCTGCTCTCGCTCGGCGATGATCGCGGGGGGCTCGAACTCCCCCTGGATCGCGCGCTTGTCCCGAGCCAGCTGCCAGCGTGCGTGGTTCACCGTTCCTCCTCCGCCGTGTTGCGACTGTAGATCTCATGAGCTTCCGGATGCCCCGTCTCGCACACCAGCTTGGCAGCCTTGGCTCGCTTGACCTCCGCTTCCTCACGCATTCGGGTCTTGCGAAAGACAGTGAGCAGAACGATGCGGCGTCCAGGCGCCAGCCAGTAGCTGATCCGCACCGCGTTCCCGCTCAGACCGAGGCGCAGTTCCCGCACCCATCACCCAGGTTCCGCGAGTGCGGCTCGTCGAGCGTGGTCGGGTACTCGGCAAGGAGATCAGCCTTCCTCCTCGACCTGCCGATAGCGCTGCGGGGTGAGACTCGCAAGCCAGAGACCGCACCTCCGGTTCCAGCTCGATGGAGTAGCGCTCGCCCGTACCAGCCACTGTATATCGCGCAGATGGTATGGGCCGTCGGTTCGTTTCAAGCGCCCCGTGCGTGCGGGTGGCGTCAGCCGCGCAGCACCCGGTCGTCGAGTCTGCGCAGCAGGCCGGGCAGGTGCCGGTGCTCCTCACGGAGCGCGGCCAGCCGCTGCCGGAACTCAAGGCCGCGTCCGACGTGGTCACAGGCGTCTCGGAGCTCGACCAGGAGGGCCACGGCGACGTCGTAGCGGGCCGTCTGCTTACGCGCGACATGGTTCTCGACCTCGCGCCAGATCGCTTCCTCATTGGTAGCCAGGGCGGTCAGCTTCTTGGCCCGGGCCTCGAATCGAACCCGCTCGGCACCCTGCTGGCGCTCGGTAGCCAGCGTGTGCGCAGCGTCCAGCAACTCGGCGGCTGAGCGCTGCCCCGGCACGGTCGCGACGGGCGGCTCGCCGCGCAGGCGGCGCAAGAGTTCGGCTCCCAGCTGAGGCTCACCCCCCAGCGCGAGACGCAGTAGGAGGCCGTCCTTCTCCTTCTCAGGAAGCGCGGCGATCAGTGGTGCCAGCTCCTTCTTTCCGGGCCTCCTCCGAGGCTCTGGGGCGGGCGGGCTGGCTTGGGCGGCGACCGCGAGCAGGTCGGCGTCGACACGCAGGAAGTCCGCGAGCGCTCGCTGCGGTGCGGTGAGCCGGTCGAGCCCAGCCGGGACTGGGGGCTCGACTACTTCCTGGTAAGCCTCCTCGTCGTCGTCCTGCAGCGCCCAGGCGCCGATGGCGGACAGCCACGCGAGGTACAGGGCGCGGTGGTCCCCGGAAGCCAGCTCGGCCCGTACCCCGGCGATGGCACCGAGCGAGTCCTCGGCGCCCTCCTCCCAGTCCCCGCCCTCGTCCTCGCTGCGCAGGTCCAGGACGAGGTGGGTCTTGGTCGTCCATGCCTCGACGCACTCGTCGAAGCAGTACGGCTCCAGCGCCCGCAGCGTGAGCTGCCCCTTGGGAACCCGCAGGATCACCTGGTGGGTGCCCCAGTTGGTCAGGTAGAGGTGAGCGTCGTAGTACCGCTCCACCATCCGTCTCGGATCACCGCGGAAGTTGCCCCACTGATATTCGTTGGTGAAGCTGGTCGCGGTGATCCGGGCCCGGGTGGACAGCGCCCGCAGTTGCTCCTGCTCGTCGCTGGTCAGCGGCCGGTCGATCGCCAGGAACTCGTAGTACTGGTACTCGCTCACGCTGCGACCGTAGTGGAAATGCCGATCCTCGATGATGGAATCCGCCAAGCCCGAGGCAGACAGGAAGAGCTGATGGAGCCCGAACAGCCACGCACCGTCGAGCTGATCCGAGGTCTCGTCAGCTGGATCGGCGCGGGACGCAAGCTCACCCAGACGGGCAAGGTCACCCTCACGGATGCGCGGGCCCTGGTCACGCTCCTGGAGACCGGCGACACCATCGACCCGGCCATCGGTGACAGGACCTTCAAGACCAAGTCCAGCCAGGAGCTGTACCACCTGAACCTGCTGGTGGAATGGGCCAAGGCGGCCCGGCTGCTTCGGGTCACCGGCGGCCGTCTGGTGCCCGTCACGAAGAACGCGCGCCTACTGAAGGACCCCGAGCGCGTCCTCGACGCGCTGTTCGAGGCGCTGCCGCGCATCGGCGAGGCGGTGCTCCCCGCCGGGTGGCTCGGCTCGACAGGCTGCACCAGGTCATTTAGGCCGCCATGGGCTGGCAGAACTGTCACCTGCACGCGTTCAGCGCGTACGGCATCCAGTACGGACGCCGCTCCTCTGAACTCGACTTCGTCGACGAGACCACCGCTGTCCTGGAGGTCCTGGTCAAGGAAGGCGGACACCTCGACTACGACTACGATTTCGGCGACTCGTGGGAGCACCGCGTCACCGTCGAACGCCGGATGACAGCCGAGGCCGACCACCACTATCCCGCCTGCGTGGACGGCGCCGGAGCCTGCCCACCTGAGGACTGCGGCGGCCCGGGCGGGTACGAGGACCTCAAACGGACCCTCCAGGACTCCGCCGACCCGGAGCACGAGGACCTGCTTCGCTGGCTCGGTCTCGAGACAGCAGCCGACTTCGACCCGGCCCACTTCGACCTGCGCGAGATCAACCGGCAACTGCGCACCCTCGACTGACGAGCACAGTCCGGTCCCGAGACCCCGGTCACCGGCCGGCCAGCAACGCGCCCGCCAGCGACTGGGCAGTGCCCGGCCCCTGGCCGCGGCGCGGTCGCGCTCCGGACAGCGACGGCATGCGCTTGGGAGCGCGTTCCTGGCGGGCCTTCTCGATGACCGTCGTCCCGGTCTCCGCCTCCAGCACGGGGGCGTAGCCGGCAGCCCGAAGCGCGGCAAGGGTTGCCTCGGGATCGGCGGTACTGATCAGCACGGTCGGCGCGATCCTCCGCAACCCGAGCCTGGCCAGCGCACGGGCCGCGGCGAGCTCCGACACCAGTGCCTCGTCGTCGGAGCGGATGCAGCAGGCGGAGCGCACCACTCGCATCCGGCCGTGGGTACGTGCGGTGTCCTTGACCAGGTACTCCAGGGGCTGCGGAAGCGGCCGCCCGCCCTCGGAGACGTCGGCCAGCCGAGCCAGCAGGTCGGCGGCGTCCAATCCGGAGTCCAGCGCCCGGCGGACCGCCGCAGGGGTGATCCGCCACACCGCGGCATGGCCCTCCGACTCCCGGTCCGCACAGGCGGCCAGCAGGTCGGTCAGCTCTGATGCGGCAGCTCCGGCGACCACGGCCGTGAGGTCCGCCTGGAACCGGGCGGTGGTCTGCGGCGCGGGCAGCAGGGCGTCCAGGGCCGCGGACAACCGCCGAACCGCGTCGTCCAGAGCAGGACGGTCGCGCAGTGCCGGCCCGGCGCCCGGGACGGCGGGGAAGTGGCGGTGTGCACCCGCCCTCAGGAACCCGAGCACGGCGTGCCCGAGCGACGTCAGCGCTCCGTGGGCGACGACCCCGAGCAGCTCCGCCTCGGCCAGGGTCGCCTCGACCCGCTCAGTCTCCTCCGCGCCCTGGGTGAGGGCGGTGGGGCGGAACCAGGCCGCCGTGGCGATGAGAGCGGCGAGCGCGGTCGCCCGCCCGCGAGCGGACTTGCCGGTGGCGACTCCGTGTCCGGCCGGAAGGGTGGCGAGGGCCTCCAGCACGGCATGGCGCAGATCGACGGCCTCGCCGTCCTCCGGCGCGATCAGCGCGACCGGGGTGTCATTCTCGTCCGGCCAATGGCTGAACACCTCGGGCACCACCGCCCAGGTGGCGACGAACGGCAGCAGGCGCCGAGCGGGTGGAGCCGCCAGCCACTCGTCGTACCGCTCGGTGGGCAGCATCCGGGCAGGTGGCTGGGATTCCGGCCGACGCGCGCGGCCCCGTCCTCTCGCCGGGGTCTCCGGCTCATCGGCGCAAGGGGTGATCAGGTCCGCGTTGTTCGCCAGGTCGAGCCACAGTCGGGCTTGTTCCTCCGGCATGCCGACCGCCTTCGCCAGCCGGCGGGTGTCCCGGACCGCGATTCCGCCCGCCTTGCGGACAGCCAGCGGTTGCGCGGCCACCTGGCGGAGCATCAGCTCGACCCGGGAGGCCGCCTCGGCCAACGCCGCCTGTGCCTGGCTCTCGACTGCACCGTCCGGGATCTCCACCGTGCCTCCGACCGGAGGCGGGACGGACAGGTAGCTCGGCGCGCGGTCGTGGTCACGCAACGCGTCGGCCGCCTCGCGCGGCAGTTCCACCAGGTCCTCATCCACCGGAACGACCAGACCGCGAGCGGCCAGCCAGTCCGTACCGGGATCTCCCGAGCCGCCTTCCCGGAAGGTGAACTTGCCTCCGGAGCCCGGGTAGAAGCCGCCGCCGTACCGCGAGACGAAGCAGTGTGTGCGCAGCAGTGGCGGGCCCGGAACCAGTTTTTCCAACAGGTCCAAGGCCGCGGGCGGCGCCTCGGCGGCCATGGCGCGCACACGCTTCGCATCCCTGAGCACGTCCACGATCTGCCGCTGCGCCTCGTCTCGAGTCCGCGCCTTCGCGAGCCCCAGCCCCTGCGCGATCCGGTGAATCTCCGGAGCGTTGAAGGCCTCGGTGAGCAGTTGTTCGGCGGGCCGGCCGTAACCGCCGCCGCCCGCCTGACGGTGGACCAGGATCGGAACGGTGACCCTGCTTCCGGACGAGGGCAGCACCAGGGCCCGCTCGGTCAGCCGGGACAGCGCGGCCTCGGCCGCAGACCGACCCGCGTCGTCAAGTTGCAGGAATCGGAAGAGCTGGTCCCGGGTCACGGAGCGGTCAGCGGGGTCGACCGCAGGCGCGTCGAGGCGCGGCGAACGGCCGCCGTAGCCCGTGAACAGGTGATGGGCGGACGGGACGGCCGGTAGCGGACCGTGCAACCGTTCGGCCAAGGCCGCCACAGCGAACAGCAGTTGCAGGTCCCCGAGACTGATCTCGTTCAGCCCCAGGGCCGTCGAGTCGTCCGTCAGCAGATGGCCGGCCAGGTCGGCCAGGCTCGCCACCCTGGCCGCGTGGGGAAGTTCGCGCTGCTCCAGCAGCTCGGTCAGCTGCGAGGGAGTACGGTCGGCCAGCCAAACAGCGAGGCTTCGTGCTGCTTTCACCGCACCAAGCGTAGTGAGTCGCCGGCGGGAACGGGACCAGAGATGCGAAACCGGGGACCCTGGCACAGCTCGGCCCGCAGCCGGCGATGGCACCGGGTGTACGCACTCCCGGCTGGTGAACGCGGTCCGATCGAAGCCATCGGCGAGCCCCGCGCGGTCACGACGGAGAATCTCCGGCTCTTCGCGGCAACCTTTTCGACCTCCGCGGCCACTCAGTGCTGTCCGGCCAAGTGGTTCGGTCAGATGCGACGGCTGAAAGAGAGCACAGACGTGTCCCTTGAACGAGAGCACAGAGATGTCCCTCGCCCACCCGACGCCGTCGGTGGCGTCGCGCGGGTGGGCGGCCACGGGCGCGGAGCCCGTCCGTCGCATCGCGCCCGTCGGCTGTACCAGCGCCGGGGTTTCTGGGCGGCTGTCGGCCTGGCGGTCGTGGGCGCCTCCGTGGCCGTGGTCAACACGGCCTCGGCGGGCACCGTGTCCGTGGACACGAGCCCCTGGTACCTGCTGGTCAACCGCAGCACCGGCCAGGTGCTGGACGACTACGGCTACGGCGCGTACGACGGCGCCCCGGTGGTGCAGTGGAGCCGCACCGGCGAGGCGAACCAGCAGTGGAAGTTCCTCGACGCGGGTGACGGGAACTACCGGCTGCAGAACCGGTACTCCGGAAAGGTGCTGGACGACTACGGCTGGTCGAAGGCCGAAGGCTCCCAGGTGAGGCAGTGGCGTGACCTGAACGGCGCCAACCAGCAGTTCCACCTGGAGAAGTCGTCGGACGGCTACGTGCGTCTGATCAACACCTTCAACGGCAAGGCCGTCGAGGTCCCGCTCGGCTCCAGGACCGACGGGGGCCAGATCGCCCAGTACCACGACTGGAACGGCGCCAACCAGCAGTGGCAGCTCGTCCCGGCCGGCGGCGCGGGAGGCACCGGGAACACCGGTGCCTCCGGCAGCAGCGCCACGCCCACCAAGCCCGCCACGCCGGGCGGCAGCGCTCCGACGAGCCAGGCCCCGGGTGGTAACCACCCGACGTCGGCGCCGCCGGCGGTTCCGGCCGGCGGCGGCAACAACCCGGCGAAGAGTTTCATGGGCAGCAACACGGTGCTGATCGGCGGCTCGATGTCCGACGCATCGGCGAACGCCGCACCGTTCGACGTGCAGTACGCCTACGTGCACAGCCGGCCCGCGCCCTCCTCGGACTACTACACGGCGGCCCGCTGCCAGGACGGGTGGACGGGCTGGTGGGGTTGCTGGAACGGCAGCACCACGGCACCCGGCACGTACGTGACCTGGCGGGACGCCAAGGCGGCTCAGGAGACCTACCAGGGCAAGCCGCGTCCGCAGAAGTTCCTCTGGACCTGGTACTCGCTGCGTGACCTCGGCGACGCGGCGGGCCAGGGCGACGGTCCGGGCGAGGTCCAGGCCATCAACAGGGCCGACCTGCTCACCCGGTACCTGAACGACTACCGCTTCTTCCTCCAGAAGATCGGCACCTCGCACGACATGATCGACCTCGAGCCCGACTTCTGGGGCTACGTCCGGTCGCTCGGCGACCCGCACCACGTCGCCGCGCAGGTCACGGCCGCGGACCCGACGGACTGCGGATCGCAGGAGAACAGCGCCGCCGGACTCGCCCAGTGCCTGATCTCGATGGCGCACAAGTACGCTCCGAACACCGCCGTCGGGATGCACCTGTCCTGCTTCGACTGGCAGCAGAACACCCCGCAGTGCGTGAAGGACTACGCCCACCTCGGCGCACAGAACGCCGACTTCCTGGCCACCGACGTGTCGGACCGCGACGCGGGCTGGTACGCGCAGCCCGCCCACGGCGGCCTCGACAAGTTCTGGACCGACCAGAAGGCCGCCGCGCAACTGTCGTTCTACAAGACGATGGCCGAGTCGGTGGGCAAGCCGGTGGTCCTGTGGCAGATCCCCGTGGGCAACATGGCGCAGAACAACACGCTCAACCACTACAAGGACGACAAGGTGGACTGGTTCTTCGCGCACATGGACCAGGTGGCGAACGCGCACATCGCCGGTCTGCTCTTCGGCGCGGGGCAGCAGGAACAGACCACGGCCGAGACCGACGGCGGAAACCTGATCAACAAGACGATCGCGTACCACAACTCGGGCGGTGCGGCGCTCAAGTAGGCGGAGGAACGGCTGTGGCCCCGCCCTTCGGCGGGGCCACAGCCGTTCTCCTGGTGCGCGACCGGGGCGTCGAGGGCGGCATGCCCCGGGCCTTCCCCATGAGCCCGCAGGAGCGGGTGCGGCCCGGCCGGTGGTGGTGTCAGAGGGCGGGGAAGGCGGGGAAGGTGCAGGTGGGGGCCGCGCCCGGGCCGTTGGTGGTGGTCAGGGTGACGTCGGGGCCGGACGGGTGGAGGTTGGTGTCGGTGGCGGTGATGCGGGCGTTGGCGGCGGTCGCCGTGGTGACGTCGAGGTTGACGTGTTGCAGGGTCAGTTCGAGCGGGCGGGTCCTGTCCAGTCCGACGAGAGTGGATTTCGCGCCGCTGGGGGAGTGGGTCGCGGTGACGCCGTCGACGGTGATGCCGGTGAACCAGGGTGCGTTGGGGCCGCTGCCGCCGGAGTAGTGGGTGTCGAAGACGAGCGGGGCGCGGACGGCGTCGAGGCAGGTGTTCAGGTAGGTGACGCCGGTGACCCTGCCGCCGTTGGCGGGCGAGCTCTTGATGCGGATGCCGGTGCTGGAGCCGCTGGTGGTGCCGAGGGCGTCGGTGCCGGTGAGGGTGTTGTCGCGGAAGAGGACGTTGGTCACGCCGCTGGTGGTCTCGCTGCCGATGGAGATGCCGTGGGTGCCGTAGAAGTGGTTGTTCGTCACGGTGATGTTGCTGCTGGACCTGTTGCCGCCCTTGATGGCGATGCCGTCGTCGCCGTCCATGATGAAGGAGTCGGCGATGGTGACGTTGGTGGCGCCGGCCGGGTCGATGCCGTCGGTGTTGCGGGCGCCGGCGGGGGTCTTGATGCGTACGCCCCAGGCGGTGAAGCCGTCGCCACCGTTGTAGACGACGTGGAAGTTGGGGGAGTTCAGCAGGTCGACGTGGTAGAGGGTGAAGTTGTCGGAGTCGTCGGCCTGGATCAGGCGGGGGTTGTTCTGGTTGGATCCGGCTTTCTGGGCGTCGGTGGCGAGCTGCCACCAGCTGGTGGTGGTGCCGAGGACGGTCTGGTCGCCGCGGCCGTCGATGCGGCCCTGGCTGCCGTCGGCGGCGCGGACGGCCTCGATGCCGGCGTTGGCTCCGGCGACGCTGATCAGTGGTTTGCAGCCGCCGCCGGAGGAGGCGAGGGTGCCGCAGCGCGGCTTGCCGCTGATCTGGTAATCGGCGGGGTTGCGTGAGCCGTAGAGGGTGACACCACTGTCCAGCAGCAGGACTTCGCCTCGGTGGACGGCCAGCGGTCCGGTGAGGAAGGCGTTGTGGCCGGAGTCCGTCGCCTGCAGCCGGACGGCCACCGTCTGCTGGCCGGTCTGGGCACAGGTGTCGAGGGCGTGCTGGATGCGGATCGTGTCCGGTGGGGTGGTTTCGCTGGCCTGGTCGGTAGCGCGGGTGGGCATGGTCCGGGCGGCGGGAACGGTGGCACAGACGGTGGTGGGCAGTGCGGGCTCGGTGACATGGCGGGTGTCACCGGTCGCTGTTCCGGCCGGCACTGTCGATCGCGTGTGGGCCTTCGGTGTCAGCGTGGCCTGGGCGACCAGGGGGACGGCGGCGCCCATGACGGCGAGGACTCCGGCGGTGGCGAGCACGCGACGGGTCGCCGGGCGTCGGCGGTGTGTGCGTCGGTCGAGATCTGGCAACGGTCCGTCCTTCTGAAGCGGCGGCCCGCGGGCGCGGGCCGATTCTCCATCAGTTGCCGTTAGGTGGACGAAAGGTTGCCGTGCCGAAGTGCGCTCCTCCGGCCGGGCGCGCCGCCTCCGGGTGCACGTCTCACCGCGGGGAGGAGAGGTGCCCCCGACGGGATGAGGGCCGCGCCGGTCCGCTCGACGGAAGATTCTCCTTCCCGAGCGGCAACCTTTCGCGCCGGCACGGCAACTGACGGGTAACCGGGGCACTAGACGGAGGCCCCCAGCGCCAGAAGGGCAAGCCTTTGCCAGATCAGAACCGCTCTCATCGCCGCCGTCCGGCGACCCGCCGCGTGCTCGCCGCCGCCGTTGTCCTCGCTGCCGTGGGTGCCGCCGTACCGCTGGTCGCTCAGGCCGCGTTCACCTCGAACTCCAGCACGCCGACCACGCTGGGCGCGGGGGCGGCCGGCAGCGGCCGCTACTTCGGCACGGCGGTGGCCGCGGGCAGGCTCGGGGACTCGACGTACTCCACCATCCTCGACCGGGAGTTCACCGCGATAACCCCCGAGAACGAGATGAAGTGGGACAGCACCGAACCCTCCCGGGGCTCGTTCAACTTCGGCCCCGCCGACGCGATCGTCGACCACGCCGCCGCGCACGGCCAGAAGATGCGCGGCCACACCCTGGTCTGGCACTCCCAGCTGCCCGGCTGGGTCGGCTCGATCAACGACGCCAACACCCTGCGCAGCGTCATGGACAACCACATCACGCAGGAAATGACCCACTACAAGGGCAAGATCTACGCCTGGGACGTGGTGAACGAGGCCTTCGCCGACGGCCCCAGTGGCCAGCACCGCAGCTCGGTGTTCCAGAACGTGCTGGGCAACGGCTTCATCGAAGAGGCGTTCCGCACCGCCCGGGGCGTCGACCCCGGGGCGAAGCTCTGCTACAACGACTACAACATCGAGAACTGGTCCGATGCCAAGACCCAGGGCGTCTACGGCATGGTCAAGGACTTCAAGTCGCGTGGCGTGCCGATCGACTGCGTCGGGTTCCAGAGCCACTTCGGCGCGGGCGGGCCGCCGGCGAACTTCCAGACCACGCTGTCGAGCTTCGCCGCGCTCGGCGTGGACGTCCAGATCACCGAGCTCGACATCGCCCAGGCCCCCGCGAGCGCATACACCGACACCGTCCGGGACTGCCTCAACGTCGCCCGCTGCACGGGCATCTCGGTGTGGGGCATCCGCGACAGCGACTCGTGGCGCGGCGGTGAGAACCCGCTGCTGTTCGACGCCAGTGGCAACAAGAAGCCCGCCTACGCCGCGGCGCTCACCGCCCTCGGCGGCGGCAGCAGCGGTGGCGGCGGCGGCACCCAGGGCGGGGGCATCAGCTCCGGCACCGTCTACTCGCTCTCCGCGGCGGTCGGCGGGCGCGTCCTGGACGAGCCCGCCGGGCAGAACGGCAACGGCACCCCGCTTCAGGTGTGGGACGCCAACGGCGACGCGCCCAACCAGCACTGGCGCGCCGACCGCAACGCCGACGGCTCCTACACGTTCACCAACCTCGCCAGCGGCCGGGTCCTGGACGAGCCCGGCGGCCGGACGGCCAACGGCACGAAGCCGCTGGTCTGGGACGCCAACGGCGGTGCCAACCAGCACTGGCGTGCCGACCGCAACGCCGACGGCTCCTACACCCTGATCAACGTCGCCAGCGGCCGGGCACTCGAACTCCCCGGCGGCCAGAGCGCCAACGGCACCTCCGTCCAGATCTGGGACTCCTGGGGCGCCGCCAACCAACACTGGAACCTCGACTCGTCCGCACCGGCGGCCGGCGGCACCTGCACCCTCCCGTCGACGTACCACTGGTCCTCGACCGGCGCGCTGGCGCAGCCGGCGAACGGCTGGGCCGCGGTGAAGGACTTCACCGACGTGGTCTACAACGGCAAGCACCTGGTCTACGCGTCGAACGTGAACGGCTCCTCGTACGGCTCGATGATGTTCAGCCCCTTCACGAACTGGTCGGACATGGCCTCGGCCGGGCAGACCGGGATGAACGAGAAGGCGGTGGCGCCCACCCTGTTCTACTTCGCGCCGAAGAAGATCTGGGTGCTGGCGTACCAGTGGGGTCAGTGGCCGTTCGTCTACCGCACGTCCAGCGACCCGACCAACCCCAACGGCTGGTCCGCGCCGCAGCCGCTGTTCACCGGCGGCATCCCCAACTCCGGCACCGGCCCGATCGACCAGACGCTGATCGGTGACGACCAGAACATGTACCTGTTCTTCGCCGGTGACAACGGCAGCATCTACCGGGCGAGCATGCCCATCGGGAACTTCCCGGGCAACTTCGGCTCCTCCTACACCACGGTCATGAGCGACTCGGAGAAGAACCTCTTCGAGGCGCCGCAGGTCTACAAGGTCAAGGACCGGAACCAGTACCTCATGCTCGTCGAGGCCCGCGGCGCGAACGAGCAGCGCTACTTCCGCTCCTTCACCGCCTCCAGCCTGAACGGCTCCTGGACCCCGCAGGCCGCCACCGAGGACCACCCCTTCGCGGGCAAGGCCAACAGCGGTGCCACCTGGACCGACGACATCAGCCACGGCGACCTCGTCCGCAACAACCCCGACCAGACCATGACCATCGACCCCTGCAACCTCCAGCTCCTCTACCAGGGCAAGTCCCCCACCGCGACCGGCCCCTACGACCGACTGCCGTGGCGGCCCGGCGTCCTCACCCTCAAGCGCTGACCCCGCCTGATCCACGGTGATCGCGATCGGGTGCGGCCCGCCGGCGCGTAACCGAGCGGTTCACGCCGCACGCCGCTCCACCCGCTGACCGGCACTCGCCGCATCGAGGAACCCCAGCCGTGCGCCGGCTGGGGTTCCTCCTTCGTGGACCTCCGTCGCGGGTAGCCGAAGCGTTCAGCCGCAGCACGTCGCTCTCGTCCCGGGCGTGGGGCGAAAACGTCCGCGGGAGTCTCGGAACACCGCGCACGAAGGCCGTCACAGCCCCAGCGCCGGACTACTCTGCGGGTGTTGCCCGGCACACCCCAGGAGACACCGCGCATGAACCCGGAGCACTTCGCACTCCTCGAAGAAGCCCGACGGCGCCTGCCCGACGGATTCAAGGTGGAAATCTCGGGCGACACCATCGTCATGATGGTCAGCCCCTCGGGCATCCACCAGCGAAACCTGCTACTGGTCCGCCGCCAGTTCGACAGGCACGCCCCGGTCGACCTGCTGCCGAGTGAGAACACCGACCTCGTCTCGCCCAACGTCGGCAAGAGCCGCAACCCGGACCTGACATACCTTCCGAGCGAGGCGTTGGAAACGTCCGACAACCAGGTCCCGTCCGAGCTCGCCGCTGTCGCCGTCGAGCTGGTCTCCCCCTCGAACCCGGAGAACGGCTGGGTGGGAAAGGTTCGCGACTACCCCCTGATGGGCATCCCGCTGTACTTGCTGGTCGACGCCAGGCAGAAGACCGTGACCCTGTTCAGCCGACCCGACGGTACGAAGTACCACCGCCGTGAGGACGTCGACTTCGGCGAGACGCTGCGCATCCCCGAGCCGTTCGACTTCGACCTGGTCACGAGCGACCTGCTGCCGTACTGATCCGCGCCGGCTCGTGCTCCCCGCCGCCGGTTGGCGCCAGCGCTGACGCCAACCGATCCGGACGACGGCGCTCGACAGCGGCCTTCCCCGGACGGCAGAGGTGATCAGGCCGGGGGCGTTCCCCTCCCCGGCCGCCGCCTGACCGCCCCTCATCGGGCGAGCCGGGCGGCGAGCCAGTCCGCGGTGGCGGGGAGCCAGTCGGGCAGGGCGGTGCCGAGCAGGTGGTTGCCGTGCGGGACGAGGAGGAGCTCGGCGTTCGGGGCGTGCTCGGCGAGGACGGTGGCGTTGGTGACGCCGGGGATGCGGTCCTCGCCGCCCTCGACCACCAGCAGCGGGAGGGTGATGGTCGGCGCGAGCCCGGTCAGGTCGAGCCGGTCGGCGAAGGCCCGGGCCGCCTCGGGGCCGCCGCAGCGCTGGTCGAGGGTCTCGGTGACGAACGGCACCAGGTCCGCCCAGTCCAGCCGGTACGGACCGCTGACCGCCACGGCGGCGCGCAGCCGCGGCTCGTGGGCGGCGGCCATCGCCGCGTAGTAACCGCCCAGGCTGAGCCCGACCACGGCGGTGCGGCCGAGGTCCAGGCCGTCGTGCGCCGCGAGCGCGTCCAGCGCCCGGCCCACCACCCGGTGGTAGTCCGGCTCCGGCGCACTGGTGGCCGCCAGCACGCCCTGCCCGGGCCCGTCGATCGCCAGCACGGCGATCCCCCGGGCCAGCAGCGCGTCGGCGAGCGCGTGGAACTCCTCCTTCGAGGAGTCCATGCCCGGCACGATCAGCACCACCGGACCGCCGGACTCCGCCGGGCGACGCAGCCAGCCCGCGAAGCCCTCTCCCTCGACCCGCGCCGCCTCCGGCTCCAGCAGCGCCAGCGACTGCCGCATCGCCTCGTCGGCCTCGGCGGCCAGCCGGGCGGCGCCCGCCCGGTCGGGGTGCGGCATCAGCCCGGCCGCGTGGAACCAGCGGGCGGCACTGCGGTAGGCACCACCCGCGGTGGCCGTACGACCCTGGGCAGCGGCGATCCCGGCCTCAGCGGCGTACCGGCGCCCGACCGCGCCGAACGCGGCCGGCCAGTCGCGCAGCGAACCCAGCGCCCCGGTCACCCGGTCGTACTCGTACAGGTCGAGACCGGCGCCGTGGGCACGCGGTCGGGTCTCCGCGATGAACGCGGGCAGCAGACCGGGGGTGTCGACGAAGGACACGATGAAAGCTCCTTTTCCGGCAATCAGGCGACGGTCAGCACGGCCTTGCCGCGGATCCGCCGGTCACGCAGGTCGGTGAGGGTGGTCGCGGTCCGCTCCCAGGGCGCGACCAGGCCGATCTCCGGGGTCAGCCGGCCCGCCGCCACCAGGCGCACCAGGGTGGCCAGGTCCTCGCCGTCCGGGACGTCCGAGTCGGCGTAGTGGAAGTGCCGCAGGGCGGCCGACTCGGGACCGGCGAAGAAGTCGAAGAAGTCCAGCGTGGCCGGCGTGCGCGAGGCCTGGCCGAACCAGACCAGCGTCCCGCGCCGGTCCAGCCGGGCCAGCGCCAACGGCAGGTTGTCCCCACCCGTGGACTCCAGCACCAGGTCGTACGGGCCCCGGGCCTCACCCAGCCCGTGCACCACCTCGGCCGCCCCCAGCTCGGCCAGCCGCCGGCCCCGCTCCGGCGAAGCGGTCACGACGGTCAGCTCGGCCCCCGCCGCCGCGGCCAGCTCGGTGAAGTAGTGCCCCACCCCACCGGACGCCCCGGTCAACAGCACCCGCCGCCCGGCCACCGCCCCCACCGTGCGCAGCAGCCGCAACGCGGTCAGCCCCGCCAACGGCAGCGCGGCCGCCCGTACGGCATCCACGCTGTCCGGCAGCTCGGCCAGCGAGGACACCGGCACACACACGTACTCGGCCCACCCCGCCGCCGGCGGATGCCCCACCACCCGCCGACACACCGCAGGCCCCGACCCGTCAGCCGCAGCCTGCACCACCAGCCCGGCCACGTCCTTCCCCGGCCGCCACCCGTCCCTGGGCGCCTCCAGCTGGAACGTCTCCCCCCGGTTCACCGAGAAGGCCTCCACCTTCACCAACACCTCCCCCGGCCCCGGCTGCGGCTGCTCCACCTCCGCGAACCGCACCGGCTCCACCGCGTCCCCCGTCGCCACCAGCGCCTTCATCCCCGCTCCTCACCTCGTCGGAGCCCCCACTCCACCGCCCCCACCATCCCCCGGTCCAACAACCACCGGACAGCGAC